>JAEEGJ010004188.1_pt1 | contig 50074 bp, 32 predicted proteins | sample 8958761 | NCBI WGS metagenome assembly JAEEGJ01 (sample SAMN16246546, study PRJNA631951) | gut metagenome | biome: gut microbiome; feature: rumen; material: RS-attached | host: Bos | place: Iran: Karaj | collected 2018-10
CCCCCGGGGGCCGTGAAATCAGACTCTGCAGCCAAAAGAGTCGCATCGAAATGCAAAAGAAAATTAACAAAAAAGCAATCACCAATAAGAGACAAACGGTCAACCTTATTTAGGCATTGACACCATAACCCTTAAGCCATAAACCTTAAACCATAAACCTTAAACCTTAAACCATAACCCATAAACCTTAAACCATAACCCTTAAACCTTAAACCTTAACCCACAACCCACAACCATCAGCCCTTGCCCCCCTCTAACCAAGTACTTGAGCCGTACCAGAGCACGACTTGAACAGAGGCAGGCAAGTAGTAGGCAAGCTCATAGACTTGCCTACTACTTGCCTACTACTTGCCAACTACTTGCCAACTACTTGCCAACTACTTGCCTACTACTTGCCTACTACTTGCCTACTACTTGCCTACTACTTGCCTACTACTTGCCAACCCCTTGCCAACTACTTGCCAATGCGGGCGCGATAAATCGCCTCTACCCGCATAACCGTGTAACCCTTACACCATAACCCTTAAACCTTATACCCTAAACCTTAACCCTTTTTTCAACATTTCATCAACAGTCCGCATCATTATACGGTATTATTGTATCTTTGCGGGCTTTTTTTGCAAATGGTAGTTTATAGACGAACAAGAACGATTTCAACAACCACTTAATAATTCATAGCAATGAAAAAACTATTACTCATGACGGCGCTGGTGGTGGCGGTTTTCGCTGCCGGAGCGCAAAACATCATCTTCAGTGAAGATTTCGAGACCGGCACACCACCTGCCGGATGGACGCTGATCGACGCCGACGGCAACGGCCAAAATTGGGAATTGTGGGACGATGGATATGGCAACGACTACGACGGCTATTCCTTCGCTTCCTACCCAATGGGCAGTTCGACCAACGACAACTGGATGGTCACCCCGGCCATCTCGTTAGGCACCGCCAGCTCGCTGTCGTTCTTCCGAAAGACCGGATTCTTCACCCAAGCACATTACGGGGTGTACATCTCCACCACTTCGGCAACGGACATCACATCGTTCACCCTGCTTCAGGAGGAGACCCCCAGCTACTATGCCTGGTCCCAAATCACGGTGGACTTGAACGCATACTCCGACCAGACCGTCTATATCGCATTCCGCCACTTCGACAACAGCAATGCTCCGATCCAGATTGACAACATCGAGGTGACCAGCACCATGTCCGCTTCCGTCATCACGGCGACACCGGGCTCCCTGCTATTCACCGACGTGCCCGTGAACACCTCCTCCGCCGCACAGACGGTGACGGTGAACCGCATCAATGTCACGGGGGACATCACCGCCACGGTGGGTGCTCCGTTCGAGATTTCCTCCGACGGTTCCGGCTACACCCTCTCGGTCAGCCTTTCGAGCACCGACGAGAACCTGTATGTTCGCTATACCCCCGTATTGGTCGGGGCGGACAGCTCCGTGCTGATCCTTACAGGCAGCGGCGCCACCGCCTCTGTCATCCTCGCCGGCAACGCCATCGCCTGCGCTGCCCCCACCGGATTGACTACAGCAGCCGTGACGAGCACCTCCGCCACCCTCCTTTGGAATGGCAGCACCGACGACTATTACCTCTACTACAAGGCCGCTTCCGACACGGGATGGACAGAGATCCAGAACGTCTCTCTCGACACCAACGGTTACATCCTCACCGGTCTGAATCCTTCGACCACCTACTCATGGTACGTGGCCGCCTTGTGCAACGACGGTTCCACCAACAGCAGCGCCACAACGGGCACTTTCACTACCGGATGCAGCTCGTTTACGGCGCCCTTCACGCAGGAATTCGATGCCTCCAGCCTCCCGCAATGTTGGGAACGCTACTCTGGACTCGCCAGTGACGTGTTTGCCGGCGGTGCCCTCTCCTCCACCACAAGCGGATGGACGTTCAGCAACACAAACGTGTTTGGCGCCCACCACGCAAGAATCAACATCTATGGCACCTCCTGCTACAAATGGTTGGTCACCCCGTCCATCGACCTGAGTGCGCTGACCAACCCCGTTCTGACCTTTGAGTTGGCGCTCACCACCTGGAACACCAGTGCGGCCATCACCGACCCCAATGGTCAACCCGATGACAAGTTCATGGTGATCGTCTCCACCGACGACGGCGCCACCTGGAGTGCTGCCAACGCCACCGTGTGGAGCAACGACGGCAACGGCGACTATTCGTACAACCAGATTCCCAACACCGGTGAGGAAATCTCCATCTCCCTCGCCGACTACGCCAACCAGACCGTGAGAATCGCCTTCTACGGCGAATCCACGCTGACGAACGGCGACAACGACCTGCATATCGACAACGTGATGGTCAACAACGCCACGTCCTGCGCAAAACCGACGAACCTGACCGTCGCGGCCGTCACCGACAACACGGTCACGCTCGACTGGACGGAGACTGGCACCGCCACCGCCTGGAACATCGAATACGGCCCGACAGGCTACCAGCAAGGCAGCTCCGCCGGCACGATGTTGCAGGCAACCGCCACACCGTTCACTGTCAATTACTTGGATAGCATCTCCTACGACTTCTACGTGCAGTCCGACTGCGGCGGCGACCAAAGTCTGTGGGTGGGTCCCGTCACCGCTCGGCCCGGCCAATACAACATCGGGGTCTCCGGCTCAGCGACGCTGACCACCTGTGCGATGACCATCTATGACAACGGCGGCCCCAACGGCAACTACGCCCCCAACTGCAACTCCGAGTTGGTCCTCATGCCCGAGACTGTCGGCAGCAGCATTTCCGTTTACGGCAGCTATCACACTGAGAATTGCTGCGACTACCTCCGCATCTATGACGGCATCGGCATCAACGGCACGATGCTCGGCGAATACAAGGGCACCGGCACCATCCCCGTGCTGGTCTCCTCCACCGGTCCGCTGACCCTCCTTTTCCATTCTGACAGCGGCGTGCAATACGGGGGCTTCGAGGTGAACGTCACCTGCGCCTCCTGTGCGCCTCCGGGCAACCTGACCGTCGCCAATGTCGGTCCCGACTCTGCGAACGTGACTTGGTCGGGCGTTTCTTCCACCTATAAAGTGGAGTACAAGAGCGCCGAGGACACGACCTGGACCACGGTGCTCACCCCCGACACCGCTCTCGCCCTCCACAATCTGACGCCGTCCACTGTTTACACGGTGCGTGTCTCCAGCGACTGCGGCGACGAATTCTCCCCTGCCGCAACCCTCACCTTCTCCACCACGATGGTGCCCACGGGCATTCCGTTCAGCACGGACTTCAGCGACGCGACGGGTTGGATTCTGAACAACGGCTCCTGCCAGAACTATTGGACCATCGCCCCGACGGGCAACAACGGCAACGCCCTGTTTGTCACCAACAACGGCACCACTCCCGGATATGCCGCGAATTCGTTCTCCGGAGTCAGTGCCGAGAAGCTCTTCACCGTGGGTGCGGTTTCCGAGCTGGCCGTCAGCTTTGATGTGCAGATCGGCGGCGAAACCCAATTCGACTACCTGAAGGTCTATTTCGCCCCTGCCGACGAGCAATATCCCGCCGTCACCACGAACGCAGATTACACCAACTTCGACTACAGCACCTACGCAGTCAACTTCACTGACTATCTGCAATATTCCTCTTATACGTCAGGACCTTACAAGTTCAACCTTACGGGTGGCAACACGGTTCACGTGAGCGTGGTGATGCCCAACCCCAACGATTCCCTTACCCCCACCTCCACCGCGAAATTGGTGTTCCTGTGGAAGAACGACACCAGCGACGGCAGCCAGCCCGGCGCCATCATCAGCAGCGTCTCTGTGGAGGCGCTCGCCTGTCCCGCCCCCATGGCCTTGACAGTCAGCAATGTCACCACCACGACCGCCGATGTCACCTGGAGTGCAGGCGGCACCGAGGACGACTGGATGTTGGAGTACAAGGAGGAAGGTGCCCCCACGTGGACGTCTGTGCCGGTCAGCGGCACCCCGGCCTACAGCTTCACCAACCTGACCGTTGGAGCGAGCTATCAGGTGCGTGTGCAGGCCCTCTGCAGCGCAACGGATCAGTCCGTATGGGTGAACACCCAGTTCACCACGTTCTGCGATGCCATCACCGCCTTCCCCTTCAGTGAGGGTTTTGAACACGACGGAGCGATGCCCGATTGCTGGGCGCAAGACCACGTCAGCGGCATCCTGAACTGGACCACCCATGCCGGTTGTGACAGCCACGGCAACATCGGCGTAGCCCACAGCGGCTCCTACAACGCCTTCTTCTTCGAGGAGAGTACCGATGGCCATGCCACCCGCCTGGTGACGCCCGTCTTGGACCTCAGTTCCATCACCGATCCTTACCTCACCTACTGGTTTGCCCAGCAGCCCTGGGGCACCGATCAGGACCAACTCTCCGTCTTCTACCGCACCTCCCCCAACGACAACTGGCAACTCCTGACGCAGCACTACTCGGCGGTCAGCACCTGGACGAAAGACTCCCTGGATTTGCCGAACCCGTCGGCCACCTACCAGCTTGCCTTCTTGGGCGTGGCTCACTACGGCTACGGCATCGTGCTGGATGACATCTTCATCGACGGCACCCCGGCAGGTCCGGTCCTCACGGATCCGACGGTCGCCACCCTTGCCGCCACGGGTATCGGCCAGACCACGGCCACGCTGCACGCCACCATCACGAACCCCGACAATGTGACCATCACGGAGCGCGGTTTCGAGCTGACGACCGTCAGCACCGGCAACGTGGCGACCTTCACGGTTGCGGGCAGCGGCAACACCTACAGCAGCGACCTCACCAACCTGACCGCTGAGACGGACTACTCCTTCCGGGCGTTCATCACCTTCAACGGCAACACCGTGTACGGCAACGAGATGACCTTCACGACCGAGGCCGAGCCCAGCGACACCGTCGGCATCGCAGACCGCCTTGCCGGCAGCGTGACCCTGTATCCGAACCCGGCCCGCGAGATGGTTAATGTACACTGGAGAATGGAGAATGGACTATTGGGTGGGGAGTTGTACCTGTTTGATGTGTACGGTAAATTGTTGCAAATTGTCCCTGTCACCTCTGAGATCACACCCATCAACGTCAGCGGCCTCGCCGACGGCCTGTACTTCGTGCGCATGACCACGAAGGAAGGGATGGTGACGAAGACGTTCGTCAAGAAGGGTTAGGGTTTATTGGTTTAAGGTTTAAGGTTTAGGGTTTAAGGTTTAAGGAACGGGTACCGGTAGTTTTATCGGTACCCGTTTTCTCTTTAACCCCTAAAGCCCCGCGTTGTTCTTGTGCCGCCGCCGACCACGCTGGTGCGCGGGCGGGCGGAGCCGGAGGAGGCGGGACGGACGGAGGCCGACGTACTGCTGCTCTTGGCCGAGGATGAGGATGATGTGCTGCCTGAGGGTTTGGCTGTGGTCGAGGGTTTGCTGCCCGATGAAGGTCTGCTGCCCGATGAGGGTCTGCTGCCGGTTGACGGGGTGCTGCCGGACGAAGGCTTGGCTGTCGTAGATGGCGAACTCGTCTTCGGCGCAGAGGGTCTCTCGGATGCCGGCGGCGGAGTGGCCTGCGCCACGGGAGCGCCACCGCCGCTGGAACGTTTGTAATTCGTGGTGCTGCCCACACGGCTGATCCGGGAGGAGATGTTGTGACCGCCCGTGGTCAGGAGGTCGTTATAGGTCACAATGACCGACGGCGTCTTCAGGTAACGGCCGCCGCTGTTGCGCAGACTGCCCACGAAATAGTCCCGCACCTTCGCCAAATCGATGCCCAAGAGTGTCAGGTTGTTCTTGCCGACGTGCCGCAGGAGCTTGTTGACCTTCTGTGCCCGCAACATCCGGTCGTAGGTCTCGCGGCTGTTGACGGTCGTGCCACGCGGGTAGGCGAGATAACGCACCAACTTGGTGTATTCCTCCTCGGAAAGTCCCTGCAGCATCGACCGCACCCCACGGAACTCTTCCACCAGCGACCGTTTCTCGTTCTGGTTGACATCCCGGTAGATTTCCCTCTGGCGTTCGTCGGTGTAGGTGAAATTGTACTCCCGCTCGTGCTGCCGCAACTGCTTGTTGACCTGCTTCTCCCCGTACGCGGTGAAATGGATGCTCGCAAGAGTGTCGGAAATCGCATCTATCTGGCTATCGGTCAGATTCTTGAGGACATCCAACAGGGTGCGGCAGGGCTTGGCCAGCAGGTAGGGCTTGTTGGCTGGGAACGTGGAGTGGAGCAGGTTGCCGTTATAGGTGATGCCGTTGTCCATAAAGAGTTGGTACAGCGCGACATATTGCACCACGCGGGCGATATCGGTGTTGCCGGAGCGGGCGAAATAGTTGCCAGCCTGCCGTTCGTACTGCGCCCCGACGCTGGTGCTGCTGCTCTGCGAATGGAAATAGGATACCGGCAGCGCCCCGGTGCGGTTGAGCGTATAGATGGTGTACTCCGGCAGGTCGATGGCATACATCGTGTTGGCGGTGTTCCAGTTATAGACCAACTCGCTGAGTCCAAGCTTCTTGAAGAGCGGTCGGTCGAAGGGGAAGCGCCCTGGGGAGGGGTACTTGTAGCAGGCCTCCTGGATGGTGCCGTTCTCCGACCAGTCCTTGAGCAGCACATCGGTGATGGTGAGCAGATGCCCCAGTTCGGTGTTCTCCAGCTCGCGGCTGAGGTAGGTCGGACACCAGTCGCGGCCGTTGCCCATCTTGCCGGCCATGCAGTCGTTGATGTCGAGGCTCTGGGAGAGTTCCTTGCTGCTGATGGAAGCCACGAGAAGGACGGTTTCCACGCGCAAGGGGGGAAGTGCCTCCAGCGAGGCCTCGCGCTCGCGTCCGATGACCACCAATGTGGTGGAGTCCCGCAGCGCACCGAGGACGAGGTCGGCATCGAGGGCGAAGCGGCGGATGTCGCCTGCCTGCTCCGAGAGGTCGCTGTCGCGGCGGATGCTCCAGGCCACCAAGCCCGGCTCGCGGCTGAAGAAGACCCCGCGCCGTTTCTGGCTGAACATATCGCTGACGGTGAGGTCGTTGGCCGTGTCCTGCTCGTCGATGAAAGCTTCTCCGGCGGCGAAGAACCAGTCGTCGAATTCGCCCAAGGTGATTTGGTAGTCCAGATTCTCGTCCGTGAAGTAGCGGCGTTTGTCCCCGTCCAACAGGTCGATGGCGTTCGGCTTGTAGTCGGAGAGGTAGAGCTGCTTGGAGAGTTTGGCCACGATATTGTCGAGGTTCTCGGTGGTGGTGTTGCCCAAGACGATGGTCAAGTCGGCGACGTGTCCGTCGTAGCCGATCTTGAAGTTCCGCCGCGAGGTCTGGTGGGTGAAGCGGCTGCATATTGCCTCCAGGCTGTCGGGCTCGAAGAAGGGGGCGGGTTCAGCGATGAGGATGACACGGCTGCTGTCGGGGAAGGTAGCCGTGGCGATGGTCTGGTAGTGCATCCGGAAGTGCTGGCGGAAGTCGTCATAGAGGGAGTCCGCCTTTTGGAAGGCCATGGTGGCCTCCAAGTCCACATTCTGGTTGGGGATATACTCTTTTTTGAGGAGGACGGCGGTCTGCTGTTTGATGCTCTCGGCCACCTTGGTATGCATCCCGAAAAGGGCGAACGCGCCGATGGCGAGGAGTAGCACCCCGCCCACGACCGCCGCCGTTATTTTGGCTTTTTTGCTCATTGATTTCTTGTCTGCTGAATTCGGCGGCAAACGTACAAAATTTTTGGGTTCCCACGGGGCTCGGGGTTCCGGTTGCGGCCAACGTCATCGCACAGACGCGAACACGTACCGCCGTTCTCCCAGGACCATCAATCCGCCGCGGAAGATCAGGAAGAAGATGAAGGCGAACCAGAGGGCGTGGTTGCCCCAGCGGGCGACCAGCGCGTAATAGAGGGCGAAGAAGACCGCCGTGGCCACGAACATCACGTTGCGCATGGCCGCCGAGGCCGTCGCACCGATGTAGATGCCGTCATAGATGAACGCCGCGAAACCGGTGAACGGCAGCAGATAGGTCCAGAACATATACTGCATCGCCGTGCCGATGACCACCTCGTCTTTCGCCAATATCCTTAGCAGCTGCTCGCCGCCGACGAGGAACAACAGCGTGAAGAAGACCGCCAGCGCGACGCCCCACCACACGAGCGCCCGCACGACTTTATGCAGGAGCTCCGAGTTGCGCGCCCCCACGTACTTGCCCACCAACGACTCACCCGCGTAGGCGAACCCGTCCATCACGTAGGAGGTGAGCGTGAACAGCTGCATCAGCAGGGTGTTGGCGGCCAGGATTTCCTCCCCCCTATCGGCGGAAATGTACGGGATGAAGGTGAACACGGCGATGAGGCAAAGCGAGCGCAGGAAGATGTCGGCGTTGACCTTGAAGAAACGAATCATCTTGCGGAACTCCAAGGCAGCCCGCCAGCGGATGTCGTGCCAGAGATGACGGTAACGCCGGATCCAGATGGCGACGGCGAGCAGCAGGCCGCTGTACTGCGCCACCACCGACCCCCATGCGACCCCCGCGATGCCCGCGTCGAACACATAGACGAAGAGCAGACTGAAAACGATGTTCACCAGATTGAGAATCGTGGCCACCCACATCGGAGCACTGGCATTCTGCATCCCGAGAAACCAACCTTTCAGCACGTAAAGGCTGATGGTGGCCGGAGCCGCCCAGATGCGGATGTAGAAGTAGGTCAGCATCAGCTCAATGGTCGCCGGAGAACTGCGTATAAAGCGTTTGCACAACAGCGCAATGGGATATTGCAGCAGGAGCAGCAGCACGGCCACTGACAGCGCGATGACGATTCCGCGAACCAACACGTTGAGGTACTCCTCTTTGTCGCCCGCACCGTACGCCTGCGCCGTGAGCCCCGTCGTGCCCGCCCGCAGGAATCCGAAGTTCCAGTAAATGAGGTTGAAGACCATCGTCGCCAAGGCGATAGCGGCAATATAACTCGCGTTGCCGATATGCCCTACGATGGCCACGTCCACCATGCCAAGCAACGGCACCGTGATGTTGGTCACGATGCTGGGGATGGAGATACGGAGGATTTCGCGGTTCACGTGGTGGGGGGAATGGGTTAAGGGTTATGGTTTAAGGGGAGTTAAGAGTTAAGAGTTAAGAGTTAAGAGTTAAGAGTTAAGAGTTAAGAGTTAAGAGTTGAGAGTTGAGAGTTAAGAGTTGAGAGTTAGGAGTTATGGGGGGCTATTCTTTGGGGAGGGCGGCGGAGAGGAGGGCCTTGAGGAGGCGGGCGTCGTTGCCTTCGGAGTAGATTTCCTCGTCGGGGGTGGGACGGACTTTGATCGTGATGGCGTCATTGTCGTCGCCCGCAACGGGGGTGTAGCTCACGATGGCATCGACCGCGATGATGTAGCGCGGGTTCACCTTCACGAAGACCATCAGGTCGAGCCACCGCTCCACTTCCTCTATACTCTCGTCGATGATGAGCTTGTTGCCGTTCTTCAGCACTACCGTCATCTTGTCACGGTTTTTCACGAAATAGGCCACCATATCCTGGTTCAGCTTCTGCCCTACCCCCTTCTGATACAGGTAGATGTAGGTCTTCTCCAACCGCTGGTTCTTATAGACCGCCGTGGAACGGATCTTGCCGTTCACGTCGTAGGTGTTCCACTCGCCGTCGCGCACCCCGTTGTGGTGGTTGCCAGTGATGGAGATGTTCTTGTTCGGATAGTAGGCCGTGCTCAGCCCGTTGGTCTTGCCCGCCACGTAATGTTCCTCCAAGCTCGGATTCCCGTTGACATAGTAGGTCCGGAAAACGCCGTCTAGCTTGTCGTTCAGGTAGTTGCACTCCTCCAAGAGGACGCCGGCCGTGGAGTAGGTCTTCCACTGCCCGTTGCGCTTGCCGAGCTTGTAGTTCTCAATCTTGATGAGGGTGTCGCGTTCCGAGTAATAACGCCACTCGCCGTCCTTCTGCTGGTCGATGTAGGCTCCCTCGGAGGCCTTGTGACCGTTCTCGTGGTACATGACGGTGCGCACCTTGTGGACACCCTGCACGAACTCGGTCTCGCTCTTGAGCTTGCCATTGGTATGGTAGTACTTGAACGTCCCGACGGGCACGTCGTCCTTGAACTGCCCCTCGTAGAGCAGTTTACCGTCCGCGTACTTCTTCCACGGCCCTTGTTTCTTGCCGTTTTTGTCGGTGACATTCGTCTGCCCCTGCGCGAAAAGCAAGATCGGCAGGAGAAGGATTAGCAGTATTCGTATGCGTTTCATATTAAGGGTTACTCGGTTGGTTAAAGGAATTCTGGTGTCTATATTACTACCCCACCCTTCGGGCACCCCTTCCACCATAGGAGGGGAATATCCCCGCACTCACACTTCACTCTTCACACTTCACAAGTCACAAATCACAAGTCACAAGTCACAAGTCCTACGTCACCGGACTTTTTCCCGCAAGTCGAAGCCGCCGGTGACTTCGAAGATTTTGTGGACCTCGTCCATATCCTCGTGGGGGATGGTGCGGAGGGCGCCGGGGCCGGAGCCGTGGTAGTTCGCGCCGAGCTTCGGGGCCACCTCCTCGATGTTGTCGATGTACCAGCGCCAGACGGGGCCCTGCTCGATATGGTAGTCGGGATCCACGCGGTCGGGATGCACGCAGTAGCCAATGTCGAGGATATTCTGCGCGATTCCGTTCATCAGCTGGGTCTGCTGCCGGCCCATCTCGCTGTCGCGGAAGTAGCCGGTCTCCTGTGAGACTTTGCGCAGCACGTTGATGACTTCGCCGGGGGCGTTGCCTCGCGGACAGCGGGGCTTGCACGACATGCACTGCCCGCAGTACCAGATGGTTTCGGAGCGCAGGAGCTCCTCTATCACGGTCTCGTCGTTGCGCTGCACCAAGTCGCAGATGCGGCGCGGGTCGTAGTCGTAGAACTCGGCGGCGGGACAGACGGCCGTGCACATCCCGCAGTTCATGCAGGCGTGCAGGGCTTCTTCATATCGCAAGTCTTTTTTAATCTGGTCGATAAGATTTCCCATATCAGTCGAATTTCACTCGGTTCAGTTTCATCAGGCGGAAAAGGAACGTCGGCAGCGGTTTAGACCGGTCGCGCTTCATAAGGTTTATGCCGATGTTGAATCGGTTGCTGATGGGGATGCGATGGACCTCCACAAACTCGATGAGGGTGCCGTCGGGATCTTCGATATAGGTGAAATGGCCGGAGGCGAGTCCCATGTCGAAATCCTCACCGCCGGGACAGCTGTCCACAGTGAACGGGTGGCCGTGCGCGGCGCAGTGCTCTCCTAACGCCCGCATATTGACCACGTCGAAGCAGATCTGGATGTAGCCGGGGTCGCCCCACTGACGGGGTTTCTCGAAGATCTTGCGGGGGGTGCGGTCCATGGCCTGCACCAGCTCGATGGCACTCTCGCCGTAGAGATTCGCGAACGGTCCGACAAACGGCTGTGAATGGGTCAGGAGCACGCGGCGATAGCGTTGGGTGCCGCCACGCAGGGTCTGCCAGTCGCTGAAGGCACCGTTCTTGTCATAGACCACCGTGTCGTAGCCGAGAATGTCACGATAGACGGTCAAGGCCTTGTCGATGTCGGTGACGCCGATCATCGCGCCGACGACGCCGCCGGAGTAGCGGTTCTCGTCGATGAAGACATATTTGTCCTCCACGACCTGGAAAAGGTTGCCGTTAGGGTCGTAAAGATAGAAGGTGGGCATGCCGTTGGGCTCGGTATGTATCTGGGAGATGTTCTTGTATTTGGCAGCCAGTTCGGCGTGGTAGGCGGCGATGTCGTGGGTTTTGACTTTAGCGCAGAAGACCCCGAGGTCGCCGATCTGCACGTCGAAGTCGATAGGCAGGGGCTTGCGTTCGGAATACTGCCAGATCTCGAAGCCGCCGCCGCCCTGCAGGTTGGCCGCGATGCAGGCGTGTCGTTTTTCGGGTTTGTTGCTCGTGTAGGGCAGCATCCGTTCGGCCACCGTGTCATCCTCCAACATCCGGATGTTCATCTGGAACATGTCGGCATACCACTTCCACGAAGCGACCATATCCTCCGTGCCTATACCAATCTGCTGAATACCAGAAAGTTGAAAGTTATCCATAGTAATAGATTTTAACCTGCAAAGATAGTATTTTTATTATTTCGGTTGATGTGCCCGACATCCAAAAAATTTATGTATGTTTGCGGCCGATTTTTTAGATTCGAATCATTAAGTATAAGACATTATGAGAAAAGCGATTATCTTCCTGCTAATCCTTTGTGTTGCAGGAACTTCTGTGGCATTCGGCCAGACTGAGAAGACGTTGAAGCGCAAGGTTGCCATCGGCCGTTTCACCAACGAGACGCAATATGCGAAGGGGCTCTTCTACGACCGCGACAACGATCCCATCCGCAAGCAGGCCCTCGACATCCTTTCCGCCAAGCTGGCGGCGAGCGGCAAGTTCATCCTTCTGGAGCGCGACGGCCTTGAGGAGTTGGTCGCAGAGGCAGGTGCGGACATGCAGAAGATTGGCGCCGACTATATCATCCTGGGCTCGGTCACCAAGTTCGGGCGCAAAGTGGAGGGCGACCAGAAGGTCTTCTCCCAATCGAAGACCCAGACCGTGGAGGCCGGCGTGAGCATCCGTCTGGTGGAGGTTGCCACCGGGCTGATTATCTATTCCGACGAGGCCTCAGGCTTTGCGGAGACCACCTCCAAGCAGACCCTCGGCATCGGCGGCACAGCGGGTTATGACGCCACTCTGAGCGACAAGGCCATCTCCGCCGCGCTGTCGCAGCTCGTGGAGAACATCATCAACAAGTGCATGGACAAGCCGTGGCGCGGATACGTGCTGGCCGTGGAAGACGGCGCATACGTCATCTCGGGCGGCAAGACCCAGGGCATCGAGCCCGGCACCACCTTCACGCTCTACAAGAGAGGCAAGACCGTCACCAACCCGCAGAACGGCGTCAAAATCGAGCTGCCCGGCACCAGCCTCGGCAAGCTCACGGTGACCACCTGTTTAGGCGACACCCCGGAGACTGAAATCTCCTTCTGCACCTACGAAGGCGAAGGCATCAACGCCGAGAATCTCAGTGACTATTACATCATGGAAAAATAAAGCGTTATGAAAAAGATATTCGTTATTGCAGCATGTTTCATGGCAGTCCTGTTTGCGGGCTGCGGCGTCGGCAACTATTCCGTGAGCAGCGGCAGCCCTGACGAAGGGTATGTCACGTTCGTTTCCGGATCCGCCTACACCATCGACGTGAATGTGGATGGTCAGACCTACACGTGCAAGACCGTGAAGGAGATTCCGCACAAGACACGCCGCGACATCAAGAAGACCGCCCAGAACACCATCACCTTGAAGCCCGGCACCCATACCCTCAAGGTCAGCGCTGACGGCAAGGAAATCTATTCCCAGAAAGTGTTCATCTCCGCCCAGGAGACCAAAATCATCAAGTTATGAAGAAGTTGCTGTTCCTCGTGGCCGCAGGATTCCTGCTCGGCTCCTGCGGTACTACCCAGCTCTACAGCTGGGGTGGAAATTACAACAACAGCACCCGCTATGAGCAGAGCATCTACAATTTCTACGAACGTCAATCTCCGGAAAGTGTGTGCGAGCTCGTTTGCCTGTACGCGGAGATGATAGAGAAGCCGGGCGGCGTGCGCGAGGTGGTGCCACCGGGCATCTACGCCGAATACGGATACCTGCTGCTCCAACCCGAAACCGCCGAAGCCTTCGAAAAACACGCCACCGACAAGCAAAAGCGCATGTTCGGCTACACCGACTACGGCGTATCTTTCCACGAGCTGGGAATCGCCATGCTGCAGAAGGAAATCGAGCTCTACCCGGAAGCGGAGAAATTCATAGGTCCGCTGTTGAAAAGATTGAAGGGATAAGGACTCCTTTCTTGGTTAATCGCTAACTGTCACCAATCACAAGTCAAAATGAAGAAAGCAATATACGTTATTATCGCGGGGGTTGCCCTGTTCCTCTCGTCCTGCTCGCCGAAATTCACCCGTCTGGAGCAGTATCCGGGAATGTACGAGGCCAAGCCCGTCACCCTGGTGGTGATGCCGCCCATCAACAACACCTCCAACGTCGATGCAAAGGAACTGCTCTACACTTCCATCAGCTATCCGCTCATCGAAGCCGGCTACTACGTCATCTCCCCGCACCTGACGATGGAGATGCTCAAGGCTGAGAGCGGCTACGACGCCGAGATGCTGATCGAGCGTGACGCGGCCATCTTTGCGCAGGTCTTCGGCGCCGATGCAGTGGTTTTCTCGGTCATCGATGAATGGGCCAAAAAGGGGTTCGGCATCCAGACCAAACTGCACTACATCATCAAATCGACCAAGGACAACTCGATTCTGTTCGAGCGTACCTGCGACCTCTACCTGGATCTTTCCAGCAACAGCGGCAGTAGTAGCAACGGCGGCCTGCTCGGCGCACTTGTCGACCTCACCGCCTCGGCCGTGAACACGGCGGTAACCAAACCCATCGTGGCGGCCCGCAAATGCAACCGCTACATTTTCAGCGACATTCCACGCGGCAAATACCATCCCGACTTCATGAACGACGGCGAGGTTGGCGCCAGCAAGCGCGACATCTCCGTGACCGTGAAATAACGACGGTCAAGCTGTCTTGTTGTCGGGATACAAAACGCCCGTCCGATTACGATCAGAGGCCACGGCATACCAATGTCGTGGCCTCTATTGTATTACAACTTTCCGTTGTTAACTTGCGGAATCAGACCGGGAAAAGCGGGCGCAATATCGCGTCGCTATATCAGCGACACCAGGACGAAGATCCAGTGCGCGGAGATGCCGGCGATGAGGCCGCCGACGGTGTGGGAGGCGATGGCCTTGGAGATGAGCTGACGGTAGCCGAGGGAGTCCAACATACCGGTATGGGTGCTCAGGAAGCCGCTCCAGCACATGCCCATGGCCGTGAACACCGCAATGGCGTTGCCGTCGATAAGGCCAGAGGCGTCAAAGGCGGGCACCAAACCGATAGCCGCGCCCACCGCGCCGAGGGCCGTAATGGGGAAAGCGATGAGCTCGGGATGCACGAAACCAAAGAGCCAACGGAAGAGGAAGTCGATCTTGCCGGCCAGCCACGGCAGCAACGGCACGCCCTCGTAGGCCGCACCCGTGTAGGTGCCGTCCAGGGAGGCGCCGAACGTCACCATCATCACGATGGTGGAGATGATGAGCACGCCGGGGATAATCGAGAGGCCGATCTCCACACCGCTCTTGCCGCCGTCGAGCATGGCGTTGAGCGTGCGCAGGAAGGGGCCCTTCTTCTCCTCTTCTATCTTGACATTGGTTTCCGACTCTTTGACGACTTCGTCCAAAGGTTTCTCCTCCACAACGGAATCGGGCATCGGGGAATCCAGCTCAGGATAGGCTTTCAACGTCAGATGCTGCATCATGCGGGTGGTGACGATACTGCCGATAAAGGCACCCGCCAATCCCACCAAGGCTCCCGTACCGTAGCCGCGTCCCGTCATGAACGCCACCACCACCAGTCCCATGCCGAACGACGTGCCGAAGTTCGTCAGCGAGGCAATCTGGTACTGCTTGAAGTACTTGCTGAAGGTCTTGTCTTTCGACAGCGTGATGATGGCGGGGTTGTCGCTCAGGAAGGTCATCACCGCGCCGAGCGAGGCTACGCCGGGGAGGTTGTAGAGCGGCTTCATCAGCGGCTTGAGCATCTTCTCCAAGAGCACCACCACGCCGAACTCCACGAAGAGCTTGCTGATGGCGCCCGTCATCACTGTGATGGCCATGATGTAGAACACCGTGTCTATCAGCAGCTTGTAGGCCGTATTCATGAACGTGTTCAGCATGTTCGGCAGCGTCATCTTGATAGACAACCCAGCGAAGAAACCGAAGAACAGGATCAGGAAGATGATCAGCTCACGGGTACGGCCGTATGCGCGCATCATGTAGCGCACGACGTTGTTGCGCGAAATCCGCGATACCTGATGCAGGATATTGTTGGTTTTGAAATGGAATATCGGCATGTTAAAGGTTATTGATTATTGGTTATTGGTTATTGGTTATTGAAGCCAAAACCTAACGTTATTTCAATTTTTCAGGCAAGAATTTCATGAAGTCGAGGCGCCAGGAGACGCCGACGTTGGCGGTGAGGGTCATGTCTCGGAATCCGTAATCACCAATGATGCCCGTAGGAAGAGTCCTCACGCTGTTGGCCACGAATGCATGGACGCGAAGGTCGGGATAGACGCGCGGACGGTATTCCACACCGAGTCCGTAGAAGCAGTGCGCGAGGTCGTTGGGCATCAGCATATCCACATCTACATGGTCATCATAGTAATATCCAGCGGTATTCTGCTCGTAACCGCCCTTGGCAAAGAGGTTCACACTCGGCGTGACGTGCCAGTCCACGCGGCTCACCAAGGAGAAGTCTTCGAAGAAGTTCTCAAATCCGGCGGCACGGTTGGTCCAATCGAGATAGATAGACCATTTCGGGAATCTGAGTTGGTTGCCCAACGCGATGTAGTTGATGAACTTGCCGCGCTGATACTCCATCATGTTGACGGAGTAGAGGGTGTGGAACGGACCGAAATTGCCCGCCCAGTAGAGGTTGTAGGAGAGCAGACCGCTTTTCCAAGTGTTGTCGCCGTACTTCACGTAAGGTGAGTTGGCCACCTGGAGAACGACCTTGTTCTTGCCGCTCTTGTCGGTGTAGATGGCGGAAGCGCCGAGGTGGAAGCAGGGGAACGCCCCCCAATAGTGGGTGTAGTAATAGACGTCGATGGGCGGAGCGTCGTACTCGTAGCCGCCCACGTAGAGGGCCTCCTTGCCCAGACGCAGCGCCCAATTGTCGTTGAACCGATACTGGATGTAGAGAAAGTCGGTGTTGTCGAAGAATTCGGTGTAGCCTTTGATGGGGATGATGCGCTGGCGGATGAAATAGGAGATATGGTCGCCGACCTCACCGCCGAGCAGGAAGTTGAAGTAGTCGCCGTGGAAGCCGTAGTTGTGCTGCGTGGCTTCCCCATGAGACGGAAGAACCCCAAGAGGTGAACTGTACCTCCATTCATCGTGTTCGTAATCATATTCGAAGGCCGCGCGCGCCTCCAAATGGAAGGTCGTGAACTTGTGCTTGAAGTTCGGATTCACGGCTTTCTTTTCCTTCTTGGCTTTCTCTTTTTTGGCGCCGTCTTCCTGCGAAATGGCGGAAAACGGCAGAATCATACAAAAGAGCAGACCGATGGCAATAGATAACTTTCTCACAATCTGTATTTTAATTATTCTCTATTTGAATGCGCAAAGATATAAAAAAAGGGTTAAGGTTTATGGGTTAGGGTTTAAGGTTTAAGGGTTAAGGTTTATGGGTTAAGGTTTAAGGGTTAAGGGTTAAGGGTTAAGGTTTATGGGTTATGGGTTAGGGATTATCCGGTTGTGGGTTACATCGCCCAGAGGAGGAGGCCGGAGCAGATGATGAGGCCGGTGATGGCCAGGTCGATGAGGCAGAAGCCCATGATGTCCTTGGCGTTGAGCTTGGCGATGGCCAAGGCGGGCAATGCCCAGAACGGCTGGATGAGGTTGGTCCAGGCGTCGCCCCAGGCGATGGAGATGCCGGTGAGACCGGGATCAACACCGAGGTTGGCCCCTGCGGTGAAGAACACCGGCGCCTGGATGGCCCAGTGACCGCCGCCGGAGGGCACGAACAGGTTGAGGACCGCCGCGCACAGGAAGGTGAGCAGCGGGAAGGTCGTCGGCGTGGAGATGCCGATGCAGGCGTCGCTGATGACCGTGCCGTAGCAGATGCCGGACTCCCCCACCCCAGTGATGATGCCCATAATGCCGGCATAGAAGGGGAACTGCAGGATGATACCCGCCGCGCTGCCCGCCGACTTCGTGAAGGCTCGGACGTACCGCGCAGGCGTGCCGTGGAAGAGGACACCCGTGAACAGGAAGAGCATGATGACGGCGTTGAGATCCAACGAGCCACCCCTGACGAACAGCTTGATAACCAAGAAGCTGAAGCCCAAAAGCGCAACAATGCCCGAGAGGATGTAGCTCTGCTCCAAACGTGCTGCCGGGGATTTGTCCTCCTTCGCGGGCGCCTCCTCGGGTTCGTAGAGCAGCTGCGGATCAACCGTGACCACGTGCTCTCCCTTGGGATGCATCAGCGTGTTGACCACGGTGATGGCGATGATGACGAGCAGCACGATAATGAGGTTCTGCGGGGCGAACAGGGTGGCCGAAACGCCGACCGGCTCGGTGAGGGCGCCGTTGGTGGCCTTGGTGAGCGCCTCGCCGGCAGTGGCCATCGTCAACGGGATAGAACCCGAAAGACCGGCGTGCCACACCACGAATCCGCTGTAGGCCGAAGCTATCAACAGTCTGTAGTCCACGCCTTTGCAGTCGCGGGCAATCTCCTTGGCGAGGATGACTCCCACGATGAGGCCGAAGCCCCAGTTGATCCAGCAGGCGATGGCGGAGACCAGGGTCACCGTGGCGATGGCGGCGGCGGGAGTCTTCGGGAGGGCAGCGATCTTGCGGATGCCCTTCTTGATGGCAGGGGCGCCGGCGAAGGTCGCGCCGCAGACCAAAATCAGCGACATCTGCATGGAGAAGGCTAACAGCCCCCACACGCCGTTGCCCCAGTGCTCGACCACCTCCACAGGGGTCTGGTGGCACACCGGCATGGCCGTCAGCGCGGCGATGAGGGTCAGCAAGATGGCCAGAACGAACGGCTCCGGCAGGTATTTCTGTACTAAGTTGACGCAGAAGTTGATGAGCTTCATTTGAATGGTTATGGGTTTTATTGGTTATTGGTTATGGGTTATTGGTTATTGAAGCTTGTGAATAGTGAATAGTGAGTAGTGAATAGTGAACGGTAAACGATAAACAGTAAACGGTAAACAACAATCAGCCCGCAAAAATAGTATTTTTCATGGTATGTTCATCGCCTTTTCCTTAAGAACCTGAAACTTGAAACCTGACCTCAAAAATTTTATATATTTGCACCCGCTAAATAATCGTGTCATTAAAAACACCAAAGATATGAGAAAACCTTTATTCTTGACCCTGTTATTGTCATTGATTCTCAGCTTCGCGCGTGCCGACGGCGGTATGTGGATTCCCCTCTATCTGAGCCAGAACGAGGCTGAGATGCAGCAACTTGGCTTCCACCTCACGGCGGATGACATCTACAGCATCAACCACAACAGCATGAAGGACGCCATCGTGCTGTTCGGCAGCGGCTGCACCGCCGAGCTGATTTCCTCCAAGGGGCTGCTGCTCACCAACCACCACTGCGGCTACTCCTTCGTGCAGTCGCACAGCACCATGGAGCACAACTACCTTCGCGACGGCTTCTGGGCTAAAAGCATGACGGAGGAAATCCCGATGGAAGGTCTCACCGTCACGTTCCTCGTCTATATGGAAGATGTGACCGAGCAGGTTTTGGCAGGCGTAACCTCGCAGAGCAAAGAGGCAGACCGCCAGGCCATCGTGAAGGAGAACATTGCCAAGGTGACCAAGAAAGCCACCGAAGGCACCGGCTACAATGCCATCATCAAGCCGTTCTACTATGGCAACCAATACTTTATGTTCGTCACGGAGACCTACAACGACATCCGTCTCGTGGGAGTTCCGCCGGAGAGCATCGGCAAGTTCGGCGGCGACAGCGACAACTGGATGTGGCCGCGCCACACCGGCGACTTCTCGCTTTACCGTATCTACACCGACAAGGACGGCAAACCCGCCGAATACAGCAAGGACAACATCCCGATGAAACCGAAGCAGTACTTCCCGGTCTCCATCAAGGGCGTGCAGGAGAACGACTTCACCCTCGTGTTCGGCTATCCCGGCACTACGAAGCAGTTCCTTATCTCCGACGGCGTGAACGCGGTGGCGAACATCCAGAATCCCATCGCAATACAGGCGCGCACCATCCGCCTCGACGCCATGAAGAAGCAGATGGACCTCGACCCGCGCATCCGCCTCATGTACTCTGCCAAGGCCAACGGCATCTCCAATGGATGGAAGAAGTGGCAGGGTGAGAGCAAGGGCATCCGCGAGTGCGATGTCATCGGCAAAAAACAGGCTCAAGAGAAAGAGTTCCAACAGTGGGTGAACGCCGACCCGCAACGCAAATCGCAGTACGGCACGCTGTTGCAAGACATGAAGAAAGTCTATGAGAGCTACAACAATAACATGCAAGTGGTCACCTATATTAATGAATACCTCTTTGGCGTGGAACTGATGGATGAGGTCGTCTATTCTTACTGGAGCAAACTTTACGGCGAAAAGGACATCACGGATGCCACCCGCACCAAGATGATTGACGCGGACAAAAGCTTCCGGGCTGAATACTTCGATGTAATTGACAAAGAGTGCTTTGTGGAGCTGATGACCTACTATTTCACCCACGAAAAGAAGGAGAACATTCCCGCCTCGCTGCTAAAATATGTGCAAGATGAGAAAACGGTACGCACGATGATGACGGCATTGTGGGACAACAGCGCGAAGAAGGCGCCTTATTTCCAAGATGCTGCAAAATATCAAGACTTCATCTCCAAAGCCACGCCGAAACAGATCGAGAAAACTGCCAGCAATGAAATGATGGCTTTATACTTGGCCTTTTTCGACAAGTATAAAGCAGCGGTGGTCGCTTACCGTGTGGAGACAGCTGAACTTGACCAATACTATCGCACCTACGTGAAGGCGTTGATGGAAAAGGACAAGGACAAAACGTTCTATCCGGATGCCAACCTCACGATGCGCGTGACCTACGGGCAGGTGAAGGGTTTCCAGCCGGCGGATGGCACGGACTATGTCTATTACACCACGTTGGACGGCATCATGGAGAAGGAGAATCCCGATGTGTATGACTATCAGGTGCATCCGAAGCTGAAGGAGCTGTGGCAGAAGAAGGACTACGGCCGTTACGCCAACGAGAAGGGGCAGTTGCCGGTGGCTTTCATCGCCAGCAACCACACCACGGGCGGCAACTCCGGCAGCCCGGTCATCAACGGTTACGGCCAGCTCATCGGCACCAACTTCGACCGCGTGTGGGAAGGCACCATGAGCGACATCTGGTACGATGTGGACCGCTGCCGCAACATCAGCCTCGACGCCCGCTATTTCCTCTTCATCGTTGATAAATTCGCCGGCGCGAAGAACATCGTCGATGAAATTGATGTTATTGAATAATTAAATCCTTGAGCAGCCTCGAAGAGGCAAAACGCGCGATAGCGCAATTAACCCCACATAAGGCGAAGCGCAGTGTGGGGCGAACCCTCAAATAAACAGAGATGATTTCCTTCGAAGACATAGACAAACACTCGTGGTGGTACGACTTTTACATGAAGTACCTGTGTGCGGCGCACAACCATGTGTATTACCGCAACTTCTACATCGTGAACCGCGAGAACATCCCGCCGAAGGGGACGCCGACGTTCGTGATTGCCAACCACCAGAACGGCATGATGGACGCGATGGCGATCCTGCACACGATGTACAAGGACGGGCGGCAGCCGGTGTTCATCGCGCGGGGCGACATTTTCAAGAAGGATGCCGTGGCGCGGATCCTGCGGTTCCTGAAGATCCTGCCGGTCTATCGCAACCGTGACGGCGGCCGCGACGACATCAAGAAGGACTTGGCCATCTTCAACCGGGCGGCAAGGGTGCTCAAGAAAGGCGGCACGCTGGTCATCTTTCCCGAGGCCGGGCACCAGCAGGGGCACTATATGTCCACTTTCAAGAAAGGGTTCAGCCGCATCGCCTTCGCCGCCGAAGAGCTGAACGACTTCCAGCTCGGGTTGCAGATACTTCCCCTCAACATCCACTATTCCAACTACTTCAACTTCCAGAGCGACCTGATGGTCACCTGCGGGAAGCCGTTCACTTTCGAAGAGTTCTTCGAGACCTACAAGACCGCGCCGAATCAGGCGTACCTCGCCCTCAACGAGAAGGCGCGGGCACGGGTCAAGGAGATGACCCCCGACATCGACATTCCCGAGTACTACAACGAGATAGAGGCGCTCACGCACATCATGAGCGAGCCGCTGCTCCGTCACAAGGGGCTGAGACCCCGTTTTCTGCCCAACCAAAAGGACGCCGCTATGACCATCATTGCCGCCATTCGGCAGCTCCGCGACGAACAACCGGACGAGTTCACCGCGTTGATGGATGACACCCGCCAATACACGGGACTACTGCAGAAAACCGGGCTGCACCATTGGGTCGTCAACCGCCGGATTTCCTGGCCGAAGCTGATCCTCCGCATCTTCCTGATGCTGGTCACGCTGCCGATTTTCCTGTTCGGCTACCTCAACAATTTCGTGCCCGACTTCATCACGCAGCGGCTCACCAACCGTATCAAGGACAAGATGATGCATTCCACGTTCCAGTACGCCATCGGCACTCTCGCCGCTTTCCCGATATGGTACATCATCCTGTTGGTGACGGTCAGCCTGCTCACCCACCATTTCTGGATTGGGTTGGTTTACATTGTGTTAGCGGGTATCATCGGCATCCTCAACGCGAACTACAAACGTTCGTTACGCAAGTTGGGAACCACGTTCAAGGCGCTGCGCATGCGGGGCAGCGAGGTCTACAAGCGCCTCTGCGAGCTGAACACGCGGATTGTGGGGACGATGGAGGGGCTTCTGTACTAACGCGGACTGTTTCCAATCAAATTTTGAGGTGTATCGGTGTCAGCTCTTTCGAATCGAAGATTCCGCACGCTCAAACAAAACGCCCTCGTCGGAAGTCCCAACGAGGGCGTTTTGCTTTATTATCTAGAACGATTACAAGTTCTTCGCCTTAAGGACCTTGATCATATCGACGGTCATGGAGGCGAGGTCGTACTGCGGCTTGAAGCCCCACTCCTCGCGGGCGCAGTGGTCGTCCATCTGGTTCGGCCAGGAGTCGGCGATGGTCTGGCGCAGCTCGTCGTACTGGTACTCCATCTGGAAGTCGGGGATATGCTTCTTGATTTCGTTGAAAATCATCTCCGGTTCAAAGCTCATGGCCGTGATGTTGAAGGAGTTGCGGTGGATGAGCTTGCTCGGGTCGGCTTCCATGAGGTCCATGGCGGCTTTCAGGGCGTCGGGCATGTACATCATATCCATGAAGGTGCCTTTCGCGATGGGGCAGACGAACTTCTCGCCCTTCACGGCAGCGTAGTAGATCTCCACGGCGTAGTCGGTGGTGCCGCCGCCGGGGAGGGTCACGTTGGAGATGAGGCCGGGGAAGCGCACTGAGCGGGTATCCACGCCGAAGCGTTTGAAGTAGTAGTCGCTGAGCAGCTCGCCGGTGACCTTGGTGACGCCGTAGATGGTCTTCGGACGCTGGATGGTGTCCTGCGGGGTCATATCGTGCGGGGTGTCGGGACCGAAGGCGCCGATGGAGCTGGGGGTGAAGAGGGAGCATCCCATCTCGCGGGAGACCTCCAAGCAGTTGATGAGCGCGCCCACGCCGACGTTCCAACCGAGCATCGGGTTAGCTTCGGCCTTCGCGGAAAGGATGGCGGCGAGGTTGTAGATCGCGTCGATGTTGTACTTTTTCACCGCGTCGGCGATGTCCTGCGCGTTGGTCGCGTCAATTTTGCACGACGGGCCGGCATCCGCCAAGTCACCCTTCAGGGGGTAAATCATATCGGCGGCAACCACGTTGTCGGTACCGTAAACTGCACGCAATGCGGGGGTTAACTCGGAACCAATCTGCCCGCAAGCTCCAATGACCAAAATCTTCTTCATTGTTATCTTATTTATTTGTGACTACAATATTTTTTGAGCCGCAAAGATACACTTTTCAAAAATACTTGGAACAGCAAGGTCATTTTTTTGCATTACATTCCTCCCTGGCCACCCTGGCCGCTGCCCTCACTGGCCGCGCCTTGGCGTGCCTGGTTCTCCAACTCCATCTTGCCGAAGCGCAGCGTGAAGCCCAACGCGACGGAACGCGAGTTGTACTTGTAGGTGCTGTGCGAGACCAAGTAGGGGCTGTCGTTGTTGCTACCCCACTTGTTCCAGTTGAAGATGTCGTTGGCATTCAGATAGATGGAGAGTTTCTTGTCGAAGAAGTCGCAACGCAGACCCGCATTGAGGGTGTAATACGGCAGGCTCGTGCTGAACAGCGACAGCGACGGCGAGCGATAGAATCCGGACACATTGATTTCCAAGCGTTTCCAAAGTTTCGCCCATACGCTGAGATTGAAGCTGTAGGTCCACTTGTCGGCTTTGTACAACTCATTGTTATACAGGGTTTCCAAGTTGGCATAATAGACGTTGGCGTAGAAACGCATGTTGAACATGGCGTTGGGACGGAACATGGTGTTGAACTCCAATCCTGTGTTGGTGGATTTGCCGACGTTCACCGGGTAGTAATAGGGGACGAGTTCGCCGTAGAGCGGATGGTACGCGGGCACGGTGATGGAGGTGATGTCACGGTCTTTGGCACGGAAGTAGAGGGTGAGTCCGACGGAGCCGTACTTAGCCCAATACTTCTGCCATCCCGCCTCCAACGAATGCGTCAGGATGGAGAGCAGTTCTGGATTGCCGCTGCTGAAGGACTCCTCACCGAACTCGAGAAACCGTGTGAGCTGATCTGCTTCGGGGTTGGAACTGCGGAAGGTGTAGCTCAGACGGAAGTTGTGCATCGATTTGGTGCGGTATGACAGGTGCAACGAAGGACGCACGTGGAAGTAGTGTTTGCGAATGCCGAACGTGTCGGGCACGATGTCGGGATAGCGGATGGTGACGAGCTCGTGTTCCAAACGCACGCCCGGCTTGATGGTGAAATTGCCGAACTTGTGCTGAAGCGTGAAGAAGACCTGGTTCTGGAACGAAGGTGTACGGGCGTCGTAGCTGCGCATCGCGTCGTTCACCCACTCATCGCCGCGCAACGTATCCACGCGTGCGTAGTTCTTGCTGCGTTCCACCGCGCCGTAGTAGCCGACCGAGATCTCGCCGTTCTCCGAATAGGGGCGGTTGTAGGTCAGCTCGGCGGACAAATCGAAGGCGCCAGCATCGTCTTGCGAGTTGCGGGTGCGGGTATATTCCGTCGGGGAGAGGAATCGCTTCTCGAGCATACTGTTGGAGCCCCACCCCCAGAGACTGCCGTTCAAATCCACCGAGAGGTTATGGCCTTTGTTGTCGAACTTGTGCTGGTAGTACGCGCCTACCCCACCCCAGCGGCTGCGGTTGCGGCCGTTGGATTTCTCCTTGTAGTAGGTTGTGTCGGAAAAGAGAAAGAACTCCTGGAATTGTTCAGTATAGCCTTTGCTATCGCCCCAGTGCGGCCAGAAGCTACCCCAAAAGGAGAGGGAGTTCATCGTGTCGATTTCATAATCGAGGCTGAAATGGACGCCCGCACCATAACTGTTGCCCTTGGAGTAAGTCGAATCCCGCTGGAAACTCACCGGTTCCCGGTCGTCACCCACTACAGTGGGGCGGAAAATGGTCATGTCGGTCATGCCGTAGTGCTTGTCCAGCGAATAGGAGAAGTTGCTATAGACGTTGATGGAGATCTTCTCGTTGCTCCAGACGTATGATACCCAAGGGCTTACATACGGTTTGATGGAGGCGTTCGCGCCGAAGCTGATGAACTGGTTCTTTTTGACCTTGGTGGTGGTGACAATATTGATGATACCATCGGCCTTGGAGCCGTAACGTGCTGAGGGATTGGTAATCACCTCCACGTGGTCGATGCTGTTGGCGGGCATCTGCTGGAGGTAGGTCTTGAGGTTCTCGGAGGTGAGGTGCGACGGTTTGTCGTTGATCCAGATTTCCACGCTGGAAGTGCCGCGCAGGGTGACGTTGCCCTCCACATCCACGGAGACGCCCGGCGCATTCTGCAGCACGTCGGAGGCGGTACCGGTCTGCACGGAGGGATCTTCGGCGGTGTTGTAGTAGGTCTTCTCGCCATCCACGGCGAACAGCGGTCGCTCGCCCTTCACCACCACCTCGCCGATGGTCATTGTACCCGGCTTTATCTTGATGACGCCCAAATCCAGGTCTTTGTTCACCTCTATAAGCCGCTCATAGTTCTCATACCCAACGAAATAGACAACCAGACGATACTTCCCGTTGGGAACCATCTGCAACTGGAAGACGCCCTTATCGTTGGCGGAGGCATAGCCCACCATCACGCTGTCGCTCTGCCGCAACAGGCTCACGTTGGCGTACTGCACCGGCTTGCTGGTATTCTCGTCCTGCAACGTTCCGGAGACTGTGTTCTGAGAAAACGCTGTAAACGAGCAAGCTAAGATTAACAAAGAGACAAAGAACGCCTTTGTTGCGACTTTTCCAAGCTGTGTCATAATCTCACTATTTTGGTTGGTTCGATATTTTAATTAAAACTGCAAAAATACATTTTTATCACGTTAGACAACATTCAAGGTAGATTTACTACATTTTCTACTAATGACGAGGGAAACCAAAAGCGTGCCAATTTCATAACACTTTATAAATCAATTGATTTAAAACCAATACACGATAAGAGGTGTAAAGAAATTGAACACCTCCGTCAAAAAAATGAACACATGTCTATAAGGCTGTCGCAGTGCGGCAGTCCTACTACACAGGGCAGCCCTGCTGCTAACTGCTAACTGCTAACTATTTCAGAATCACCCGCACGCCGACATATCCCATGATACCGGTAATCGGCATATAGACCATCGTGGCGTCGAAATACTCGCCGAAGGGGTTTTGGGCCTGCACGATGGGGTCTTTCTGCTTGACGTTGAGAAGGTTCTCACCGCCGAGATAGATTTCCCATCTGCGGAACTTCTTGGTGATCTGCGCATTGAGCAGACAGTACGGCTTCGACACCTCGGGACGGCGATAGGGCTCGGGGTTGCTCTGCGTGTTGGGCAACGGCATCGGACCGAAAATCTGGAAGTTGAGGTTGAATTTCCACTTGTCGTAGGGCGTGCTGTAGTTGAGGTTGACGAGCGCCTTGTGGGGACTCATCATATCCTTCTGACGCATCACCCCGTTGCGCATATAGCGGACATCGTTGTAGCGGTAGGCCAGCAGGATTTCGAAACGCTGCAACGGTTTGAGGGTGAGCTCGACCTGCGCGGAGTGCGAGCGCGAGCGGTTGCCGTAACCGTTGTACTCGCCGTTCAAGGCGTAGTAATGCACCGCGTGGACATTCTGGTCCAAATCCACAATCATCTGCTGCACGAAGTAGGTGTAGAAGTAATCGACTGCCAGAGAGGCTTTTCCGCCCGGCATGTTGAACTGCCACACGGCACTCGCACCGGCATTCCATGCTTCCTCGGGCTCGTCGGGTCCGTCGAAACGGAAGGTGCGCGAGGAAATCATCAGCGACTGGTTCTCGGCGAAGAAGTGGGCGTTTCGGTAGCCCTTGCCAGCGGAGGCACGGAAGGACAAATCCTTGGTTGCCTGCCATTTGACGTGCACACGCGGCGTCCAAAAGAGCTGGCTGTTATTGGTCCAAATACTGGAATGTGATTTATCACGAACCATATTGTAGTCCAAGCGCATACCGGCCATCACTACCAACTTGGGGTCAATGATGTACGCATACTCGGCAAAAATGCCGGGAATCAGGTCGTGGTGATGCGGCCGATCAAGATAAAAATGTTCCCCCCGGTCCTCATAAAGCTCATTCAAGCAATCGAACTGCAAGCTGGCACCGGTTGTCAATTTATGGCGTTCTGTTCTTCCGAACTTATTGGAATACAAAATATTGGCATAAACACTGTGTTGATTCCCATCGTATAGGTGACCCAAACCGTAGTCGGAATTAAGCCAGTGACCCGTATAGGAGAGGATGGTTCCGATACTTTCGTGTTCGCCCTTCAACAGAAAACCGTTTTTGGTGATGACATCCACGCGTTTGTTGTCAGCGGTGAAACCATACGTGGGCACGCCATGCATGATACCATTCGGCGTGAAGCCCATCTGTCCGCCGAAACGGTTGTCCCACACGAAATCCACCATCGTGCGGCCCTCCACCACGGGCGCCTTGTAGTCCCAGCGGTTCATGAAATTCACCTGACGGCTGCGCGGGGCATCCATAAAGCCGTCGTGGTTCATGTCCACCTTAAAGAACTGGTCGGCGAGGAAGAGCAGGAAATTGGTGCTCACCTTCTCGTTTTTGCCCACGGGAATACGGGTGTTCATCGCCAGCTCGCCCTTGCCCATCGAGTTGGCGTAGAAGTTCATGAAGAATTTCTCCAGATTGCTCTCCGGTTTCTTATAGTCGATGTTGATCTGTCCGGTGATGGCCTCGAAGCCGTTCACCACGGAAGAGGTTCCCTTCGACAGGCTGATGGACTCCATCCATGAACCGGGGATGAAGCCGAGTCCGAACTGGTGTGACAGGAGTCGGATGTAGGGTACGTTTTCCAGCAGAATCTGGCTGTAGGTGCCGGCCAGACCGAGCATGGAAATCTGCCGGGCACCACTCACCGCGTCGGGGAACTCGGAGTCGATGGCCACGCTGCTCTCGAAGCTCTCAGCGAGGTTGCAGCAGGCGGCGCGGCGCAGGCCCTCGGTGCCAATCACCTGGGTGTAAATGGGTTGCACGGAGATGTAGGAGCCGTCGCGGGCGATGATGCTCACCTCGTTGAGGTTGTGGGCGGTGTTCAGCGCCACGGTGACGTAGTTCTGCCCGCGCGGAATCACCATCGTGTCGGGCAGGAAGGTCGGGAACGAGATGACCAGCGTGTCGGTCTTGGTGCGCGGCAGCGTGAACTTGCCGTAGGTGTCGGTATAGGCGCCGATGTCGGTATGCAACCACTGCACGGCAGCGTTGGAAACCACCGTCGTGTCGCCGTTCTCACTGATTTGCAAGACCTTACCGGTAAGCGATTGGCTATGCACCGAACATAGTACAGCCAGCAGCGACCATAGGAGTAGGAACTTCCGCATAGTCTATCGGGTGTAGTTGTAGTTGTCGTTGTCGTTCGGGAGTGAATTGCCGACTGGGAGGATAATCCAGCAGACAATGTAGAACCAGAATCCCAACGAACCGCACAGGAGCATCAGGACAAAAAAGATGCGGAACATGTTGGAGTCCACGTCGAAATACTCGCCCAAGCCGCCGCAGATGCCGGCGATCTTGGAGTCGGTCTTGCTTCTCATTAAGGTTTTGTGTGACATAGTCTTGGTTTAAGGGTTAAGGTTTAAGGGTTAGGGGTTAAGGGGTTGAGGGTGCAAAAGTACAATTATTTTGTTGCAATCGGGTTGCAAAGATGTTTTTGTTGTAGCAGTCATTCGGGATTTGGCATTCTTCGCACGAGGCAGTCTTTCTCGCCTATCACCGCTTCGGCCGTCATCACGGCGGTGAGGGGGACTCCGCAGCAGCCGTGAAGATAGACGTTCTGTCCGGTGAGGAAGAGGTTGTCGGCTTTGGTGCGCACCGGCACGTAGCCCGCGTAGGGGTCGGCAGCGTCCTTCAGGAGCCCGTAGAGCGAGCCGTCCGGCTCATTGCCGTAGTCGCGCACTGTCAGCGGGGAGGCGTCATAGACGTGCGCCACCGCGTCGCGAATGCCTGGGCTGCATCGTTCCAACTTGTCGATGATCCGCTCGGTATGTCTCTTTTTCCAGGCCAGATAGTCGTCGCCACGTGCACTGGAAGAGGTGTTCTCCCACGCTCTGCAAACCTCGAAGGGCATGAACTGGATGACCTGGAGCCCCCTCGCGTACGGTCCTTGGTCCACGCTGCAAGGGGTAAAGTAGGCGAACGACTGCGGCCATTCCTCCCCGTCATACTGCCCGTAGCGCCATAAGCTTTCGTAATCGTCTGTGTAATAGCACGGATGATTGATATAGGGGAAGGAGTCGGGCTTGAAGACAAGATACAAGCAGTAGGCCGAATAGTTGTTCGGGGCAGTCTCCACCCGAGCACGGAACGCCTTGGTAAACAGTTCGTTGTCCGCTATTTGCATCAACACTTGCGGATGCACGTCCGAGACGTAATGCCGGGCACGGAACTCGCGGCCGTCGGCGGTAATCACCGCAGCAACCGACTTGCCATCCGCTTTCACACGGGACACTTCAGCATTGGCAATAACTTGTCCGCCACTACTTTCGATAAGATCCACCAGAACGTCGGCCAACTGCACGGCCGGTCCCTCGAAACGGTAATGGCCGTTGATGTAGAGACTGTTGATCAGGGAGAAGACGTATGCCGGCGTGTGCCCGACGGAGCCTCCGCACAGACAACTCATATAGCCCAACAGTCCTCGCAGTTTAGGATTCTGTATGTATCTGGACACCAACTCGTTTGAGGGTTCATAGAATTCTCCCCCGTAGGTGGTTTGCCCTTGGCTGCCCAGACGCAAGTGGAAGAAGCCCACCTGGTCGGTGAGGGCGTAAAGGGCATCCATATACTGTTGGATGCCAAGACGTTCCTCGGGGAACTGCTCTTGAAAGTAGCGGGTGAACGCCTCGCGGCCGCCCGGAATGCGGTACCTCCGTCCGTCCTCGTGGCAATAGAGCTCGTCCATGCAGTCTGCGTCGACGGGTCTGACGTGAATCCGGTCGCGGATGCCGAGATAGCGGCAGATCCGGTCGAGGGAGCCGCCGGGCTGGAGGCCGCCCACCACGTGCATGCCCGCGTCGAATGCCACGCCGTTTCGCGTGAACGACTGCAGACCGCCGCCCGCGCGTGCACTCCGTTCCAGGACGGTTACCTTGTACCCCTCCTTGGCCAGAAGCGCACCCGTGAAGAGTCCGCCGATGCCGCCGCCGATAATGACCACATCCTTGTCCATTGTCTTATTTCGAAGGCGCAAAGATACGATATTTTTAAACCAAAAGGAGACGTCTTCCACGACATCTCCCTTCGTTAATTCAAGTTCTATCCGATTATCACACAAAAGTTTACTTGGTTCTCTGGACCGGAGCATTTTTGGATTCGGAAGAACGCTTCGCTGAAGCATCACTTGAGGAAGCAGCCTTCTTGCTTGCATCGGTAGGATGGTTGCCACAGCTGTGGCCGCTCTTTGAGGCATCATGGTTGCCGCAGCCTTGACCGTTGCCGTGACCGGCGCAGCTCTTCTGGGCGGCACCGTGGTTACCGCAACCTTGGCCGTTGCCGTGACCGGCACATCCGCCACAGCCACCGCTCTTTTCGGCACGGCAGCAGGCGGGCAGTTTGGCTCTCGCCGCCGGATCGGCCTTCACATTGTCGGCATTGTAGCCCAACTTGCTGACCTCGGTGCGCAGCTGGTCGGGGTTGGTCTTCTTCGCATCGTAATTGATGGTCAGCTTCGCCGTCTTCATGTCGTAGGTGTAGGACTTGACGCCTTTGAAATAGGGCACGTTCTCTTTGAACTTGTCGGCGCACTTCTGGCACACGCCGTTGGTCTGGATGGTCACGGTCTGCTCGTTCTTGGAGGCCGTCTTCTGAGCGCTCACGCCCAGGGTGATGAGGCTTACTAAAGCCAAGATGATGATTTTTTTCATATTGATATTGTTTTTTCGTTTGTTTCTACCGAGCTTTTGCCCCTCCGGGGCATCCTCGCAGCCCCACACTGCGGCTTACGCCTTGTGTGGGGTTATTAGCGCTCCGCGCGTCTTGCCCCTCCGGGGCTGCTTAAGGAAGATATTTTGAATATGACATCTTTTTCGTTAATATTACTAATATGACTGAGGTTCTCTCCGAAAGTTTAACTGCTAACTACTAACTACTAACTGCTAACTGCTAACTGCTAATTCTCGATGCGGTTTTTGAGGAAGGCGGTGCAGTCCTCGAAGGTTGCGAAAGTGTGCTGTTCGGGCACGAGTTCGGGAATCACCTTCATGGTCTTGAGCATGTACATGGGCTGCGGTTGGATGATGGTCATCAGCACGAGGACACCACGGTCTTGGAGTTCCTTGATGGCGGTCTCCATGGCGTAGAGGCCCGACTGGTCCATGAAGCTGACGAGGCGCATGCGGATGATGACAATCTTGGCGTCCTCGGGCACGTCGTTCATCACCTGCTGGAACTTAGTGATGGTGCCGAAGAAGATGGGACCGTTAAGTCGCTGGATGTAAATCTTGTGCTGCACTTTGTCGGGCATGCCGCCTTCATCCTGCCAGGGGCTCTCCTTGTCGAAGTTGGTCATCTCGGCGGAACTGTAGCCGCCCTCCACGAGGTCGCTGGCGCGTTTCATGAAGAGGACGCAGGCGATCACCATGCCGATGCCGACAGCGGTGAGCAGATCCACGAAGACGGTGAGCAGGAAGACGATGATGAGCACCACCGCATCGGCGCGGGGGATGCGGAGCAGGTCCTTAAAGCCCTTGAAGTCAATGATTCCCCAGCCGACGGTGATCAGGATGCCGGCCAGGACGGACAGCGGGACGTAGCGCACGAGGCTGCCCAGACCAAGCAGCACGGCGAGCAGCATCAACGAGTGGACCATGCCGCTGATCTGTGTGCGGCCACCGCTCTTCACGTTCACGACGGTACGCATGGTCGCGCCGGCGCCGCTGATGCCGCAGAAGAGGCCGCTGACCATATTGCCTATACCCTGCCCCACCAGCTCGCGGTTGCTGTTGTGGTGGGTTTTGGTGATGTTGTCGGCCACCACGGAGGTGAGCAGCGTGTCGATACTGCCCAAGCCGGCGAGCGTAAGTCCGGGGATGATCGAGGCTTTCAGCACGGCGCCCCAGTCGAGGCCGGCCAGGCTCAGGCCCTCTTTCGCAAAGACCGGCATCGGGAAGCCGGAGGGAATCTGGCCGATGAGCAGCTTCTCGTCCATGTTGAGGAACAGCGAGATGACGGTCATCACCAGCAGTGCCACCAGCGTGGACGGTATCTTTTTGGTTATCAACGGGAAGAGGTAGATGATAGCAATGGTGCCGAGACCGAGCAGCAGTGCGATGACGGAGACACCGCCAGCGATACGCTCGGGGAACTGCGTAATCATATCAATCACCAGTACCGGTGATTTGCAGCCGATTAACGGATAAAGTTGCTGGATGATGATGATGACACCGATACCGCTCATGAAGCCGGAGAGGACGGGATATGGGATGTAGCGCACGTACTTGCCGATTTTCATGATGCCGAAGAGGATCTGGAAGATGCCGCAGAAGAGTCCGGCGAGCGACATGCTGATGAGCACAGCGCTCATGGAGTGCTGTGCCGCCCAGACGCCGCTGAGCAGCGAGGCGGTGATGACGGTCATAGGGCCGGTGGGGCCGCTGATTTGGGAGTGGGTGCCGCCGAAGAGGGAGGCGAAGAAGCCGAGGAAGGTGGCTCCGACGAGTCCGGCGAGGGCGCCCATGGAGCTGGCGGAGGGGTCGTCGATGCCGCCGAAGGCTTGGATGCCGAATGCCAGGGCGAGCGGCAGCGCCACGATGCCCGCGGTGATGCCGCCGAAAATGTCTCCTTTCAGATTGTCTGTCTTGATCAATGCCATATATCTATTCCGTTTATAATCAATGTATTAACAAAATTCAAAATCGGCGGCAAAGATACATAATTTACGGACATATTCGGTGAACGAATATACGCGTTGGCAAATGCGTATATTCGTCTTGGCGAATGCCTGTACGGGCGTTGGCGGATGCCTGTACGGGCGTTGGCGGATGAATATAGGTTCTTGGGTACATGAACACCGTCAACTCGGATCAGTCGTAAGACAAAAAGTAACAACCCAATCAACGAATCACACTGGGAATTTGTGTCAATTCGATTGACACAATCTCACTATCCTTAAATGGGAGCTTTTTTGCTCTGTCCCAGCCAGATCGTTCTGCATTCTGTAGCGATTCAAGACTTGCGTGAATCCCCGGAGGAATATATCTCGTAGAATTGCACCATCTTATAGTGCATTTCTATGGAAACATCTGCGTCCTCGCAGATGCAACGTTGGTCGGTGGACGATAAACAGTGAATTGCGGATATTTTGAGATTCTCGCTCTTATCATCCATTTTTGATGATGGACTCTTTCAGTTCCTTCAGTCCCTTAAACGAACCGGGACAGAACTCGATTTAATTCCATCAACACGGCAGATATACACCAGCTTTCGGGGATTCAAAATGCGCTAGACATCCGAAAGTCCATGCTCATAATGTTGATTGAAATATTTTTCACGTCTCTTGTCGTTATAAGCTTCTTTGACTTTTGAAAAAAGCTCATCATACGATTGCAATGGGATTTCCGAATCATTATCCGGACATTTGGCGAGTCCTAAAGCTGTGTTTAGCATGGCTATGCTGTTTGAAATTTCATCTATTTCATCAATTGAGGTGTCTGTCAGGAAATCAGTCGATATGTGAATGAGATCTGAAAAACCTCCATACACTTTGCAAAGTTCACGACGCAAAGAACCGCCGCCTGAAAACACAGCCGGTCGAAGATTTGTAATGACCGCGCTTTCTGTTGAGCTAACACCAATATTCCTTGCATAATTTTGCAATTTTGATGTAATAAGATCAATACTTTTTCCAACTTGTTTATAATGCTCTTTGATGCCATATTGTTCAACAGCATTCACCCCATAAGGAATTGAAATATAGTCATAAATATTAACACAAATGTCATCCGTTTTTCCGGATTTCGAATCTTCATATGCCGAAAAAATACTGATGTCCGTAGTGCCACCACCAATATCAATAATGGCATTTATACCTATACCGAACCTCCTTTGTTGGGCTAATGGATTAATATTTGCATACGCTTCTGGAAACACAAAAATAGAGTTGTTGTCTTTCTCTTCCTGCGAAAATGGTGATATTTTTGTAAATTCTATTAAGTCATCTATGGTCAATGACAAAAAGAACTCTTTATCGTTTTGGCAAACGTTTTCCACCATGTCATAAACAGCCAACATGATTTGGGTGGCTTTTTGTTTATTTCTATCCCAATTCAATCTCCCACTACTAGTGCCCATACAAATGACCAGTTGATTCCCATATTCCTCCTCAATATCAAAGAAAATGAAACTCAGATACCAAACAGCCACCATTTCAGGTGAAATATCATGATAAGGCCAGTTGATACCAATGGAGAAAATTGCTTGTTTGAAATTTTTAAAAATGAAAGGATATGGGGTCATGTACTCAATGTACCTGTCCTCATATATTTTCAATTCATTTTCATAATTTTTGCGTAACTCATCATTGAATCGATCAACTTCTTCCTTGTCCTTTTTTAATTCCATCTCGCGTTTCCGGCAATCTATGATATATGCGTGCATCTGTTTTTCGTAGCGCAAAGTCGCAATTTTCTCCTCTTTTTTTCTTTTTCTTTCCTCTTGTTCAGATTCTTTATTCTCCAGTAATAGTGTTTTCAAAGATGCAAAATCATTTAGGACCAAAGTTTTTCCTTTATTATCACTTTTTTTGTTTTGTGAGAACAACTTTGGTTGATCCGGTTCGCGAATTTCCGGTATTTGTTTGTATTGCTTGTAAACGGGTTCTAGAGGCTTTTTCGGAGCATCTTCAGGGTTCCTACTAACAAGAAAAGCATTGTCAGGTCTTGTGAAACCATAAGAAAGTGTTTTATCCTTGTTCACTTGAACAATTGACGGAAATGTCCAATGCTCTTTTCCTTCCAAGTCTATAAAGCGATGGAAAAAGTAACGTTTGTTTCGCTTGTCGGAACTATCCTCTATACAGATTTTGGTCTGATGTGTACCAAAATCCAATCCTATCTTATATGTACTCATAATTAAAATACTCGAAGAAGATTCAACATCATTAACTTGTTGTCAACTATAGGATTAGGGATTTCTGACAGCTCGTTGATTTTTCTGTTCAATTCATCTTGGAGACTTTGCAACTGACCTTTACGGGCAGGTAAAATACCCTCTAAATTCTTTTTCAAATCGTTATATGATAGGTCTCGATTAAAGGACGTTGCATCCCCCAAACCCCTTTCTATCTGACTAGAGCAAAACAATATCAACTGTTCTGATTCCTCTATGCGCTCTTGCATATCCTTTATACGCTTCCGATATATTGTTTCAGTACTCTTCCTTTGGTGTTCGATATCGTTCTTTTGTTTCAAAGAAAGGTGTTCTCGCCGTTCCTCACAATATCTTCTCACTTCTTCGTTAAAGACCGCTCTCATATCCACTATCAAATCTTCATTAGTGTTGCAAACATCTTTTGCATCCCAAGGGCTTCCCGACACCTGTATGGCTCTGTAAAAAGCTTCTGTAAGCGCCTCACTTTCAACAAGGTTTTGATTCTGAATGTCATATAAAACAGGTAACATTTCATGAGTTTTTCTCTTACGTCCGTATCGATTAGACTCTGTTTCAACATCATATATGGCCAACATATAATATCCAGATTCTGCCATCGTTCCTATTTCATCATGGGGTATCCTGTATCTGAATACGCATTCACTAGTTTCCAAATTATTTCTAAAGTGTTCTTTTGCTGCTAATGAGAAGGGATGATATATGTTAAGATAGGTGATATTTCTATATTGTTCAGCAATATCTTGTGAAAAAGTGATTTTCAAGGAAGACTTCTCCCTAATTTTACCTATATATTCGTTTATCAAGTCAGCATCTTCGCCATGAAACTTAGTGGCGTATTTGTTAAAGAAGTTGATGATCACTTTTTTGTCATTTTGTGGGACAGTTATGTTGAATATTCCATTCTCTTCCTGACTTATAGTACAAGTAGGCAATTCTTTCTTGAGGAGATTACGAACATAATTTTCCAATTCTAATTCTGTAACATAGGCCTTGTTGCGAATGATTGCGTTAAGATGTGTACGAAGGTAAGAATCGTTGCTGAATGAATCCGACAATTCTTTTTCAAGCCGAGTAGAATCGAGAATATTACGTTCAATAGCCTGCTCTATTTTTCTCATTTTTTCGTCACGTTCCTCATCTGTCAGTTCAGTACGATATAGGTCTTGGATAACTTCTCCTATAGTGGTTTTTTCATATTCTTGGTTGAGAATTGGTTCCAAATCTCCGATGGTATTACGGAATTGTTCAATTCGTTTCAGTAGGCGGCTGTGAATCTTTTCCTGAACAGATCCTTTGACCAACAAAGAATATATATGGATTATCTTAGACTGTTGACCAATACGATCAATTCTACCGATACGTTGTTCAACTACCATAGGATTCCAAGGTAAATCGTAGTTGACGACGGTGTCACAAAACTGCATGTCCAAACCCTCGCTACCCACTTCTGTGGAAAGCAAGACTTGAACATCTTTCAATGTCCTGAACTCTTCAACAGCCATTGTTCGTCCCTCTCTGTCATCACCATTAATGAAACGGTATTGTATATTCTTTGCATCAAAACGAGTTGCCAGATACCTTTGGGTGTCTTTAAAACCAACAAATACTATAAGCTTCCCGTTTCCTTTAGCTTTACAATCGTTGATGATTTTTAATAATGTGTCAAATTTTGCATCGGAGATGCTGATATCTGAAAATTCTTTCCCATAAGCATGAACACTACTGGCAATTTGTTGTGAACGGATAGAACGTGCAAGAGGCTGCATATTTTCAATTTCACCCATATATCGAGAAAAAAGTTCATATTCTGCCTCATACAGCTCAACAGATAGTGTTATTGTATCTCTTTTTGCTTGAGACAAATCCGTTGTCACATCCACCTTTCGTGTTCTTGTCATAATTGAGCTCAAGGGGTTGATATCATATAGGTCGTTTTGAATTAAAGCTTTTTGTTTAGGACTTTCTTCGTTGTCGAATTTTTCCATCAATGGCTTAAACATGGACAATTCTCTCACATAGTCATCGTCAGCGATCCGTTCCTCCAATCCTTCTTTGATTTCTTTTAATGGAACATTTGAATTAAGAGCATTTACTGCCCAAACAAACGGCTCGTTATGCTTCGTTTCGTCTTCAAAAGCCTGTTCGTTTTCGTAGCGTTGACTGTTAAGTAGATGTAATAGTTGAAAAAGGTTTTCTCGTCCAAGCATAATAGGGGTGGCTGTAAGAAACAGAGCTGCATCTGCAAATTCAAGCAGTTCTGCTACTGCTTTATGCTGCTTTGCACTTTTATTTCTGACCCTATGTGCTTCATCGCAAACAACCAAGCTGAAATTTTTGGAGGTCTCTCTCATGAAGTCGAACACCTCTTCCATTTTCTTCCGCCTTATTCTATCATACGTAATAATACCGCGGGCGTTTCCGTTGTGTCCACGTAAATCATCACGTAATCTATCCGCGTTCTCGTATATTTCGAAACTTAATCCAAATCTTTCTATGAGTTCCTCTTGCCATTTGTTTGTCAATGAACTTGGACATATCACCAACACATTCTTCAATTCTTGACGTGCTTTTAATTCAAGCATAATATGGCCTGCTTCAATCGTTTTACCCAAACCCACTTCGTCTGCGATGAGTAAACGATGGATCTCCGAATTTAACAACTTCATCAGAGGTAAATACTGATATGTTTTGAAGAGTGTTTTGGATGCTTTAATGGAGGATAGTGTATTATTGCTAGAATTTTCAATTTTGAACGTGGTGTTATACACTTGAAAATCTGAATATCCTCGGAAATCGCCCTGTAAACAGCGGTCAAACAAATCCCTGATCTCAAGAAATCGTTCAAGATCGTTTTCGTTTTCATCATCATGCCTTTCTTGGGAATAGAAAACTTTATATAGTTGTCTTCCCCTCATGGGTTGATACACATTTGTGATAAATCCCACTTTATTTGTGTGGATGTTCCTCACTTTATCCCCTACTTTAAATTCTGCCATATCTAATACCTACTAATCGATAATGTGTTCCTGAATTTCTTTATGATAGCATTCTAATGGTATTCTATCATTGCACAAATTGTACTTAATCACGTATTTGCGCAATTGCGCATATGCGAAAATTGAAGACTGCAAAATTAAAAAAAATTCTTTTGAAAAGGGTTTCAATGTCAGTCGTTATCCTACAGATATTATCCTTTTCCCAACAACGAGAGTTTGTTGCGTGCCTCCCGCACGCTAACACAAGCACCGCATCCGCCTACCCCACACTGCGGCTGTCGCCTTATGTGGGGTTATTGAGGTGGCGTGCGTTCCGCACGCGGATGTAATGGATCCTACCAACCGTAGGTACGCGACACGGACGTATGCGGCATCAGGCGTATGCGACACGGCACGCGTATTCGGTATCAGGTGCGTGCGATACAGGCGTATGCGATACGCCCCTACGAACAACCGCTTACCGTTCCCTTCTCTCAATCACCTCCTTCAACCGATACCGATCTCCCGTGGCGGTGCCGATGGAATTGATGAACTGAAGGTCGTAGCCGGGGGTGTCGTAGCCCCAGCGCTGGAAGTTGCCGTTTTTGTCCACTTTCTTCACCACTTGGTCGTTATATCTGACAATCAGATATTTGGCCAGCTCGTCCCAACGCTTCATCATCTTGTCGGCGTAGGCGATGCTCCTTTTATTGAGATAGTCGCGGCGGTCGGCGGGAGTCATCTTCTCCACCGCCTTCAGCACGCTGTCCTGATCGGCGAAGTAGTAGTCCTCCAACTCGCTTTGCGCCTTCCGTAGGTCGCCGATCATCATCGAATAGCGAGGATAGACCATGTTGGCGACCCAGTTGTTCATCCAGAAGGCCGACTCGAAGCTGAATTCCGTGCGGGGGTTGTTCTCGGGACGGAAACAGTCAGGCACCTGCGTGATGCAGCAGTAGAGTGGCACGTAGGCCACCATATCGGCGTCGTCGCAGTTGAACCAGGTGACACCGCCCACGTCGTCGGGCAGCCACGAGCGCATCTGGCAGGTCATCGTGAAGCCGCTCTGCTGCGTGGCGATGGGCCGCTCACGGAAGTAGCTCACGCCGGCCGTGTCGCGGAAATGCATCGGCAGCGGACGGATCGGCATCCCCCACGGACCGGCGGTCATGTCGGCGGTCATATCCAACGGGGTGTTCTCGAAATGGTCGCGCATGTCCTCCTGCAAGTCCCGGAGCGACAGCGGCGCGTCGGGCTTGATCCACAGCGGCAGATGGTCGCACTTGTCGAACTCGCCGTTGAGATACGGCAGGTACTTGTCCATCTCGGCCTCGTCATAGTGATGGCGGAAGAAGCTCCACACGCGGGCATCCGCGTAGCGCACGTTCTCGAAATCGATGGGACAGTAAGCGTCGCGGAAGGAGAAGTCCGCATCCTTGCCGCTGAACCAGCCCTTCTCGCGGGCAAACTCAATAACGTCGGCGGCATAGACGCACTCGACTTCGGGACGGGTGATGTATTGGAGGTGTTTGCTGCTAAGAGATTTGTGGGCTATTTTGGGCGAAAAATTTTTCGCCCCTACGGGTTCCTGCGGGAACTGGCGGATGCGGCTGAGGTTGGCGTGGGCGCAGATGCAGTCGTCGGGGATGCGCAGGGCGACCCAGACAGCGCCTTTCCTCCCCTGCCCCTTGCCGATAATCTCCATGATCCACGCCTCGTTGGGGTCACAGATGGTGATGCTTTCGCCGCTGCTGTTGTAGCCGTACTCCTCCACCAACTCGGCCATGCACTTGATGGCCTCGCGGGCGTTGGCGGCACGTTGCAGGGTGAGCCGCATCAGCGAGAAATAATCGAGCAGCCCCTCGCGGTTCTGGAGTTCCAAGCGTCCGTCGAAGGTGGTCTCCACGATGGTCAGCTGCTTCTCGTTCATCAAGCCGACGACGTTGTAGGTGTACTCGACTTGCTTCACGAACTGCCCTTCGTGCGCGGGTCCCCAGCCGTGGATGGCGATTTGCTCGCCCGGGGCGTGGCGTCCGGCCGGACTGTGGAACAGCGACCCGGAGAATCCGAAGCCGTCGCAGTTGTAGGTGCACATCACGCTGCCGTCCTTCGAGGCTTTCTTGCCGACGATCAGGTTGGTGCAGGCCGCGGCCGGAAAGAGGGCTGCGGCTAAGAGGATGATGGTGGTGAGGAGGTGTTTCATGTTGGGGTTTTAAAGGTTAGCAGTTAGTAGTTAGCAGTTAGTAGTTACGTTTCTGGCAAAAGTAGTCGCCGATTTTCATGAGCAGAACGGCGTTGTCGAAGGCCTCTCGACCATAAAAATCTGCTGTAAGACAGTTGTTTATAAAATGAGAAAGGGCAATACTATAACAATTGAAATGCTGGTCGTTATATTCAAAACGCCATGGGAGGAACCACGGATCTCCATCCTCATAATAGGAACTCCTTATCCTGCAGGTGTCGTTGTTTTGGTTGACAAATTCAACTTCAAACCAATTGCTTGTGGTGCTTGTAAAACCTTCACCCATGTTGAGGATGTCGTATAATGTTGCCTTGTCAATGCCGTCCAGCATAACAGGAACCGAATCATAGAGACCTTTGTCCTTATTCTGGATCTTGTTGAAGTCATACCATCCCATGTCCAGCCGCTTTTGCAATCTTTCCATATAATGCTTTTTATCCACTTCCGTGACTTTAAAATCCTGAACTTCAAGCGTTTCATCAGGATTTGCATTGATATGTTCCAGCAATCGAACCAGTTGAGCGCCATTCACGGTGATGTCGACCAGCGAATCCGTCCTATCTTGATAACCTCCCACTTTCGACATCACAGCCGCATTGAAAAGCGAATTATCTTCCGCATTAAACTCAATTTGATTGCCGTTATAATGAAAACAACCCCGACTGCCTGACGAAATGGTGAATTTCTTAATGGGGGCGGCGAGGAAATCGCGCAACGGTTCTCTGTACGAGTAATCCTTCACGGTGTGGTTTTGCAAAGAATAAAGATGGTTTCGGAGACCATCCCAAAGAATGGCAACACTGTCGCTCAGCAACTTGATGCCACAGGTCGGGAAATCCAGTACCGCCTCACGATACCAGCAGCTATCTTTTTTGTCCGCGATATAGAGCTGACCGTTTTCCACACCCCAAATCAGATGCTCACCACTTTCCTTAAACCAAGGTTCCTTTATGGGATGATCAGTGGTGTAGGGAATATGACAGGTCTGTCCCTTATGGTTGGCACGTCCCACCATCTCATTAGCCAGAATCATATACAATGATCCGTTAACCGCTTTGATGTCAATTGGATATGCAGGAAGACGCTCGTTTAAGGGTGATCCATATTCCGTGGGTGAAGCAAACCACAACACCCTGAGACTGTCGTCAATCGCACACAACAGTTTGCAACCCTTGTCCAACGAGAGATCTATGATTCGGACAGGAAACGGTTGCCAGTCAATCTTATTCGTTGTCAGCGTATAAAAGGACTTTCCACATTGCTTTGCAATCAGGTAAGGGCTCCAAATGAGCACTTTGTCAACGCGCGGTTGATCCTCGCGTTCGCTTGCTTCCACTTTTTTCTGATCCAATGGCGTGGGTATGTTTCGGGCTGTGTGCCAATTGTCTTCCGTGATGAGAATTTCGTTGGCTTCCGAACCGACTATGCCGCGAAACGCATCCGCCATGTAGAGTCCATAAATTCTGTCCGACTTCTTAAACGGAATCTTCAACGCTTTGAAATGCTCTCCAAAGTCGTCGGAATAGTGAATGGTTTTGCCATCAGTCCCGATCCAAGCGTCTCCACGACTGTTTACGCAGGCTTCATAAATCCAACCATCGCCGCCAAAGCTTCGAAGCTCCCATGTGCGACCGCCGTCCGTAGTCCGATAGTATCCATCGTATGGACTTTTCCAATCGTCAGAGAAATGCATAAAACCCGTCATAATGGCGGTGTCGGCATTGAAAAAAGAGATTCGGTTAAGATTAGGTTTGTTTAAGCCCAAATAATCCTCCTCGCCATCTTCGGCTGAAAGGTCCAAGCGACCATAATGCCAGTTGGAGTCAATGCTGTTTGTGTAATAGATACCCCCCATGTAAGTAGTCAGCCATATTTGCTCGTCGGGCGCAACCGAAATTTCCGTGATTCGCCCGACGATATTGAGGGCGGCCCGATAATCGCGCGTATCACTCTCCCGTATCTGCGCTTGCGCGACCACACTGATCCAAACGGTCACTGCGATTACCAACACTCTTCGTATCCTATTGGCATTCATAATTCTACATTCTGCATTCTACATTCTCAAAATGCACGCTAAAAACTTCACGTCTTTGCCGCTGTAGTTGGCGATGCTGTGGCGGGCGCCGTTGCCGGTGAACATCACGTCTCCGGCACGCATGACGGCGGTCTTGTCATTGTCTGTGACCTCGGCCTCGCCCTCCAAGATGTAGTAGATTTCGGCATCCTCGATGTGCGGATGCTCCTTGATCCGACTTCCGGAAGGAAGGGTGATGATGTTGAACATCGAGGCGCGCTCCAGCATCTCCGCCGGCGTGAGGACGATGTTCTTGCTGATACGGCCTTCGATATTGCCGCTGTTTTCCACGGTTTCAACGTGGATGTCTTGGCTGTATTTAATCATTGTCGTTATACTATTTGCAAATTCAAAATCAAGGTGCAAAAATAGGAAATAGTTCCTAATCCTTCACTTCCCCCATCTCCTCCCGGTCAATCTCCATCAACCTGACCGCGAAGGCATAGCGCTCTTTCAGCCGGTTGTGCTGGAAAAAGCCGTAAACGGCCACCGCAAAGGCCCCGACCAGGTCGAGGATCAGGTCCGTCATCGTGTCGCGCAGTGCGGCGTGCCCGCACAACGGGACATCCTCCGCAGCGAAGATGGAACCGGTGGTCGAGGCCATGAACTGCTGGGTGTTCGTGCAGCTGAGACTGTCGTAGGTGTATTCCACGATTTCCCAGCAGGCTCCCATGCCCAGGGAGAACATCACCAAGAAGAGGACGAGGAAGTATTTGTTGAAGTAGATGTACTTGTCGTTGCCCGCCATGATGACGTGAATCAGCCACAACGCCACAAACGACAGGATAACGCCTGAGAAGCCGTGCAGCACGGAGTCCCACCAGATGAACCGGCCGTAGAAGTCGAGGCCGTCGCCGAGCACTAAGGCGGAGAAGGCGAAGAGCAGGATGACCACTGACAGGGCGGCGGGCACATCCACCTTGAACCGCTTCCGCAAAAAACTCGGCGCCTTCAGTATCAACAGCATGGCCAAATACTGGCCGCCCCGGAAGACGATTTCCTCCCAAGTGCTGTTGCCCCGGACGAGCAGCATCCCCACATTGATCACGGCCAAGGCCAGCGTCACCCAGAAAATCACACCGTTCATCCTGTGCAGCCGCTTGATCCGCTTCCGGTATTTGGTTTCAAGTTCCTCCCAACTTAATTGTCGCTTCTCTTTTCCCATGACTTCCGATATTTGAAAACAGACCGCAAAAATAGAAAATTAACGCAGACCGTCATAGTCTAAACCAACATTCCTTATAAAACAGTAGAGACGCAAAATTTTGCGTCTCTACCGATGGGAAAAACCGACAGATGTCGGGATTACTCCTTGTTGCAGGCGAGGCCTTTCCACACGAGTGCGGAGAGGGCAGCACCGATCATCGGGGCCACGATGAACACCCACACATCGGCGAGAGCCTGACCGCCAGCGAACAACGCGGGTCCGAAGGAACGGGCCGGGTTGACGGAGGTGCCGGTGAGGTTGATGCAGACGAGGTGGACGAGGATCAGGGTCAGACCGATGGCCAAACCGGCGAGGTTGCCTGCGCCGAGCTTGCTGTCGGTGGTGCCGAGAACCACGAGCACGAAAATGAAGGTGGCGATGATCTCCACGAGGCAAGCGCCCCAGACGCCGCCGGCGTTAGCCACGCCGTTGCAGCCGAGACCCATCATGCCTTCGGCGATGCCTTCAGCACTGGGCGTCACGATGTTGACAAGCGCCAACAAGACAGCACCAGCGAGGATACCACCGATGAACTGGCCGATCCAGTAGATGCAGGCCTCTTTCCAGGTCATACGGCCGGAAAGCGCCACCGCGAAGGTGATGGCCGGGTTGATGTGGCAACCGGTGATGCCGCCGATGGTGTAGGCCATGGCGACCACGGTAAGACCGAAAGCGATGGCCGTGCCCACAACACCAGCGGGAGTGGCACAACCCAAGAACATAGCCGTTCCGCAGCCCAGGAGGGTAAGGACGAACGTTCCAATCAGTTCAGCGAATAATTTTTTTGTCATAATGCTTTTATTTTGGTGAAAAATTAAAGGTCATCGATTATAAAAAACTATTTCCTTGAGCAGCCCCGGCAGGGGCAAGAGCTTGGTAGCGCAACGAGAAAGAACGGAATCGTCACATCTGAGGTTAAGATGTTTTAGATTTTGAATTGGCAAAAGTAAATTTTTTTTGGATTGAATGTCACCTGAGCATTTTTTTTTGATTTTTAAAATGTGTACTTTTGCCGCCTGAAAATTCCGAACGATATGAGAAGAGCTTTACTGATAGTCGTGGCCTTGCTGGCTCTGCTTTCCGGTAGCGTTTTCGCCCAGACCGACAAGCTGGTCAACATCAGCTACGACCCGCGGTCTGATTCGTTGTTTTTCAGGCAGATGCAGCAGCGGATGGCCGAAATCCGAAAGGAAGAAAATCGTCCCACGGTGGCCTTGGTGCTCGCCGGCGGCGGTGCCAAAGGAGCCGCTCACATCGGTGTCCTTAAATATCTGGAGGAGAAGGGCATCCCTATCGATTTTGTGGCAGGCACCAGCATGGGCGGTCTTATGGGCGGTTTTTACGCCCTGGGATACTCCGCCGCCGACATCGACTCCATTGTACGCTCCATCGATTGGAACACCATGATGAGCGACAACATCCCGATGGGCTACTACACCTACACCCGCAAGATGTACAAAAGCACCTACGTCATCGACATCCCGTTCACCAAGTTGGAGTTCCTCAAGAGCCTCCCTTCGGGCGTGCTCTACGGTCTGAACGTCTATAACATGATGAGTTCCCTTTCGGTCGGGTATCAGCAAAACATGAGTTTTATGGACCTGCCCACGCCCTACTGCTGCGTGGCCACGGAGATTGTGACCCAGAAGGAGAAGCACTGGACGTCGGGCAACCTCATCGACGCCATGCGCTCCACCATGTCCATCCCGGGATATTTCCGACCCGTGCGTGTCGATTCGATGATTCTCTCCGACGGCGGCACGAAGAACAACTTCCCGACCGACGTGGCGGTGGCGGCAGGTGCCGACATCATCATCGGTGTGGAGATGACCATGCCCCGCGACTACAAGAAGGTGAACAACGTGGCCGACATCCTGATGCAGACGGCGCAGTACTCGGGCGGATTGGAGGCGCACAACCGCAACGTGGGCAACGCCACGGTGTACATCACGCCCGACATCTCCGGCTTCGGGATGTTGAGCTTCGGCACGGAGGAGATCAAAACCCTGATATGGCGCGGCTACGAGGAAGCCTCCAAACACGCGCGCGAGATCGACAGCATCGTGCAGTTGGTGGGTAACGGCGGGCGCGAGCTTCACCACCCGAAAGCCATAAACACCGATGTGACGAAGGTGAAGGTCACCGATATCCAGTACGAGGGCGTGACCTACGACGAGGAGCGCTACATCGACGGCAAGATCCGCCTCGACTTGAACGAATATTACGACAAGCATGAGTTCGAGCTGTCGCAGGCCATCATTTTCGGCACGATGGCCTTTACGCAGGTCACCTACCGGTTGGAGAGCGACGGTGCGGACGGCTACCGGCTGATTTTCCGTTGCGAGAAACGTCCCCCGAACTCCATTGGCGTCGGGCTCCGCCTTGACTCGGAAGAGTGGTTCGCCGCCCAAATCAACGTCGGTTTGGGTCGCAACAAGATTTTCGGTTCCTTGTTCGACATCACCGCGCGCCTCTCCATGTCGCCCTACCTCGGGGTGAACTGGTACTATCTTCCGAAGAAGGGGCCCAAGTTCGGCGCCTCTTTCAAGACGCTCTACCGCACCATGATCGGCGCCGAGGATCACGAGTATGACATCCAGTATATGGAGCGGCTTTGGCGCAACGAGCTCAGAATCTATATCGCTGACACGCGCTGGAGCCAGGTAAGCATGAGCGCGGGCGTGCGCATCGAGCAGATGCCCTACTACCGCAGGGTGCAGCCGTCGGTCGACTCCACCGTGTCGTACTGGAACTGGCGCAACATCGATCCGTACATCTATTTCCGATTCACCTACGACCACGAGAACACCCACTACTTCCCCGACCGCGGCCTGCGGGTGTACGCCAACTACGACTACGACTTCCACCGCACACACTTCGCCGCCCTCGGCATCCACGGCGTGATTCCCTGCTGCAAGTTTTTCGCCATCCTGGCATCCGCAAACGGCCGCTACATTTTCGGCAAAAACGAAAACCCTTTCATGGACAACTACGCCGGCGGCACGATGGCGGGACGGTACTACGAGCAACAGATCCCGTTCATCGGGTACAACTCGGCCAGCCTACGTGACGAGCTGCTGACCAGCATCGACCTCGAGTTCCGTTTCAAGATCGGCAGAAAAATCTACCTCTCCGCCATCGGGGCGGCTCTGCATGACGGATGTTCTATCCCAGGGCTGCAAGCGAACAAGCCCGTCTACGCCGCCGGACTGCAATTCGGCTATAACTCCAGGTTCGGCCCGCTCATGGCAAACCTGCATTGGAACAGCCGTTTCCACCGGGTGGGGTTCTACTTCAGCATGGGATATGATTTTTAATTTAGCGGTTGGAAAAAATGTGTATTTTTGCCGTTTGTATTCCGGAACAATAAAACAATGGAGAACCAGTCAAACCAAGCCACCAAAAAGGGCATCATTCTGCTGCTCGGCATCATTATCGGGCTGCTGACCGGTGTGCTGGTCGCTTTCATCGTGGAGAGCAAAATCAAGCCCAAATCCACCTCCGTGGTGAAAGTGATTTCCCCAGAGAAGAAAAACGAAAAGGATACGGTGTACAAATACATCGTGCACCAGTACCAGCCGGCTCCGGAATCGGCTGATCCCCATCTCTGTCCCGACACCCTTGCGGACGACTCCATCTTCGTGGACGACTATTCCATGGACTACATGCTGGAAGACGAGGACAACGAATATGACGAGCGGCAAAGCACAACAGTGACCGCCGAGCGGATGGTCTCCAAGCAGGATGCCCCGGTTCTCTACTTCGACGCGAACCGGAACCCCATCTCCGCTCCTGAGAATGCCGTCAAATTCATGGAAGTCCAATGCTGGAGCACCCCCATTCACAACAAAACGACCTATCAGTTTCAGGACAACATACTAAAGATCAAAGGATTGAAACTGAACAACGTCTATATCATCCACTACAAGGATCACTATTATCTCCAGAGCGACAAGCACCTCTACCAAATCTCACCCACCGCCACCTACCAGCGTCTCATCGAACTCCGCGACACCCCTTTCCTGTGACGGTAATTTTCAAAGATTCACAAAACAACAATCAATAACAAGTGTGTCATTATGCGAAAAGAAGTTGACTTTTTGGTTATAGGCTCAGGCATCGCGGGGCTCTGTTTCGCGCTGAAAGCCGCCAATTTCGGCAAAGTCTGCATGGTCACGAAGGCGAAGATGGACGACGGTTCCACCCGTTACGCGCAAGGCGGCATCGCCTCGGTGATCTACAAGCCGGACACTTACGAGAAGCATATCCAGGACACGATGGTGGCTGGTGACGAGCTGTCGGACCGCCACATCGTGGAGCTGACCATCCGCGAGGCTACAGAGCGGGTGATGGAATTGGTGCAGTGGGGGGTTGATTTCGACAAGAACCAGGACGGCAGCTTCGCCCTCGGCAAGGAGGGCGGCCACTCCATGAACCGTATTCTGCACCACAAGGACATCACCGGCTATGAAATCGAGCAGAAGCTGATTATGGCGGCGCGGAAGAATCCGAACATCGAGATTTACGAAGACCGTCTGGCGGTGGAGATCATCACCCAGCACCACCTCGGCGTGGAGGTGAACCGCCGCACGCCCGACATCACCTGCTACGGCGCCTACGTCTATAACCCCGAGTCCAAGAATATCCACACCATCCTGGCGAAGGTGACGATGATGGCCACCGGCGGTCTCGGCATGGTGTATGAGCACACCACCAACCCGGTGGTGGCCACCGGCGACGGCGTGGCGATGGTCTATCGCGCCAAAGGGGTCGTACGCGGCATGGAGTTCATCCAGTTCCACCCGACCTCCCTCTACAACCCCAAGGAGTCGCCCTCGTTCCTCATCACCGAGGCTATGCGCGGCGCCGGCGCCATCCTGCGCGACGCCAACGGGGTGGCCTTCATGGAGAAGTACGACAAACGAGGCTCCCTCGCCCCCCGCGACATCGTGGCACGGGCCATCGACTCCGAAATGAAGCAACAGGGTGTGGACCATGTCTTCCTCGACACCTCCCCCATCCCGCAGAAGGAGATTTTCGAGCATTTCCCCAACATCTACGCCAAGTGCCTGAGTATCGGCATCGACATCACCAAGGAGATGATTCCCGTGGTGCCTGTGGAGCACTACTCCTGCGGCGGCATCCAGACCGACGAGTGGGGGGCGACCTCCATCCGCAACCTCTACGCTTCCGGCGAGTGCGCTTCTACGGGTCTGCACGGTGCCAACCGTCTGGCATCCAACTCCTTGCTCGAAGCTTTGGTCTTCTCGCACCGTGCCTGTATCCGGGCTGTCGAAGACCTGCCGAGCATCCAGATCTGCCACGACGTGCCCGACTGGAACAGCGAAGGCACCGTCCTGAACGAGGAGATGGTGCTCATCACGCAGGAGCGCAAGGAGTTGCAGACCATCATGAGCAGCTATGTCGGCATCGTGCGTTCCGACCTGCGTCTGCAGCGCGCCTTCGACCGTCTCGAGATCCTCTACCGCGAGACCGAGGAACTCTACAAGAAGTCCATCCTGAATCCTGAAATCTGCGAGCTCCGCAACCTCATCAACATCGGCTACCTCATCGTGCGCCACGCCATGGCCCGCAAGGAGAGCCGCGGCCTCCACTACTCCCTCGACTACCCCCCGCACTCGGTTAAGAATTAAGAATGTAGTATTACTGATTATAAACAACCATTCCCTACTCCCTAACCACTAATCACTAATCACTAATCACTATTCACTATTCACTATTCACCAATCACCACTAACCCATAACCCTTAACCCATAACCCTTAAACCTTAAACCTTAACCCATAACCCTTAAACCTTAAACCTTAACCCATAACCCTTAAACCTTAAACCTTAACCCCACTAGTGTCCCGTTAAAATTGGGACGTGTTATTAATCAAAATTATCAAACAAAGTTGGCTCGTTAAAGCCAAAACGTTCTTTGTCATTTTTGAATATAGTTTTGTTGAAGAGATCTTTGAGAGG
>JAEEGJ010004192.1_pt1 | contig 50017 bp, 44 predicted proteins | sample 8958761 | NCBI WGS metagenome assembly JAEEGJ01 (sample SAMN16246546, study PRJNA631951) | gut metagenome | biome: gut microbiome; feature: rumen; material: RS-attached | host: Bos | place: Iran: Karaj | collected 2018-10
GACTTCAGTATCTTCTACAACCCGTCGGTGAACCTCACCAACGCCTACTTCTTCCGCTGCGCCACCTTCCGTCACCAGCTGGCCTCCGACATGTATATCGGACCGCTGTATGAGCGCGACAACACCCTCACGCTGGCCTCGGGCGACGTGCTCCACTTCGGCGTGAAGAACAATGTGTGCCCCACCGGCGGCGACAGTATTATCTACCGTGTGCAGGGCGGTATGATGCCCTACACCTACACCTGGACCGACCTCGGCAAGAGCACCACAATCCAGACCACGACGACCCCCTACAGCAACGCACAGGTGCAGTATGACCTGGCGGGTGGCGAGAACGGCACCGCTGTCACCGGCGACGACCGCTACGCCAAGTATGCGGCTTCGATAGCCGACACCCTGCTGCTGCCCAACGAGGCCATCACCACCTCTACCTCCAGCGTCTGGAACCACCTGCGGGTAAGCGTTACCGACGCCACCGGCGAGTGCGCCCTCTACAAGAACATCGACCTGCGCATACTGATGGACCACGAGACCGCCAATCCCGCGACCTACTGGCCCAAGGCTACGGCAGCCGCCGACACGGCGAGCCACCGCGACAACAACTCGCCGTGGATGAGTGATACCGTTGGCTCCGGCTGGACCGACACCGCGCGCAGCGTGCTTGCCATCGCCAGCCGCAACTTCTCGGGCGTGCAGATTACCCCGCGTGTATGGGTTGACCGCAGCAACGGTACCATCAGCGCCACCGTGGCGGGTGCCGACAACGACTACGTCTACCAGTACGTCGGTGAGAGCGAGAGCCACGAACTCGCAGACCTGAACTTCTGCCCGGGCGACACCATCTACCTCTACACCGAGCCGCGCGGCAGCACGAACAAGTTTATCATGTGGGACTTCGACCCGTACTACCGTCCGTTGGCCCTCTACACCGTGCCTGCCCACGACGCCACCGTCACCGCCTACTATGGCCCCGACGAGTACTGGTCTGAGCATGTCAACAGCGTCGCCACGGCTCACGCAGCGTATGACGACAACTACTACTACGCTGGCAACAACGGCAACAGTTATGTCACCACCCTGCACGGCGACGTGCATATCTATGACGAGAACGGTCTTGCTTGGTTCATCAGCGTGGTCAACGGTCTCAATGGCGCACAGGCCCGCCAGTTCTACTTCAACAAGGTGTTCCTGCACCAGAAGAGCGGCGGCTACGACATGAAGAACTACCTGTGGACCCCGGTGGGTACCAACCACCAGCCCTTCCGCGGATGGTTCCTCGGCGTGGGCAGCAACGCCACCGATACGGTACGCCTCCGCGACGAGCAGGTCGTTATCAAGAACATCATCGTCAACGAGCCGAATATGAACTACACCGGCTTCTTCGGCAACATCGACACGGCACGCATCTGCGGCATCAAGCTTGAGTCTGCCCTCATCCGCGGCTCACAGTATGTCGGTACCGTGGCGGCTTGCTCGAAGGATGCCCAACTCGATAACGTCGTTGTCGCCGACTCCGCCGAGCTGAGCAGCGCCACCACCATCCTCGCCACCAACTACACGAGTGGCGGTATGATTGGTAAGTCCACGCACGACGTCGTGACCAACGCGAGCGTCAAGGCCAAGTTCATCGGCGATGCCGTCTACAGCGGCGGTATGGTGGGCTACGGCGTCTCGACGACCGTCACCAACAGCTATGGCTATAACGATAACCGCATGAACGGCCTCTACATAGGCGGTGTGGCCGGTTACCTCGACGGTACCGCTGGCAGCAAGGGCGGCCTCTTCCGCAAGAGCAAGAGCGCCAGCCCCTCAGTGGTGGCCAACAACTTTGTGCGCCTGGAGAACAGCGAAGGTACCCGCGTGGGTGGTATCGCTGGCTATGCCAAGAACAGCGAGATAGAGAACAACTACTTCTACGGCGACATCAACAATGCCGGTGGTAGCGGTGTAGCCTCCTCGCTGAACCACAGTAACGCCGACGGCAACTACTACGAGCAGGGTGCCGCCAAGCAGTCTGTGGGCAGCAGCATCAACGGCAGCTACGTGGACAACATTTCGACCTTCGAGGGTGCCGGCAACGGCGTCACCTTGGCTCAGAGCGTCCACGGCCGCAACAACCTCACCCGCGTCCTCAACGCCTGGGTGCGTGAGCAGAACGCCGCTGGCGGCGACTACCACACCTGGCGCAGCGACCTCGAGAGCACCAACGGCGGCTATCCTATCTTCGGTACGCCCGACCTGATACCGTTGCGCGACAGCATGACCGTCTATGGCTGCGACAGCGTTGAGTGGAACGGCAACTACTATGCCGACGGCGAAACCATGAGCTACCGTGTCATCGACACCGTCGAGATGGTTGACAGTATGATGACCATCCACTTCGCCGCTCACTTCTCGTCGCACGAGCAGTATGCCGACAGCGCCCTGGTGGGCGAGGCCTACAGCGGCTACGGCTTCACCCTGACCGCTGCCGAGACCGCCCTCCTGCAATCCACGGTCGAGAACTACGGCTTTGCCACGCTCGTGTTGAGCGACACCCTCGCCACCGAGTACGGCTGCGACAGTATCATCACCCTCACCCTCACCTTCTACGCCAACGTCAGCATCCCGCAGGTGACCAAGAGCCATGTGTTGGTCTATCCTAACCCGACCACCGCTCGCGTCACCGTCGAGGCCGAAAGCATGAAGCATGTGGAACTCTACGACAACGACGGTCGTCGCCTGGCCGACTACGACACCTACGGCAACGACGAAATCACCATTGATATCAAGCATTACTCCACCGGTATCTACTACCTCCGCGTACATGCTGCCGACGGGGTTACCATACAGAAGTTGATTAAAAAATAGTGTAAGCCAATGAAAAGAAGCTACATAAAACCGTTCATAGAGGTCTTTGTATACGGCGCCGAAGAGGGCTTTGCCCTCTCGGTGGCGTTGCACAAGGACTATGTGCTCGTCGAGGGCGAGAGCGACAACCGCACACTGCGCGCCTCCGAAGAGGTGACTGAGTATACCGACGAAAGCGGCGAATACGAGCGCGGCCTGTGGCTATAACACCAACCCCTAAAATGACTGCAGCAATGAAGAAACTGACAATAGCCATAGCACTGCTCACACTGGCCCTCATCCCCGTGGCATGCCATAAGGAGAACCGTATCCATCAGTTCCAGTTCACGGCCACCACCGAGCGGCCCCAGAACGACGACGCCAAGGTGCGCCTTGTCGACGAACGATACATCCTCTGGGAGTATGACGACGAGATAAGCATCGGCAGTAACACAAGCGGCGACGACAAGTACAGAGCCTGGCTCTACTATTCCACCCCCGACAACGAGGACTGGGGCGCCTACAACGGCATCTTCCTCACCACGTTGCCCGAGAACTCCCAGTACTTCCTCGGCTTGCACCCCGCCAGCGACAACAACATCATCTCCGCCGGCAGCGGCTCTGCTTTCACCGCCAAAATCGACGTCCCCGCCACCCAGACCTATCGCAACGACAGCACCTTCGACAAGCAGGTGTTCCCCATGGTGGCCTGGTACGGCGGTGTCTGGGATAATTCGTCCCAAAGCACCCCCTTCAACCTCGACTTCCGCTCTCTCGCATCCATCGTGCGCCTGCAGTTCGTCAACGGCACTGGTGCCACTTCGGCCATCCGCAGCATCACCGTCACCTCACCCGACAAGCAGCTCAACGGCCTCTTTTTAGTCAACAACTACAATACCTACGACCCCTACCTCACAGGACTCGAATCCTCCAAGAGGAGCGTCACCATCGACTGTGGCTCGTCGGGCGTAGCCTTCCCCAACAACAAGCTGCTCACCTTCTACCTGGTGCTCCCCGCCTTCACAGGCCGCGATAACACCACGCAGTACAACAACCTCACGGTCACCGTGACCAATACCTCGAGTCAGTCGTGTTCACGCACCATCGGTTCTGTCAAGACACGCCGCAACGGCATCTCCTACATGCCAGCCTTGTCGATTGACGCATGGGCCAGTGCACCGACGCCCACCATCGCGGGCAACGGCACCGAAGACCGTCCTTTCAAGGTCTACGACATCAATGACCTGAAGTACCTGCGCGACTGCTACAACAGCGGCACGCGCACCATCAACGGTCAGCCCATCACTGCGAACACCTACATCAAGCTCATGCGCTCCGATATCGTGCTCACGCAGGACAACTGGGCGGCCGGTATCCGTAACTTCGAGGGCCACTTCCTCACCATGAACCAGCAGTCGAACCCCGGTATCACCAACACCTACCCCAACGTGCCGCTCTTCGAGTCCATTGGATCCAACGGTGAAGTGGTAGGTCTCACCGTCAAGAGTTCGGGGAGCAACACCTTGACCAACGCCACCGGTGTGTCGCCTTTCTGCACTCAGAACGACGGCCGCATCATCGACTGCGCCCTCACCTCCAATCCCAGCAACTCTAATTACACAATCTCCATCTTCTCGTCATTCGCCGGCATCTGCGTTACCAACAACGGCACCATACAGGGTTGCCGCTGCGACGCCAGGGTCCAGGTGCAGAGCAACAAGAACTTCGCCGGTATCTGCTTAATCAACAACGGTACCATTCAGGGCTGCCAGGCGTCCGACATAACGCTGCGCGACGTCACCGCCAAGGCCGCCGGTATCTGCTATCAGAACAGCACCACCGGCACCGTGAAGGACTGCTATTTCGCTGCCAACATCACGGAAAGCACCGCCGACTGGGGCGGTATCGTCTACGAGAACAGCGGCATTGTGAAACACTGCTACATGAGCGCCACGGGCCACATCTACACCTCAAAGGGTGTGGGCGGCATCGTGAGAAACAACATCGGCGCCAGCAGCCTGGTGGACTACTGCTATGTGTCTGGCCCCCTGCAGGGCCGTTCGGTGGGCGGCATCGTCGACAGCCTCGTCGCCGGTGAAGTGCGCAACTGCTTCAACAACAACACTGCCATGATTACCGTCACCACCGCCTCCAGCGTAGGCGGCGGACTGGTGGGCTACGTCAAAGGTGGCCAGGTCAACAACAGCTACGTCAAAGAGATAACCCTCATACGCCGCAACAACAACGCCGTCATCGGCGGCCTTGCCGGCGCGGTTACGGGCGGTGCCTTCAGCTACTGCTACAGTTATGAGGACTACAACGTCTTCTACGGCACCTCGACAACGGCTACCTACGACCATTGCTACCTCGTCGACGGCTCTCAGGCTGGCGTTACCACCGTCGGCAGCTACCCGACGACCAACTTTGCCACGCTGACCACCAACCTCAACGGCAGCGGCAACAGCAATTACTCCACCTGGGTGCAGCCCAACGCCTCCTCGGCCCCTGAGCTCGACACCTATCAGGAATAAATGGATAATAAAAAGAGAAAGCCCCTCACAGCGGCGCCGTGAGGGGCTTTCTCTTTATAATCTTGCAACTTTATTGCAGCTTGGCTAGCGCCTCTTTGATGCGGCGGAGGGCTTCGCGCAGGAGGTCCTCGCTGGTGGCATAGCTCAGGCGGATGCAGCTGTCGTCGCCGAAGGCCGAGCCCATCACCGTGGCCACGTTGGCCTCGTTGAGCAGGTAGAAGGCCATATCGGTCGAGTTCTCAATCTTCTTGCCGTTGAAGCTCTTGCCGTAGTAGGAACTGACGTCGGGGAAGAAGTAGAAGGCACCCTGCGGCAGACGCACCTTCAGGCCGGGAATGTCGCACAGCAGTTTGTAGACCATGTCGCGGCGCATCTGGAAGATGTTGCGCATGTCGATGATGTCCTTCGATGTCTTGGGATCCATGAGCATGGCGCAGACGGTGGCCTTCTGGGCGATGGAGCAGGTGGCGCTGGTCACCTGGCCCTGCAGCTTGTTGGCAGCCTTGGCGATGACCGTGGGGGCGGCGATGAAGCCGATACGCCAGCCAGTCATGGCAAAGCCCTTGGCTACACCGTTGACGGTAATCACACGGTCCTTCACCTCGGGGAACTGGGCGATCGATTCGTGTTTGCCCACGAAGTTGATGTGCTCGTAGATCTCGTCGGCCATCACGAAGAGGTTCTCATGTTTGGCGACCACCTCGGCGATGCCTTTCAGCTCCTCCTTGGTGTAGAGCATGCCCGTGGGGTTGCTGGGCGAGGAGAACATGATGAGTTTGGTGCGGGGAGTGATGGCGGCTTCGAGCTGCTCGGGGGTCACCTTGAAGTCGTTTTCGAGCTTGGTCTTCACGAAGACGCACTTACCTTCGGCCAGGCGCACAAACTCCTTGTAGCTCACCCAGAAGGGGGTGGGAATGATGACCTCGTCGCCCGGATTGATGAGGCACTGCACCACCTGGAACAGGCTCTGCTTGGCACCGGTCGATACCACTATCTGCTCAGGCTTGTATTCCAGACCGTTGTCGCGCATCAGCTTGGTGCAGATGGCTTCCTTCAGGTCGGCATAGCCCGGCACGGGGGGATAGTGGGTGAAGTTGTCGTCGATGGCCTTCTTGGCGGCTTCTTTCACCACCTCGGGGGTATTGAAGTCGGGCTCGCCAATCGACAGGCTTATCACATCTTTGCCCTGGGCTTTCAGCTCGCGGGCCTTGGCGGTCATGGCCAGCGTCTCGCTCTCGGCCATATTCAGAATTCGATTCGATAATATCTCCATTGTTCGTTTTTTTGAAAATGCAAAGATACAAATTAAAACCCACACCGCCAAAAAATATTTTCCAGTCTCATAGGTGCTCCATTTCCTCGTTTTTACCAACGAGCTGATAACCAGCCAGATGTAGGTATTTGTGGTGCTCCTTATACGAGTAGTATAAGGGGCAGTAAATCAGTCCTTTGCACTGATCAACACCGTATCAACGACAGCCTAACTCCGAGTAAACTCCGAGTAAACTCCGCCCCAACTCCGAGGACGGTCGGTGATGATACAGTGATGGTGCGTCGGAGGGTGGGAGAGAGGCGGTTGAAAAAAAAGTCGCCGCAGATTGGAAAAAAAAGCGTATCTTTGCACATACCGACCCGAGGGCCGGAAAAGGTGAAATATAAACTAAAACATTGATAGATATGGCAAAAGAAGTGAATGAAGCGGCTGCCCTGAAGCAGGAAAAACTGAAGATACTCCAGAGCACGCTCGACAAGATTGAGAAAAGCTACGGCAAGGGTTCGATTATGAAACTGGGCGACCGTCCGAACGAGGAGATGGAGGTTATCTCGACGGGTAGTATCAGCCTCGACAACGCACTGGGTGTCGGAGGTTTCCCGCGCGGACGCGTCATCGAAATCTACGGTCCCGAGTCGAGTGGTAAGACCACGCTGGCCGTCCACGCCATCGCCGAATGCCAGAAGAAGGGCGGCATAGCGGCCTTCATCGACGCTGAGCACGCCTTCGACAGTTTCTATGCCAAGAAGTTGGGCGTGGACATCGACGAGCTGTTGGTGTCGCAGCCCGACAACGGCGAGCAGGCCCTCGAGATTGCCGACAACCTGATACGCTCGGGTGCCATCGACATCATCGTCATCGACTCGGTGGCGGCCCTGACGCCCAAGGCCGAAATCGACGGCGACATGGGCGACAGCAAGGTGGGCCTCCAGGCGCGCCTGATGAGCCAGGCTATGCGCAAGCTGACGGCCACCATCAGCAAGACCAACTGCTGCTGCATCTTCATCAACCAGCTGCGTGAGAAGATTGGCGTGCTCTTCGGCAACCCCGAGACCACGACCGGCGGCAACGCGCTGAAGTTCTACGCTTCGGTGCGTATCGACATACGCCGCACCCAGGCCATCAAGGACGGCGACCAGAATATTGGCAACCGCGTGAAGGTGAGGGTGGTGAAAAACAAAGTGGCGCCGCCGTTCCGCACCTGCGAGTTCGACCTGATGTTTGGCGAGGGCATCTCACGTCTGGGCGAGATTATCGACCTGGGCGTCGACCTCGACATCATCCGCAAGAGCGGCTCGTGGTTCAGCTACGGCGAGAGCAAGCTGGCACAGGGTCGTGAGGCGCTGAAACAGCTGCTGCGCGACAATCCCGAACTCACCGACGAACTCGATCAGAAGATTCGCGCCGCCTTGAAGGAAAAGCAGGCTGAGGAATGAAAAGACTGACGATACTGATGGCTTTGCTGCTGACGGTGTCCCTGTCGGCGATGGCGCAGGACGTGGTGCGTGACAGTGTGACTGTCGGCACCGACAGCCTTGCTGTTGACGACAACGACACTATCGATGTCGAAGAGAATGTCATCGGCGCCAAGCAGGTGCAGCAGCGGCATAAAGCCAAGGAGGCCAATGTGCTGGGTGCTCCCGTCTACTATGACTTGAACGGCAATGTGCTGGGCGAGAGGCGCGTGGCATCGGGTGAGACGCCGGCAAACGGAGTCTACCATCGTCCGAAGCATCACTATCTCAACAGTCTGGACAATCGCTACAGCTCCATCTTCGTCGAAGGCGAGCTGTTGATGGGCTCCAGCAATGTGGGGGTGGGAGCCAACTTGACCGTACTGCCCAACCGATGGGGCGGCTACGGGTCGGCGGTGTTCGGAGTGGACGGAAGCCATTTCTCGTTGGGTCCGGCGTTGCGCCTGTCGGGTCCGGAGAGCAGCATGGACTGGCATCTGTATTGCGGTCTGGTGCTGGGCGAGCGGCACTTGGGCGCCGAAGGCGGTCTCCGCATGGCGCTCCCCAAGGTGAGAGGTGAGTTTTGCTGGACATCGGTGTCGATGGGCGTGCTGGCGCTCAACGGCGACGTGTGCATGACATTTGGCGTGAGCCTCGACATGCTGGCCGTCCTGTCGATTATGGCGTGGCTCTACTGATAAAGGAACATGGCAGAGGAATATGTGATAGACGAGGTGCGCGAAGAGCGCGAGATACAGGAGCGGTATGAAGAGCTGATGGCTGCCTGCCGCGACCTGAAGCCGCTGACACGCCAAGAAGAGGCACAGATACTGCGTGCCTTCCAGCTGGCCAAGACGGCCCATGCCGGCACGCGGCGCAAAAGCGGCGAGCCTTACATCTTCCACCCGCTGGCAGTGGCATTGATTGCCGTCAAGGAGGTGGGGCTTGGCCCCATTGCCGTGGTCTGCGCCTTGCTGCACGACGTGGTGGAGGACACCGAGATTACCCTCGAAGAGCTGCGCATGCTCTTCGGCGACAGGGTGGCCACCATCGTGGACGGGGTGACCAAGATCGACGACGTGATGGTGATGCAGCAGGCCGAGAGCAAACAGGCCGAGAACTATCGCAAGATACTGCTGTCGATGTGCAACGATGCGTATGTCATCTTCCTCAAGCTCTGCGACCGGTTGCACAACATGCGCACGCTGGGCTCGATGAAGGACACCAAGAAACTCATCATCGCCAGCGAGACGTCATACCTCTACATACCTTTGGCCCACCGACTGGGCCTGTACGCCATCAAGACGGAGTTGGAGGAGTTGGTGATGCGCTACACCAACCCCGAGAAATATGCCGAGATCGAGGCCAAGATAGCTGCCAAGAGCAGCGTGGCAGAGAAACTGGAGGAGTGCCTCTATGCTCCTGTGCGCCAGATGCTCGACGCCGCCGGATACCAATACACCGTCAAGACCCGCATCAAGTCGGTCTACAGCTGCTGGAAGAAGATTGAGAACAAGCATGTGGACTTCGACGAGATCTACGACCTCTTCGCCATGCGCATCATCCTGCACGGGGTGCCGCGCGAACACGAGAAGGAGGAGTGTTTCAAGGTCTACGCGCTGATAGCGGGTAAGTTTACCCCCAACCCTACACGCTTCCGCGACTGGATTAACCACCCGAAGAACAACGGCTATGAGAGCCTGCAGGCTACCGTGATGACGCCCGAGGGAGTGTGGGTGGAGGTGCAGATACGCACCGATCGCATGGACACCATTGCCGAGAAGGGAATGGCGGCACACTTCCTATACAAAGAGGCACACCCCGAGGAACAGGTTGAAAACAGTCCCGTGGAGGAGTGGTTGCAGCAAATACGCACCTCGCTGGAGAATAGCGACAAAAGCGCCCTGGATCTGGTGGAGGAGTTCAAGGAAAGCCTCTATACCAAGGAGATTTACCTATTCACTCCGCAGGGGAAAAATATCGTGCTGCCCAGCCGCAGCACGGTGCTTGACTTCGCTTTCGCCATCCATTCCGATTTGGGCCTGCATTGTATTGGCGCCAAGGTCAATGCACGGCCGGTGGCGGTGGGCTACAGGCTACATACGGGCGACCAGGTGCAAGTATTGACATCAAAGAAGACCCTGCCGCAGCCCGATTGGATAGAGCAGTGCCATACGCCGCGTGCCAAGGATGCTATCAAAGACTTCCTGCGGCAACAGAAGAAGAAATACGCCATCGAAGGCAAGAAGAAATTGGAGGGCTACCTGTCAGGATTGCACCTGATGAATAACCCGCAGAATTTCGGTCAGTTGAAGCGTTTCTTCAACCAGAAGTCGGATGTGGACCTGTACTACGACTTGGCTGTGGGCGCCATCACAGAACACCAGGTGGCGGAGTGCTTTGGCAAGGCGCGACCTGCACCGCAGCTGTTCTTCCTCGACCCCTACAAGGACCTCTTCAACGGTGCCGCCCTGGCAGGAAAGTCGCAGGAGAGTGCACACGTCTCACGCCCCTTCCTGCTTGATAAAGAGTACGAGAATTATCCCACAGAGACGGCGCCCTGCTGCAAGCCGGTGCCTGGCGATCAGGTGGTCGGTATCGTGCAAGACGGGAAAATCATGGTGCACCGCACCAACTGCAAGGAGGCGATGGACGAGATGGCCAACCACGAGAACCACACAGTACGTGCCAAGTGGCGTCCGGGCGAACAGTTGTCGCTGCTCACCGGTATTGCCCTCACGGCTATCGACAGCAAGGGCCTGCTGCAGGAGATTACACGCCATATCTCCGAGGAACTCGACCTCAACATGCGTGCCATCACGCTGGAGGCGTCTGAGGGTGTCGCGCGAGGCATCATCATGCTCTATGTGGAGGATGTGGAGAGTCTTAACGGTCTGATAGAGAAACTGAAATCCATCGATGGAGTCGAAGACGTACACCGAATCTGAAGCTGCGACCGCTTTCCACCGCTTGAGTGAGATACTTGATACGCTGCGGCGCGAATGCCCGTGGGACAAGGTGCAAACCATGAAGAGTTTGCGGTACTTGACCATTGAGGAAGTGCACGAACTCTCCGAGGCCGTCGTCAGTCAGTCGGCAGATGATATCAAGAAGGAACTCGGCGACTTGGCCATGCACATCCTGTTTTACTGTAAAATTGCCGAGGAACAGGGACTTTTCTCCACGGCAGATGTCTATAACACCATCTGTGAGAAGCTGATAGACAGGCATCCGTTCATCTACCGCAAGGAGGAGTATCACGGCGAGAGCTGGGAGCAGTTGAAGATGAAAGAGGGACGACGCAATGTGTTGGAGGGGGTGCCCGACAGCCTGCCGTCGCTGGTGAAGGCGGTGAGGATGCAGGAGAAAGTGGCAGGCATGGGGAAAAAAGAAAGCCCGGACAGCGGGAATGCTATGTTGCATTCTGCGTTGCCCGAGCTTGAAGGATTGGACGATGGGATGTCGGAGGAGAAGTTTGGAGAGTTGCTGTTTTCGCTGGTCGACTGGGCTAGACAGCATGGCATCAATGCCGATGATGCGCTGTGTGGTGCCAATCGCCGCTTCAAAGAGCGCTATGCAACAACTACGGAGTAGTTCTTTGTTGCTTTACTATCAGTCGTTTGGCAATATTTTTGCAGTATTGTAGGCAGGCTTCGGCCATCCATTGGGGTCCGAAGGGCATCCACCGTTGCGGGTGCGTGTTGAGGAGCAGGCTCTTCTGGTGTATGGGATGATCCAAGTTGCTGATAGCATGTATGATGTCGTCGGTGGTGCGGAAGGCTAGCCCTTCACGTTCCCACTGCTCTTGGTATTGTGGTACTTTGTCACGTACGCTGACGCGGTAGCCGTCCCAACGACGTCCTGTATCGGTGAGGTAAAGGGTGGAGGAGAAATCGGTGTCGAGCATGGGCTCGTAGTCGATGCCAAGAGAATGGATATCATGCTGATTCCAAATATCCTGGCTGTTCCATGGCGAGCGCGGACTCCCGTGGGCACAGGCGGTGTGGACGGGTGCCAGGACGCGCAACCGTTCGAGGTTGGCGCAGAAGTCATCGTAGGCTGCCTGGAGGTCACCGTGACAGGTGGTCAGGCTCTCGTAATGGTAGCCGGCCTCATGTCCAAGGGCGACGATGGCGCGGATAGTGTCAGCATGGCTCTCAAAGTGCATGGAACGAAAGTAATACGTTGCATGCATCCCCATGTTGGCCTCCAATTGCGCCACGCGTAGCGAATATTCTGGCCGCAAATCTACATCATGCCTGATTCTATGGCTTTTATGTAACTTTAGTGCAGTGAGTAATTCGCTGTATTTATCAAGGGTAAAATCCATCAGAGTTGTTCTAAATAGTTGACGAAGAATGCGGTTGGGTCGACCATCTCGTTGAGCATCAGCTGGCGGCGCGACTGCCATTCATTGTGCAGGGCGTCAGGTTCCATCGACAGCAGACGGGTGATTTGTTGGAGCATGTCGTCGAAGTGGTCGGGGGTATAGGCATAACAAAGTTGGTAATTGTTTTCCAACATGTTTGGAACCGATAAACGTCCGGCAAAGGTGTTGCATTTGAGCGCTGGCACGCCGAGCACGGCGGCTTCGGAGGTCATGGTCTGGCTGTCGCCGAGGAACATGGAACTATAGGCCATGAGCGAATGTATCTCCTCGGGCGGTATCGGCAGGCGGTAGGGTTCGAACTCAGGCTCTATGGTGCGCTCGGAAGTGATGATGACGCGGCCGTGGGGTTTGAGCAAGTCCACCAGCGTCTGTTTTTGCTCGAGGGTGAGTCCCTGTTGTCCTACGTCATGGTGCCCCTTGAGCGCCACGAAGCGCATGATGAAGAATCGTTCGCTAGGCTGTAGACCAGCATGTTGCAGCACGACGGGGTTAGGTGTGAATCGGTTGGGGTGGAGATAGGCCAGTTCATGGGTGCCGTGGTAGTAGACGGCGTGGCGAGTCTTGCGCCGGATGCAGTCGGGGGTGAAGACGACGTCGGTGAGGGGATGTCCGTATTTGGTAATCAGAGGTTCTGCTATGTCATCGTCGTCGTCGAACATAAAGGCCCGCATTGAGGTCAGCTTCGATACATGGCTTAATACCAGCCCACTACTGAATCCCCAATCAATATGGTTGCGGCGTACGTAGCGTAGCAGTTGGAGATCCTGGCTGATGACGGTTTTTGCCTTGCCAGCCAAAGAGTCTTTTTTACCACCCAAGTCAACCCAGGGTGTCATTCCGTAGTGCTCCATGAGCCGCTTGGCCACAGGGATGTCGCGAACCGCGTAATGTATCTTATGTCCACGGCTTTTCAGTTCTTCGGCCAAAGGATGCATCAGGTGCACATGTCCCGGATGTCCAATATCAATCAGTATGTTCATAGAGGTGTGGTATCAGTGCCGAAGCAGTTTTGTAAACTTCTGATAGTATGATTTTAGCGTTATGCGGAGGTCCTGTAGAAAGCGGTAGCGGGAGAATACCATCACTGGTACAAAGGCGTAGCGGGAGCCGAACTTCTTTTTGTAATGGCCTACACCGCCAAATATGAAGTCAGTGGCGTCGCGGTCATGCATCATGCGGATGGCTTCCCATACCATCAACTCGTTGGGACAATGATGCATATATTGCTGGTAGCTACCTCCTGTGAAGTAAGAACAGACACCATTACAGAGGGTGAAAATACCCGACGACATGGAGATCTCTTGTCCGTTGTCGCCAGGCCCCACTACCTGTAGCATCAGCACATAGTCGGGGAATAGCGAACGGCAGAGGGCCAGCATGTTTTTCTCGCGCTGACAGGGAAGGCCGCTGCTGTTGTGGCGGCGCAGAACGTCAAGGATATGGCTATGGTGTTGATGTACAAATGCCTCAATATCTTCTGCACGGGTTATCATTTGCACACGGAGGCCTTCTTTGCGGGCTTTGTTGATGGCATATTTGCACGATTTGTAGTGCAGGTTGGCCCATAACTCCTCCTCGGTCGGGCGCATGTCGAGGTGGAAGGTATAACGTGGCTGGTAGTGGATGCCGGCAGTGTCAAGCAGCGGATTGTGCCAGTCATCAATCCATTCGGCGCTGTCGGTGCACAATCGCCAGTCGCAGATCTGGATGTAGTCAGCCTTGTGGGTGTGTAGCAGCCAGTGGGTTAGCTCTTTGTATATGGTAATTCGTTCCTCTTGAGGAACAGGCTGTTGCAGGCAGAGTCCCTGGGCGTAGGTGCCGGTGCCCATGGAAGGTGCCGACACGATGCGCAGACCCAACCAGCGACGTGAGCCGACGAAGTGGCCGATAATGTTATCGTCTTGGCGCACCTCAACTACAAAGGGCCGTACGCCCATGCGTTTCAGGTAGGTAGCCCATTGTTGCGTGAAGAAGCAGGAACGGTCGGCAGCCTGCTCCAGTAGCAGCCAGTGTTCGGCGGTGGGGGTGATGACAGAGAACCGATAGCTCATTTCTTCAGATGGTTAAGTAATGAAATGACAGTACATCCGGCTTTGTAAATCAGCGGGTTGTTTACTTTGAGGAAGCGTCCGTGTTCTACCAGCGTGCCGCCGAACTGTGCTTTGAAGTCGCGGACACCATAGCTCTCGCCAGGCTTGCCGGCACCCATATAGTCGAAACGCGGACAGCCGCTTTGGACAGCACATCGCAGGCCGGCATAGGTGGCAAGTTCCGAGGGGTAGAGATTCTTATAGGTGTCGTCCATACCACATACATACCACTCGTAACCTACTTTTCCCGGCAGTTCAATATATGCCATACCGCCGATGACGTGGCCTTGATAATTGACGGTCAGTATCTTTGCCATGGGCTGGTGAGCCAGTTGCAGAAAGAATTCTTGTGTCGGCAAGGGCTTCTTCACCTTGTGGCGGTAGAGGTGGGTGAGAATGCGGTAGAATTCAGCGACTTCGGCTTCGGTAGTAGCTTGTTCGAGGGTGGCTCCATCGCGCAGACCCACACGGACATGACGTTTGCGAGTGCGGTTTAGATGACTATCGACGGCCTTAACGGAGGAGGTGTCTTGATGGAAGTTGAGATGAGGGACATATTGAAAACCACAGGCCTCGAAACTTTGGCGCCAACGGGAGTAGTCGTTGAGGTTGCGGGTCTCGATGTATATGCTGCGGTGCTTCATCGTTTGGATGGTGGCTTCGAGCAACATGCGGAGGGCAGCGTCGGAGATGTCGTCGGCGAGCAGAGGCCCCCCACTGATGATGGCCCTCGCGGTAAGCCGTCGTTTCAAGCGACCTCCTTCGCCCTGTATCAGGCATAAGACCAGACCTTTGAGGGAGCCCTCCTCTTCGATGGCTAGCACTTGGACATCGTAGAGGCGAAGGTTGGAATAGAAGACAAACATTTCGGGCGTTTGGAAAACACTGGACACGGAGGACCGATCTATCAGCGTCTGCCATTGTGCTCGGTCGATATCGGTAATGTCAGTTAGCAGCCTCATTGATGATGGAGAGATGTTTGTTGCTGGCAGTCAGATGCAAGGCGTCGACAAGAAGGATGTCGATATTGGCTCCGAGAACGGACGACCAGTGGTCAATGATACGTTGACCGTCGGCGGGTGAGTAGCGTTCGTTCACCACCAGGCGGAAAGTAATGTTGCCGTTGGCATGGTGCACCACCTGCCAGCCGTCGACCGAAGGGAAGTTGTCGGCGAAAAAGTGGGTGAAATTGTGCACGGTAAGCAGTTGCCCGTTGGCTTCGAGCAGGGTCTCGCACTGGCGCCCCATGATACGGACGATTTTTCCATCCCGGACTTCAACAAGATCTTGGGTGTCGTAGCGTATGAATGGATGGGCGAGATTCCAAAGGTCGGTGCTCACCACACGGCCGATACCGTTAGTGACATGATTGCTGTCGTTGTCAAGCACTTCGATGATACCGTAGTAGCCGGTGGTGCGATACCCGTCATGCGCCGGGGTCTCGTAGGTGTTGGGTGTGCCTTCGCAGCTGTAGGAGTCAATGACGTCACAGCCAAAAGCACGCTCGATCTCTTCGCGATAGGCATCGGGGAGGGTGGCTCCGGTGGTGAAGATATGTCGGGGACGATGGCTGTAGCCTGGGTGGCTGTTGCGATAGCGGGCCAGCAGATAGAGGGGACTGGGGTAAGAGCGGATGAATAGAGGTTTAGAATGCTCGATTCTGTCTAAGATAGATACCAGTGTTTCGTCGGTAATGGAGTAGAAGGGGACAAAGAGACAGTTGTTGGCAAGGTCCTGGAGGTTCTTGATTTTGCTGGGTCGTTTGCCGTTGGTGATTTTCATGTAGCGGTCGCCCAGATGGTAGCCAGCCTGGTACCAGGTGCGGAGTTTGGCGGCCATGTTGACAGAATAAGACAGCCGAGTTTCATAGAAGGAGAACGGCTCTCCGGTACTGCCGCCCGACCGCGTGGCCATACGCTCTTTGTCAGGGAAATGCATGGCGGAGAAACGTTCAATGCCTTCCTGTCGCATGAGCTCTTTGTTGACCACGGGCAGTTGGTCAAGGGTGATAGTGTCGGGATTCAATCCATGGGTGTGGAACCAGTCATGGTAGAAGGGAACCTCCGTGGATACATACACAAGGAGTTTCTGCAGGCGGTCCTTCTGGAAGGCTTTCAGTTGGTTGCCGTCCCAGTCCTCGGCGACGCGCAGCAGCCGCAGGTATTTATACACCTGCTCTCCGCGAATCAGGTCGCTCAAGGGCAGGATGAGGTGTTCATGCAAGAATGCCATAGATGGAATATAATTTGTCTTTGATATGCATCCAGCTGTAGGCGCTGACAGCTTGATGAGCCTGCTGGATTATGGTTTTTGCGGAGGTTTGGTTCTTGAAAACCCCAAGCATCTTCTGGGCAAGTTCGTGGTGGTTGTCGCTTTCAAAGAGTAAGCCCGTCGTACCGTCCTCAATCATGTAGGCTACGCCGCCTACACGGCTGGAAATGACCAGCAGGCCAGCATTCATAGCTTCAAGCAGAGAGACCGGCATGTTGTCCACGGTAGGGGCGGAGAGCAGGATGTCGGCTTTGTCGAGCAGTTGGTATATTTCGTTGTTGTCCACCCGTCCGGTAAAAGTAACGTTCGTCAATCCCATCTCCTTGGTCAGTTTCTCCAATGCCGCGTGCTGAGAACCGTCACCGACTAATGTTAGGGTTGATTCTGGTAATTCGGTCAGTACTTTCTGGAAAGAACGCAGGATGCAGGGAATGTTGTAGAGTGGTTCGTGGGCACGGGTGCAGATATAGTTGGGTTTCAGGGTTTCCCGTAGACGGAATTGTTTGTCGTCGAGCTCGATGATATTGGGAATGATGGTATAGGGTAACTGGTGTTTCTCAAAGACTTGTGCAAGGAATCCCGACAGGACAATATTGGCATCGGTGCGGGTTAGGTAACGGTGCACCAAACGCGCATGTTTATCGAAGAATCGCTCACCACCACCCCCATGGTAGGTCAGCACGATACGCTTCTTCAATCGCTGCCCTACGGTGATACCGAGGACAGCGGGAATGAATCCCCAGCCAGAGCAACAGTGGATATGCAGCACATCATAGCTGTGAGCCATAGAACGAAGTTTCCATGGAAGCATCAGACGACGCACAACAGAAGCTTTGGTGCTGAAGATATCTGCCACATGCCCCTCTTCCTGCAGATGCTTCTGCAAGAGCTCCACTTGCCCCGAGATTCCCCCGACGCCTGGCTTATAATTGCATATCAGTAGTACCTTCATGACTTTGTTTAAAACAGGCCGCGGGAGCCGAGCTTGAAGAATGCCCAGGCGAAGCCCATGACGGGCACCACCCAGTACCATATCTTGATGAATTTGTAGTTCTTCGCATTCAGCAATGTCACACCGTATGCCGCCATGATGAGCAGCACAGGCAGACCTGGCAACAGGAACCTCTCCGAGTTAGCAAATCCGCTGGTGGAGACGATGCCCAGATAGGCAATGACGAAGGAACCGATGAGCGAAAGATTGCGCCAGTTCTTGGTGATGAAGATGGCGCTGAAGACGGCAATGAGCACAAATCCGCCAAGGAAGTTGCGCACATAGTTGCCGCCGCTAATCATCTGCTGGTTGTATTGTTCATCCACATCTACCATGGTGGGGAAGGGCAACACGAACATCATGGGCGCCATCACGGTACCGGTGGCATATTTAGCCCATTGGTTACCTCGGGCCGTTTGCACAGAACGTTTTGCCATCTGATTGTCCTCACGTTGTTCCCACAGACCTTCCGATTCATTCATGATAGTACCACCTGTGAACGTAAATACCGCAAGTAATCCCCAACCAATAAGCATATATCGTTTAGCTTTACCAATGACCGCGGTGTTGGTGAAAACAATAGCGGTCACAAATGCGAAAACAGCAGCGCCACCCAATACGGTACGGAAAGAGAAGAGGCTGAGGGCTAGTAAAACAGGGATAACAATGGAGAATACGTTATACTTCTTGCTTCGCAGTAGATAATCGGCACGCTCCAGGAAAGCTACCATTAAGAATATCATTAATGATTCTTTCAGGTGCGTGCCGCAGTAGAAGATAAAGTTAGGCATGAAGCAGGAGAAGACTGCTGCCAATCGACCGCCCTCCTCACCGATATTGCGCTTGGCAAGAAAGTATATAAGCACACAGGTTCCAGCACTGAAGATGCCATTAACTAATCGCGGTATAAGGATGCTTTCGCCAGTCAGTTTGCTTAGTAATGAGAGGAAGAATATATATCCCGAGTCGGAGATGGAATTCGTATCCACAAACAAGTAGTTCCACACATCCTTTATATTAGCATGAACGTTGCCCATCGTCTCTTCATAGTACCAGATTGAGTCACCTGCCGAGAATTCAAACGGCATCCCCGTCTTGATGAAATAGTAAAAATAGGCAAAGATTGTCCATGCCCAACGGAGGCCTAAGGCGATGAGGAATAAGTTTAATAAGAATTTCTTCTGCGGAGTCTCTTGCCATTTCTTGCTGCAATAGTTGCTTAGCAGGAAGAATCCCACAACCCACATCACACCCATAATTAGAAAGTCTATGGACATGGCATGCCTGAAGAATACCAGTGATACTGCTGTCAGCACTCCGAGATAGAGGTAGATGCCTTTTGTGGCGATTTGTTTAGGGAGATAGGGTATCATCCTATGATTTTTCTTTTCAGTTTAATCAATCGTGTCATATTATTGGCACCTACCAGTGTTCGCACCACGCCTTTCCATCCTTTGTTTTTTTTGTCATTCCAGGAACCCATAAAGTGATGGTTGCAGTAGGTATTCTTCGTCAGCAGGTACTCACCAGTTGTCTGATGTGGACAGAAATAGTCTGTGGGGAAGACGGTAAGATCTTTGTATTGCTTTTGTTTTCCATCGCACACAAAGCCGTTGGCTTGCATAATACGGCTGATGCGCCGGGTGTTGGTTGTTGTGTCATAAGTGCCGTCAGGCATGAGGAAGTGCGCATCGTCGTAAGTTGCCAGTTGTTCGGTCACCCAATCGCCGCCAGCTTCGCTTGCCATCAATCCTGTGACTGGAGGCTTGTGTTTGCTGCCCTCGTATCCGGTAAAGGCTTTGAGGTGCAATAGGTCATCCAAAGGCTTTAGCATTTCCACATCGGTGTCCATATATACTCCGCCTTCGGTCTTGAGGGCGTATAGTCGTACATAATCAGTAACAAAAGCATACCTTTTGGCATTGTAAGCTTCGGCGGTATAAGGGCAGCTGTTTACGTCGAAGTTATCCTCGTTCCACAGTTTGTATTCCCAATGGGGCATAAACCTATGCCATGAGGCGATGCAGTCTTTGGCTAACTGCGGCATTTCACCTCGTCCAAACCAGCAATAATGTATTATGCGTGGTATCATTTTACATAGATCCTTCCATTCCTTTTGCAGGAATCAACCAACTTTTGTACATGTTCCGGCCCGAATTGCGGATTCCTCAATGTGTACTCTTCGTTGAAGATATTGTCTTCAACCATTTCTTTCTTCTTCGTAGCGAGAAACTCTTCCAGCGTTTTAATTACTTTTGCAGGAGAACCTACTGCCACAGAGTTGGAGGGGATGTCTTTGGATACTATGCTGCCAGCGCCGATAACGACATTGTCGCCAATGGTAACACCGGGCAACACTATGCTATGAGCTCCGATAAACACATTGCTTCCGATGTTTACATTGGCCACCCTGGTATATCCAAGAAATACTCCTGTGCTGGCATCATGGGCAAGAATGCGGACCTGTGGCCCGAAAACGACATTGTCGCCTATAGTGATATGGAAGCAGTGCGACGGGTCTATGCTACAGTTGCCTAGTCTGCAACCTTTGCCAATGGTCAGGCCTCGCCGAATGAGTTTGTCTATGTTTTGCTCGCCGCGCAGACGCGATAATGCTTTTCTCAATATTTTCATTGTGTTATACTATTCTATGTTTAATCGAGGAGAGGATGTGAATGATTTTCAAGTACGTTTTTACCATCCAGTAGGGAGCCTTATAGTAGAACTTGTAGATGGGTTCCACATTTGAGAAATCCACCTTGCTTATTTCCTTCATTACCCTCTCTGGATATTTGTTGTCTCGTCTAAAGGTCATCAAGGAGTATACCCTCAATCTGTCCAAAAGTACTTTTAAGTCGCTATTAGACTTTTCTTCTGCAGCAAACTGGTCAAAGTAAAATGTACTGAAGGAGTCAGGATCATACACCTTTTTATGCGTGCCACGGTAGGTGACGTCTACATCCTGGTTGTAGTTGCTCAACGGCTTGTTAAGCAGCATCACCTGGTGCTTTAGGGCAACCCGTATCCACAGCAGGAAATCTTCACCCAGTTTGATGTTCGCAGGGAACCCGCCGCTCTCTTCGAACACTGTCCGTGGCATGCATATTGATATACTTGTCAATGGCATGCAGAGTGTCTTCGCATACACGCGGCAGTAGTTGATTTCTCCCTCCGTGAAGCCATCCTCCACGCCGATAGGCGCCACCCGTTTCTTGCCGTTCTTGACGATATAGTAGCCCGTGCCGTAAATGCCAGCACTCGGGTGTCGCTCAATCAGCGCTGCCATCTCCTCAAGGAAGGTCGGCTCCCACCAGTCGTCAGCATCAAGGAAAGTGATGTAAGGCGCAGTAGATAATTCAACGCCTTTGTTTCGGGCATTGCTGACGCCGACATTCTCCTCTAACCGCACAATCCGAATTCGTGGGTCTGTAATCTGCGCTATAACCCCGTTGCTCCCGTCCGTGGATCCGTTGTCGATGATGATTAGCTCATAGTCTCCATGGGTTTGAGCCAACACGCTCTCGACGGTTTTCGCGACGTAGGGCGCCTTGTTATACAGCGGTATGATGACAGAGAAGTGTGGCATGATGGCTGCTTATCTTTGCATGGAACTTTGGCTGCGTACTATGGTAAAGCGGTCTTTCATCTTGAGGAATGGACGCTCAAAGTATCTGTATGACAACCATGCGATGGCGCACACGGATACGGTCATACCGATATAGATGATTACTCCATCCCAGAATGAGCTAATCTGTAGCCCGGCATTGCGCCAGAGTCCCGACATCAGAGAGATCATCAGTGGATGTATGACATAGATGCCGTAGGATATCTTTCCCACGGTGTCGCACACGCGGTTCTCAAGGCTTACCACAGGGTTGTCTGTCAGTTGACTCATGATGGCTGCAAGCGACAACAGTGCCAGTACTTGTGGGCGGACAGGGGCAGGTACACAGCCCATCCAAGGCGTTGAAAAGGCTAAGGCCGTGAGGCAGATGAGTCCGACCCAACGGTTGCCAACCGTCTTCATGAATAGTGTGTTTCCTTTGAAATAAAGGATGGCCCCCAGGGCGCCTATCATCATGCAGTCGAAGCGGGTCGCGGCGAAGAACCGATACAGGGTGTTCGGCCCACAGGCCACATACACTCCCCATTTGCATACCAGCCAGATGCCGCACAATGTCGCTGCCACAGCCAGCAACCGGCCGTACTTGCCTTTGGTCAGTTTGACCAGCCATGGCCAGAACAGATAGAACTGCTCCTCGACGCCGATACTCCAATAGTGGACTATCGGCCAGATGCCTGCCGCTAGAATGAACGGTATGTTGGCCGCGAAGAAACCATAGTACCAAATATTGCTGTCATGCCATGTGCCGGTGACCCATAGCGCAATGATCATGTAGACATAGTAGATGGGCCAGATGCGGAGTATACGGCGCATGTAGAATTTAGGGATGCTGATATCGCTGCTGGTCTTTTGCTCGTTCAACAACAGATAGGTAATCAGGAATCCGCTGATGACAAAGAACAGAGTCACGCCGTCAGCCACCACAGGCAGGCTGAAGCCGCTCGTTCCCCAATTGCCGAAATCCTTTTGGAAGACATGGCCCCACATGACGGACAGTGCTGCGATGGCTCGCAGCCCGTTGAGTCCCGGCAGGTGGATGCTGTTAGTCATTAGCAATGAATTCGGCAATGCGTTCGGCGGCATGGCCGTCGCCGAAGGGATTGGCGGCATGGGCCATGGCGTGGTAAGATGCTGCGTCGGTAAGGAGTTCGGCGACGGCGTTTATGATGGTCTCTTTGTCGGTGCCCACCAGCCGGGCGGTACCGGCCTCGATGGCTTCGGGACGCTCGGTGGTGTCGCGCATCACCAGCACGGGCTTGCCGAAGGCGGGTGCCTCCTCCTGAATGCCACCACTGTCGGTGAGTATCAGGGTGCACTGCTGCATCATGTCTACAAATTCGAGATACGACAACGGCTCCAGCAGATAGACGTTGCTCCGACTGCCGTCGATGATTTCCTGTACCGGACGGCGGATATTGGGGTTGAGGTGAATGGGGTAGACGAAGTCTACATCTTTGCACTGCTCGGCCAGCGCATTGATGGACTGGCAGATATGCTTCATTCCGTCACCGAAGTTCTCGCGGCGGTGACCGGTGATGAGCACCATGCGGCGCTTTTCGTCGCGGTTGAACTGTGGTGCCACCGCTTTGCCCGATGCCACCACCCAATGCAATGCGTCGATGACGGTGTTGCCGGTCACGACAATATGCTTATCGTCGACATGCTCCTTCAGAAGGTTCTGCCGTGCCGTCTCCGTGGGGGCGAAATGCCAGGTGCAGAGCCTTCCGTTCAGCTGACGGTTCATCTCCTCGGGCCACGGACTATAGATATTGCCGGTGCGCAAGCCTGCTTCCACATGCCCCACGGGAATCTGCTGGTAGAAAGCGGCCAAGGCGGCAAAGGTCGAGGTGGAAGTGTCGCCATGCACCAGCACAAGGTCGGGTTTTTCTTTGGTTAGCACATCGCGCATACCCAGCAGGATGCGGGCAGAGACATCGTACAGGTCCTGTCCCGGCTGCATGATGTCAAGGTCATAGTCTGGCGTGATGTCGAACACGCTGAGCATTTGGTCAAGCATCTCGCGGTGCTGCCCGGTGACGCAGACGATGACCTCGAACTGTTCACTGCGCCGTTGCAGCTCTTTCACCACAGGAGCCATCTTGATGGCTTCGGGCCTCGTGCCGAATACGATGAGTACTTTCTTCATTGCTGTAGGAGTTCCTTTAAATCATGTGCCAGCTTGACGGAGAACTGCTCTGTCCCATGATAGTTCATGTGGCTGGCGTTATAGAAGTTGAGTGTATCAAAGCAGATGCTGTCGTAGGTGTAGTTGAGTATGTCGCAGCCGTAGCGGTCGGCAAACGACTGATAGAGCGCAAACATCGAGTCGACAGCAGATCCCATCTTTTGCGTGGCACCAAAATAGAATGGGGCGTAGACCATCACCACTTGGACGCCTTCCTCCTGACACTGCGCTAGGTATCGGTTGAAGATGTCCACCGCTTCCGGATTGCACACAAATCCCAGTGTGTCAATCTGCTGGAGGGCAGATCCGTCCCACGGCGCATCAACGGCAATATATCCCTTGTATATATTGCTGGGTCGGGCCATCTTGGCTGGCAGGCCAAGGCCTTCGAGAATGACATTGCGGTAACCGGCATAGCGCACCAACGGCAACCAGCGGTCGGCCCAGTTAAATCCCTCGCTATCCTTCGTCTGTCGGTAGAGGTCGTCTTTGTCCAGGTAGGGCAGGTATTGTTCGCGCTCGTATCCGTTGCTCATCTGTAGGGTGCCCCAGTCGATGTTCTGTATGATGACACGCGGTCTGGGTGCATGGTGGCGGTAGGCATTATAGATAACTACTTCGGCGTCGATACAGCGCCCGTCGACGCTGAGATTATAGCAGTTGAGTTCTGCGATGCTGTCAAGTATGCGCACATCGTACTGCACCTGCCCGCGTGAGGAGCCCATCACCACGGCGTTGCACTGCAAGGTGTCGCAGTAGATGGCGTTATAGGTGCTGTACATGCGGGCATTGGAGCGTTTGAGGTTGTGGGTGATAATCAAATCCAGCCCCCAAGCCACTGCCAAGAGTGCCGCTGCGGTGATGCCGAGTTTGACAAGAAATCGTTTCATGAATCAGAACTGGAAGTAGATGAATGTCTCGTTAAAGACGCCGAACATGAATATCAGTGCCAGTACGGTGAGGTAGCAGGCGTAGCGCACCACTCCGCTGCGTACACCCTCCATCGACAGTCCGTGTTCGCGGTTTCGTTGCAGCCACTCCACCACCGTTAGGATGAGAACAAATACCAAAGTCCGTTTCGGGATGCTGATGTCGCCCATGCCGCCACCGATTATGCCCCCAAAGAAGTCTACGGCTTCGCCGATGCTCTGGCTGCGGAAGAGTATCCATCCCAGGGCGGCGAGGAGGAAGGTCAGCGCCATCTGGCCAAGCTCCTTGATGCTTGGCAACCAGCGCCCTTCGGCTACAGTGTCAGTGTGTTTGCGGTTCCGCCCCAGCAATATCAGCGGCAGGAACAGCAGGGCGTGGAAGGCGCCCCAAAGGAGGAAAGTCCAGTTGGCTCCGTGCCACAACCCGCTGACAAGGAAGATGATGAACGTGTTGCGCACCACTTTCCACTTATCCACCCGGCTACCGCCCAGCGGGATGTAGACGTAGTCGCGGAACCAGGTGGTGAGACTGATGTGCCAACGACGCCAGAATTCGGCGATATCGCGGCTGAAATAGGGCACTTTGAAGTTGCGCATCAGCCTGATGCCGAACAGTTTGGCGCATCCAATGGCGATATCGCTGTAGCCCGAGAAGTCACAATATATTTGGATGGAGAAAAGTGCCGCTGCAACAATCAGGTTGACACTGCTTTGGCTGGCGATATCGCCCCAAATCTCGTCCACATAGACCGCGCAGTTGTCGGCCACCACCACCTTCTTGAAGAAGCCCCACAGCATCTGGCGCACGCCGTCCACGGCCATGCCGTAGTCGAAGCGGCGCTCCTCGGAGAACTGTGGTAACAGGTTGGTGGCCCGCTCGATAGGTCCTGCTACCAGCTGCGGGAAGAAACTGACGTAGGCGAAGAACGACACCACATCGCGTGTGGGCTCCAACTTGCCGCGGTATACGTCGATGGAGTAGCTCAGCGCCTGGAAGGTGTAGAAGGAGATGCCGACGGGAAGCACCAGCCGTAGGGTGATGCTGTCGGACTGCAGGCCAAATAGTTGTGCGAACTCGGTGGCGAAGAAGTCGTAGTATTTGAACAGCCCCAGGATGACCAGGTTGATGACGATGTTGCCCCACATCACGGCGCGGTTGCGCTTCGCTCCCGGAGTCATGAGCCGTCCGCTCAAGTAGCTGCACAGCGAGGTGAACGCTATGAGAATCAGGAACCTCCAGTCCCACCATCCGTAGAACAGGTACGATGCCGCCACCACCAGCAGGTTCTGCCAGCGCACCTGCCGACGCAACAGCCAGTATATCAAAAATACTGCCGGCAGGAAAATCATAAATTCGATTGAAGTAAACAGCATGGTTTGGTAGGGTTCCCCTCCGGTCCTTCTCCGGTCCCCCTCCGCTCCATCTCCGACCACCGTCGGTGCGGATACGGTGGGGATACGTTGATGGTACGGTGTTGATACGGTGTTAGTAGGGATTAATTACTGATTATGTGCGATATAGAGATATAGGTTCGAAGGAGGATTGGATGGATGCGAGCGAGGCGGTAGAGACGCCGGTGCCGCGGGGTGACGCATACCTCCTTAAAGTAGCGCCATTCGTTGTCAGAGAGTGAGTTATGTGATTTGGTTAAACTGTTGATGTAGTTCGATGCCAGCACTTGGTAGATGACCTGTTTGTCGATACCCTCCAAAGGGACGAAGGTCTCGGCCAGGAGGTGTTGCACACGGCGGCTGTCGTCGGTCAGGCGGGGGTCGTCGGTGCGGGTGATGCTGCCCTGCCGCACGCGGTAGGTGTAGAGGCAGTCGGTGATGGTTTTCACCGAGGCGGCGCGGAGCATGGCCAAGGTGGAGAAGAGGTCGTCCTCGCCGCGACGCAAACCGTCGGCAAAGCGCAGATGGCTGTCGTTGAGGAACTCACGGCGGTAGGCGCGTTGCCAGATGCAGACGAAGTGGATGTCGGTGGGAGTGAGGCGATGGCAGTTGAAGTAGTCCCAGCCAGTGGTGCTTTCACTCTCGGTGACAGAGGGTTGGAAGGAGTTTTGCCCGTCGGGCTCATGATATTTCTGGGCGTTGAAGCCAACAATGTCCTCACCGGTGAGTGCGGCTGCGAGGGTGGAGAGGGCCCCGTCGCATAGCCAGTCATCGCTGTCAATGAAGAGGATATAGTCGCCCGTGGCGTTATCGAGTCCAAGGTTGCGGGCGGTGGCCATGCCTTGGTTGGGTTGCTTGAGAATGTGCAGGTTGGGGCGTTGCGTGGCGTATTGCTCCAGCAGGGCAGGGGTGCCGTCGGTGCTTCCGTCGTCGATGCAGAGCACCTCATAGTCGGAGAAGTCCTGCGAGAAGATGCTGTCAAGGCATTTCGGCAGGTAATTTTCTGCATTGTAGGCGGGTATGATGATGGAGAGGCGCGGCATTATCGGAAGAGGTTGTTGAGGTGTTGCTCCAGTTGGTCGAAGTAGTTGGCCACCACCTGCCAGGCATCGTCTTTCAGGCGGGGTTGCTCGAAGAAGTCGCGGTAGAGGCGGTCGTCGGATTGCAGGACGCTGATTCTGTGGAGCAACTCTTCGTTGTCTCCGTCGGGATCCCAGAAGAGGATAGCGTCGCGGTTGAGCACGTCGGGCTCGGGGTTGCCGCAGGCGCCCCAGTAGATGGGGATACAACCCGAACCTATAGCATGGAACGCTTTTTCAGTGACATAACCTTCGACGGAGGCGTTTTCGGGGCAGATGTAGAACTTATACTGCTTGAGGAACTCGGCCTTGTTGTCGTTGAAGCGGGTCTTCAGCTCGTCGGTGTTGTGGAGGAGTTTGCCGGCGCAGTCGACCGAGGCGATAGCGTTGAGGCTCTCGACCAGCCGTGTGCGTCGCTGTGCCCCCGGGTCGTCGGGACCGCGGTTGCCGGAAACCAAAGCGCAGAAACGGCTGCGCGCGGTGGAATCCCACTGCTGGTGGCTCAATTGGTCGCAGATGCGTTTGATGTCATTGACTGTTGATTGGGGAGGAAACATTTCCAAAAGCCACAGGGGGAACCGCAGGTAGCGAGGGTCGTCGGTATAATCGAAGCCTAGGGAGAGGTCGATGCTGCGGTGGTCGAGGAGGTTGTGCAGATAGGGGGCAAAGTTGGGATGGTGGTTGTTCTCGCCATTGAAATAGATGCGCTTGCGGTTGTGCGAGAAAGGATGCACCAGAGTGTCAAGACGCAAGATATTGAGGTTTCCGAGGGCGGAGAAAAGCACAAATTGAGTCTTTGGGTAGCGATCAAGGTATCCGTGGTGGCGGAGAAAGGTGGTAAACCAAATCTCGTCGGCCGGCTGCTTATTCCACCAGTTATAGTAGAGGATATGCCCGTCTGAAGAGCGCAGCGGGTGACGGTAGCGGCGGTAGAGGGTGCGAAGACTCATTTGGCGTAGAGGAGCTTGCGTGCTTTGCGCACGAGGTGCTTGTATTCCAGCAGTACGGCGTCGGTGTTGCGCTTGTGGATAAGGCGGAGTGCAGTCAACTGCAACTCCTGTTTGAACACCGACAGGGCACTCCAGTGCTGCATCCAGGGTTTCTTCTCGCTGGCATAGTGGATGATGGCCACCGACTTGGGGTCATCGATTTCGTTAGTGTAATGATAACCTAAATGCTTTTCAAAATAATGGGCATAATAGGACATGACGCCATATTTTTCGCCCATATCCAGTTCTGGATGTTGGGGCCAATCGGTATAGTAGGCTTGAAGTATGCTCATGTCACCCAAGGCCCCACCTTTCTCTATGACTTCGGGGATTTTCTGCATCAGTTTCTCCACCATTCCTTCTTGGGGTACAATGGTGAGAATGCCGGCAGAGAGGTCGACCCAGGTTTCATTGCCGGGGTAACTCTTTCCTGCAATCATGGCAGCCATGTGAGGCATATCAAACAACTTGTCCAGCGATTGAAGGATGTAGATGTCGGTATCGATGTAAACTATCTTCTCGAATTGGGTCTGTTCAAATACCAGCAGTTTGTCATAGCATTGGTTTCCGCGAAGATTTCCGGCTTTTGTGTTATTGTCAAGTAGCTCTTGTGGAACGGTAACGGGATGTGCGTATTCAATAATGTTGATGCCTTCTTTTTTCAGATTGGATACCTCGTTGGGGCATTCTTGAATCAGCTTGGTGGGCAGCATGGCGTAAAAGGGGATGGTGGTCCCGGTATCACGAAGACAGAGCCAAGTAGCCATTAGACCCTCTAGGTAATTGGCTGTGTTGCAGAAAGTGACGTATGCTTTCATGTTATTGTTTGAAGAGTTTCTTGATGCGGTAATTGATTTCCTTTTGCCAGGTGCGTTTTTTCATGCGCTTGCGGGTGGCCCAGATGGGATAATTCTTCAGCTCTTCCCAGTCGCCTTCGGTGAAGAACTCCTCAACGGGGAGCTCTACGCCGCCGTATTTGACCATCAGTAGGGAGAAGACGCTCTGGTCGTGGCGGTTCTCCTGGAAGTTGGGGACATTGGGAAGCTTCGATGGCGAGTCGGTGGCGAGGTCGTGGTGGAAGTGCATGATGTAGTGCCACTCGTCGACGAGGCGTTGCGAGGCGGGCTTCTTGTGGATAATGATACAGCCCGAGGCTACCTGCCCGTGGTCCATATATTTGGGGTCACCCAGGACGCCGAAGTAGTCGAAGAGGTCGGCCTTTGTCCATTCCGCTTCACGGAAGTGCTGGTCGAAGCCGAGGACACCACAAGGGCTGTCGGTGACCATCTGCAGAAATTCTTTTAGTCGAGGGATGCCTCGGGGATTGAGGGTGCAGCCTGCGTCAGCATAGACCAGGTAGTCGCCCTCCTCCATGCGGTCCATGACGCGACGGATGATGTAGGGTTTCCACTGCCAATAGCCGAAGCTGCGCTCGGGCCAACGATCTTTGTATTTCTTATAATACCACGGCTCAAGCATCTTCTCGTCGCCCACATAGATGTGCTCGAAGAAATGCATCTCTTCAGCCTCGTGCTTGATACGCTCCTGTGAGGCATAGCGGCTGTTGGCGAAAGAAACGAAGGAGACGGAATGGTTGTTATACATGCATTACGGTTGTATTCCTCTCAGTCGGCAGAAAAAGTGGTTCATGCGTTTGGTGAAGAGTAGTCTGGTCAGTGGACGGAAGTTCAGGATGGGATGGTTTGTGATTATTCGTTGCAGCCATTTGTTCGTGTTATCCAATCCCCATTTCTTTTTCAGTTTCTGATAGCCGTCGTAGAACCGATAGTCGTCGTATATCCACAGAGGGTAGTTGTGCGCCTTCTCGAACTCTGTCAGAGGGTATTTCTCGTAGTCGGTGATACGATATTTATCGTTTGCCCCGGATTGTTTCACAATGGCCGTCTGACCGGCTAGATGGTTCACTACGGATTTGGTGCAGACTACACTCCATAGCGCGTTGCGGCTCATCATGTTTTGCTCGTCGCAGTCGGCGCCGTAGAAGTCGACGCTTTCATCGAATGGGCCGGTAATGTCAAATACCCTACGTTTCCACACGAAGCACCACGGTGCGAAATGCTGCTGGTGTTCCCAGCCTTTGTAGTAGTCTTTGTTGCGGGGCAGTTTTTTGGACATCATATTGGGGTAGTCGCCGCTGTCGTCGATGGGCGAGAAGCAGAGGAAACGTTTGTGGGCGTTAGCAACTTTTTTTATTTCGCTGAACCATCCCGGCTTGAAGATAATGTCATTGTTGCAGAAAGCGATGTATTCTCCGTCGGTGTGGTTTATTCCGATATTGAAGAACTTGTGAAAGCCGAACTCTTCGTTCGGAATAAGTACTTGAACATTGGGGAAGGGGTAGGTATAGACGCTGTCTTTCTTGCTCTCGATAAGTAGCACTTGCAGGTCGGAGTCCGTCCACTTTTCAGACTCCATGAGAGACTTTAATGCCTGACAGTTCATCTCATAGATGTCGCTGTCAATGGCGTATGAGAGAATGATGACCGAGAGCTTGTCTTTTATGCCGTTGCCAAAGTGTCTCATGGCTCTTTTAGTTCTATTCGTGGCAGTTCCAACAGATTGGCGTCGCCTTTTCTTATATTCCCGCCCCAGGCTTTAAGTGCGGAGGTAAACCCGGCTTCATTGACTACTTGTAATGTAGTCGTGTTATAATCCCCGTGAGGATAGGAGAAATGGTTGACGGAATGCCCCAACATCTCCTCCAAGCGGCGCTTTGAATCGACAATCTCTTTGCGTGTCTCCTCTTCCGCAAGTGTACTCAACCGTGGATGTGAGACGGTATGGGCACCGATAGTACACAAGGGGTCATTGTCCAGAACCTTTATTTGTTCCCAGTTCATCGCCTCTGTCTTGCCGTACCACCACATTGAGGCGGTATCGTCGGCGAAGCCAGTGGTTACATAAACAACGAAGGGGATATCGAGCTTCTTCAATAGGGGATAGGCAAGGTCGAAGGTGTCGCGGTAGCCGTCGTCGAAGGTGAGGCAGACGAAAGGCCGATTGCTGCGGCCGTTGGCGATGATGGCACAAGCTTTATCAATGGAGACAAACCGATAGCCTTGATTGCAATAGTTATTGATGGTCTGCTCTAGGAATTGTGGCGTCACCTCCAATTCACGGTTTGCATCCTCGCTGCGGTGTTCAACCACTCTATGTAGCATCAAGATGCGTCCCAACACTGGGTGAGTGAGGTTGTGGAGTTTGCGGCAAAAGTACTGCAGTGTGCTCATTTCTTTTTCAGCAGCAGACATTTGGCTATCAGTTTGCGGCGATTCTTGGTGGGCAGCGTGGAGTAGAGACTGTCAGCTATCAGTCGAGCCAAGGCGACGGGGGTGTAGCGCATGGGGAAGTAGGTGTGTTCCGCAAATTCCAACACCCCGTAGCCAATATGCGATTTAAACTTGCGCCGCAGGGCATCGGTGGAGTAATGGCCTTGTGTATTGTGACATACAAGCAGGTCGGCAAAACGCTTGAGATTGCCTATATCAGCCTTGCTGTTGATATGGCAGGGCACGAAGTAGTCTAAAAAATAGCGCTTCTCATCGTCGTTGAAGTTGGGATTCAGCCATGCGAGCATTTGTAACCGTACCTCGTTGCTCTTGACAATCTGTGCTTCGCGACGGGCAGTGGAAATCTGGCTGGGGTGGGTGCGGTAGTGGAAGAGTGTGCGCTGGACGTTATAGACCTTTGCCACACGGTAGGCTCTTGCCCAAAGGCTGTAGTCTTCAGCAGGAAAGGTCTCAGTAAGGTAGCGTAGGTGGTTATCAGTGAAGATGGATTTGCGGAACACGGGAACGATGACCGTGCAGCCGAAGAGCATCTGGGCTTTGGAGTCCTCGTTGTGTTCAGGGAAACGTACCAAAGAGGTCTTCGTGCCGAAGAACTGAAAGCCAAAGCTACAGATGCCCACATCGGGGTGGGTGTCGAGTATTTTGATACCCGTCTCCAGCCAGTCGGGTTCTGCGATGTCGTCGCCGTCCATGCGGGCCACTAACTCCGTATTGATGAGGTCGAGACCTCGGTTAAGGTTTTCGGCCAAGCCTACATTGTCTGGGAATGCGGCAATGCGGATGCGCTCATCTTGAATGGAGAGCACATGGTCGAGTGTGTCGTCAGTAGAGCCGTCATCAACCACCAGCAACTCGAAGTCGCGATAGGTCTGGCTAAGGACACTCTGGATGGCCTCCTCGACCCATTGGGCCACATTATATGTTGGCATGAGCACCGTCAGGCGTGACATAGTTTTCTTTTTAATTTGCCAAGTCTTTTCTTGGGCCGGAGGTAGCACCAGTAGCGTGCTGCAAAACTCATTCCGCGTTGGAAGGTGAATTTCAAGCGTGGGATGCCATGGAGATTGTCGGCGATGGAGATGTAGAACTTACGTTGCAAGTCAGGATGAGACGAGAGGGCGTCGTTAAAGCTGTCGAAATAGCGCAGTCGCATTTCTACCAGTTTCTGGGCAATCTCTTTCTTGCGTGAGAGGGTGAGGGTGTCGTCGCCAACGCCGGTGTAGTAGAGCACCTTGTATATCTTGCCCACGGGGTATTTCTGCCATATACGCACCCAATAGTCGTAATCCTCCACAAGGAACAGTGTGGTGTCGTAATCGCCCACGGTTTCCAGCACTTCGCGGCGGTACATGAAAGCATAGCAGACGCAGTTGAAGAGTGGGAGGTGCAACTGCGGGTCGGGGTGGTGCACCTCATAGAGCTGCTCGCCGGTCTTGAGGCTGAAGGCCGCATAGCAGGCGGTGACGAGCCCTTTGTTGGGGTTGTCGTCCAGGTAGGAAACGAACTCTTCGAGCATGGTGGGTGCCATGCGGTTGTCGTGAGAGGTCCAAGTGAGGTATTTGCCACGGGCTTCTTGGAACCCTCGGTTCAAAGCACCAGGAAGTTTGAGATTATGCTCGTTGTTGATGATAAGGATGCGCGAGTCGTGTGCTGCATAGTCCTGCATGATGTCCAGGGAGTTGTCCTTTGAGCAGTCGTTGACAATGATAAGCTCCCAGTTGGTATAGGTCTGCGAAATAACGCTGTCGATGGACTGCGCCAAGAAGCCTGCACCGTTGTAGCAGGGGAGGACTATGGAGACGGTGGGGTTCATTTACTGTTTGAACTTATTTACGATTCTTCGGACCGTGTGTCGGATGGATGACTTCATATCATACAGGGCAAATGCCAGCGCATGCCGATGGTAAATCTTTCTATACAAAGACAGATGCATAATTGCATTAGCCCATCCAAGAACTTGATGTTTGAGTTGGCACCGAAATTCAAGAAAATGGATGTGCCGGATGTCATCTTCGTTAGTGAGGAACAGGTCCTCGATGGAGTAAGGCATTTCGGGCATGCGATAATCTCTCTCAAGGCCATCCTTCGGGCCATGGGGTGAGATGCCTATTTGTTGGCTGCTGTGTATGCGATAGCAGATTAGTTGTTCTGGAAGGTATGCAAGAGAATGCGAAGCAACAGCGAGGCGGGCAATTAATTCATCGTGCCAAACGTCATCTCTATTTGGGAAACGTGCTGTCAGACGCTTGCGGAACGCCATGGTTGCTCCTGTTGCATGGGCGCTGGCGCAGAACTCCTCAATCATCAGTCCCATTTCGCAGCGTTTGCGTGAAATCTCGTCAAAGAAATAGTCCCATAAAGTGTAGTTGCCCTCCAGGGGATTTCCTGCGGAATCAATTAGAGTGGCATCGGTGAATACTGCATCTGTTTGGCTGTGAGTGTTGAAATATTGAATAATGGTTTCTACTTTATTGGGTACCCAGACGTCATCCTGATCGCTCAAGAAGATAATTTCACCGTGACATTCGGAAATAGTATGTAGGAAGTTTTTTATTGCACCACGCTGTCGAGTGCTCTCTAATATGCGTATGGGTAATTTGTCTTTGAATGAATTAATAATGTCTATGGTTGCATCGCTGCTGCCATCGTCGCCAATTACCACTTCATCCACGGGCATGCTTTGCTCGAAGATGGATTGTAGCTGCTCGCGAATATAGCGTTCGCCATTATATGTGCAAAGGGCAACGGAAATCATTACTTTTTAGACTTTAATAGTAATCGCCAGATTTTTAGAACTCGACGTTTCAGTGGGGAAGTCTCCGTGCAGAGGGCTTCATTGATAAGTTCCTTCTTTTCTTCTGCAGAGTACATCTTCCTGCCCCTGACCAGTAATATCCAAGACAGGTCTTTCAACATTTCCGTATCGCATATCGAGCTATAGCCCCCTTCAGAATAATGTGCTATTACGGTTGGTATATGTTTCTTCTTGACTTTCTTGTTGAAGAACCATTTGAGGTTTAAATCATAGTCGGCCCAGATTTTGTATTTTGTGTTGTAGCCACCTAATCTTTTGAAAACATTTCTCCTATAAAAGATTGCCTGATGGCATCGGTTGCGGTCTAATGTTTGCAGGGTCCATTCTCCGGAATGATTAGCTGCCAAGTGCGGCGCATCCACTTCTCCATATACCACATCGTAATCACTGATGTCTTGAGCAAAGATGTCGTTCAGTACGTTGCCATTAAGCAGCCAATCATCGCTTCCGAGGAAATAGAGCCATTCGCCTTGGGCCTTTTTGATGCCTTTGTTCATGGCATCATATATGCCTTTGTCAGGCTCCGAGTAGATGTGAATACGGGGGTCGTTATACGATTGGGCGACCTTGAGAGTGTCATCGGTAGAAACTCCGTCCATTATCAGCACCTGCCAATCGGTGAAAGTCTGGCATATAATACTGTCAAGCGCTTTCGGTAAAACCGATGCACTATTGTAAGTTGGTATGATAATGGAGAGTTTCATTAGATGGTTCGGATGCGCTTCCGTACGAGTGCCTGGATTGTCTTATTTGCATATATCAGTACTATCGCGAAGAGCGCATTGGATACGAAATATGAAAGACTTTTCCAAATGGTGTCTATGTTGTTGCTTGTCAGGGTTGTCATCAGCAACATGGTCCAGCAATTACCGATAAAGATTTCGAGTGAATATTTCCCACAGACCGATATAATTTTGAAATCTAGTATTTTGGTCGGCAGCATACATATCAATCCGATGACGACGGGGCAGAAACAACAGGTTCCCCAATAGTCAAATGGATGGGAATCACAGAATATAGATACAAAACCTAATATCGAAACGACGGAAACTGCAATAAGGTCAAAAAGTGGCTTGTGGTCGTTGTTATTAATTGACTGATAGACATAGATGCCCAACAGGAAGATGTAGAGTCTTCCAATAAAAACATTGTGATACCAGTTCAGTTGAATCTTGTAAATAATGAAAAAAGTGAGGCCGACCGTCAGTAGGAGGAATATCCATTTGCATTTCTTTGTGAGCGTGTATAGTATTGGATAAATGGCATATAACAATAGAATGGCACTTAGATACCAGTTGCTCCGTATGCTACCGATGCCATAGTAACTCAATGTTGTAAAAATGCCGAAAACGTCCAAGAAAGAGGGAAGTACATTGTTCTGGATGCCCACCACTATCAAATGTACAATAGCCCATATCCAGTATAATGGCATTATTCTCCAGATTCGGTTTCTGTAGAATTGCTTCAGGGTGTTTTTGTTATATGAGTAACCGAGTCCTAATCCGCTAAAAAAGAAAAAGATGTCGACGCCGATATACCCTCTTCTGAAAATGGATAAAAGATGTATCTGTGATAAGGCGCAATAGTAGTGGTAAAGGACGATAAGTATTATAGCGACCCCAGTAAAGAAAAGTCTGTTGTTTAGTATTTTGGATTTAATGATGTCGTACATGAGGTGGATATGGGGAGTCGTTTCGTGCCTTACGGGTGAAGTATCTTATTGTATAGATTGATGTAGTGGTTTGCGATTACAGTGCTGTTTAACCGTTGTGCGATATCGTTGTGCAGGATGCTTGTGTCGTAGTCTTTGTAGGTCACTTCGCGGAGCCCTTCTACTAAAGACTCGGTAGTGAAGTCTTGACAAACGACGCCGTTGTCTGCATTAATCAATTCCTCCATGCCGCTACAAGGGAATGCAACTATAGGCAGGCCGCAAGCGATTGCCTCAAGCGGGGCTTGGGCAAAGGCTTCCTGATAGGAGGGAAAGGCGAAGAGGTCGCCACATGAATAGGTCATTGCCAACAGATACGGATTGTTGATGGGACCGGTGTATTTGATATCAACGGGCAGATCGGTGTTGAAATGTCCGCCGCCAATACAGAGAAGCGTTATATCGGGTCGCTGCAGCTTGCTTATGGCTTCGACCAGTTCTGCAAGTCCTTTTCTTCTGTCGTTGAGATTAACACAGCAGAATACGATTACATAATTATGCTCCGGGATGTGATATATCTGTCGGCCGATGTTTCTGTCGAGTGGGCGGAAGATGTCGGTGTCTATTCCATTGTGGATGATTGTTGTTGGACGGTCGGCCAAGAATGAATGTGTGGTGTAGAAATCCTTCATCATTCGAGACAATGCCACTACATGGATATCCTTGCATTGTGCCAATGACGATTGTTTTATTTGGCAGTAGGCATCTTCAACTTTGGCATAATAAGGGTAGTATTGTTCACGTTCCCGGCCGTAATGGAAGCCGCCATATGCAAGGTTCTCATCGTGCAATGTCCAGACAATAGGTTTGTCAATGGTGGGGAAGAAGGTTGGATAATCGACAAAGTTCGCAATCCAGTGCAGGTGAATGATATCGGCTTCAATGACGGCAGGATGCTGGTTGAGATTGTAGTTGGAAAGGGGCGAGGTGAAAAAGGTTTTGTGGGCGGAGGGGATAAGGTTGACGAGGCGGTCGTAGCGCTCCAGGGTGCCGAGGAAATGGCCGCGCTTGCGCGCCGTTTTCATTATCTTTCTCAGTACTCTGTTTTTAGGCGGGATGTAGGACGGAGTGAAACATGTTTCCGCTGTATAGATACCATCATCGAAGGATGTCTTGTCGGCCACTAACATTGAACTCTCTATGCCTTGTTGGCACAGGGATTTGTGTATCCTCGTAGCGGCAATGCCTGCGCCGCCTGCATCAGTATATGTTATATGCAGAACCTTCATCGCTCTAATGTATGTGCTATGAGTTTCGTGTATGTATCTAAATACTGCTCAATCCTTGTCATGTCCAACTCATAGGGCATATCCTTGAAGGGATTGATGGTAATGTCGCTGTGGACCTGGCTGACAGAGAGGTATCTTTCACGATAGGCATCCTCTATGTTCAGTTGTCGCATCAACTCTATGATTTTCCCACGCTTCGGATCTGTGTAGTCAAGGATGATATTGTTGCCATTGAGGATGGTTTGCATTAAAACGGCGTGAAACCGCATGCCGATACATAGCCTGGCGTTCCGGTATATGCTCATCGTCTCTTCAAGCGACGGTGGGAAGGTTAGGATTTCTACCTTGGGGGAATGTATTTCTTTTGCTACGCGGTTCAGGATAATCCTGTCGTCGCCGCCAACGGAGAAGGTATGCATGGGCACCAGCCGTATGGGCTTGTCGATTTCATTAACAAAGCGTTGAAGCCACTCGATGAGATATTTGTCTGAGTCGTTGTTTGTTGGATAATGGCCACCGGCTGCCGTGATATCACGGATGTTTATGGCATAGAAATCACCCGTTTTCTCTTCCGGATGATTCTGTTGGAACTCCAGGCAGGCAAAAGCGGCAGGGTCTATCAGGTTTGTGGCAGTAGCATGTGGGGCATTGGTGTCGCGCATAATCGAGAGGTCAGCTAAGTTAAGTATCCTGTTGGCGCAGTCGATCGTTTCTGTTTTTTCCAATGGTCCATAGCCGCATCCAAGCAGTATCGTTTTCTTTTTCTTGCGTTTGGCATATGAGAACGCATACTCTACCGTATACATCTGCTCGATGTCCATAAGCGGTCCACCACCCATGATTGTAACATCGGAATGGCATATGGAGTGTTCCAACTCACGGCGATTCTGCGAGTCAAACAAACTTATCTTCAGGCTGCTCTGACGCGCACATTGTTCGAAGAATTGTCCGTCGTCCCTAAGCGTCCGCTCGGAGAGTATGGGGTAAAGAGAGCCAAGCTCAATGGTGATATCAGATGCCACCTCACTTAATAGCCGAATAATGCCAGCCAATATGGCACGATCTCCGATAGTCTCGGTTCCATACCATCCGATGACGGTCGCTTTAATCTTAGTAATCATACTTGACCACCATTTTTATTGCCTTGTTTGCCGCAGAGAGATATTCTTTGAAACGTTGTTTTCCGCTAGTGCATTTGTAGATTGTCATGCTGTGCTGTTGTTTCACAACCTCACGGGCAAAAAGAATTCTTCCTTTTATGGTTAATGGATAGTATGCATAGTGGATGCACTTATTGCATTCTTTCAACAATCGTTTTGCCTCTTTTTTAGTTCGATTGTTCTTGATGATGGAACTGGCACTTTCTTTTCCGAGGTTGCCGAGCGATTCGCTCGCTGTGGCACAAAGCCGCAGGTTTAGATTTTCGTCAATGGTAACATCGCGATAGCGATAGAGACAACTGGCCAGACGCCCTTCACCATTGTTCTTAAGGTAGTAATAGTTTGCAAAGTAACGTGCTTTTGCCGTCAGGTTGTTTTCGTAAAGAAAGCGGGAGTAGAAGTATTCCGCTGCGAGTTGGCGGCTTTTATCGTCTGCAAGAATATTATACTTGTCGTGGTCGGTATAAGTGCCAATACGTTTATTGGGTACTGCCAGATGTACGTCAAGTGTGACGTCAAAAGGTGCTAAATATTCTTCTATTTCGTGGGCCTTGTCAATGTTGAAGCGAGAAAGCGTATGTCCGATTACTAGATTGTCGCAATAAAGACTTTGGTCGCTTGAGATATCCTTGATTAATTGCACCGTCTTTTCGAAGTTGCCAGGTATGCCACGAATGGTGTCGTGGATGTTGCCGACACCGTCGAGAGAGATGCACAATGTGACGCTGATGTCGTGTGCCGAGCAAAAGGATTTTGCCGACTTTGTGTGTTCTTTGATTTTCTCGGTGGCGATGCCGTTGGTTATGAGATAGATGCTTTCAAGGTGCGGGAGGGAGATGAGCGCTTCCAATATCGCCATGAAGTTTGGCACCAGCGAAAATTCGCCTCCATTTATTCCAACAGTTTGTACTTCGGAAAAGAATGGGTCTTTCAAAGCCTCTTTCAAAATGGTAGCATCAATGTCTTTCCTCTCATGGAGCTTCCATACATTGCAGGTTACACAACAGGAATTGCAACGGGAAGTTATGGGCATCTGTAAGACAAGCGGTTTCTCTCTTATGGGGAACCACTCACCAAGCAATCGGTGGCAAAAACGTTTGATAATGATAAGTTTTTTCTTCATAGCTATTCTTCTGTCAGTGACAAAAGACCGCTGGAGATTGGCTGCAATTGTCCAGTTATAGGTGTATAGCCCTCTACTTCCAAAATGCAACATTCTCTGGCTACGAGATAGAATTCAACATTAGGCTGATGAATGGCAACATCTATCTTCAGTCGTCCAGCGTGCATGTTGGGAGGAAGTTTTATTCTCGCAGACAGGGAAAAGTGGCCATCAAGGTTTAACAGCCCACGCTTATCACTGAACGAGAAGCGCGCGAGTGCCGCACCGTCGTTGTTCCGGAAAATTAGGGATGCATCGGCATTTACAATCTTATCCGCTTCGCCCTCAATCAAGACATCAAGATACCCATTTTGGGGATTCAGCGTAGAATTGGAGAGCGTAGTGCCGTTTATTAGTATTTTCTTGACATTTAGTCTGGGATGAGTCTTCGCCAGGTTGTCTATAATGTTGTCTTTTAGAGTATCGTTTTTGAGATATTTCTCAATGGCCATATCTGCTGTTCCTGAGAAAACGATGGAGCCGTTATGGAGCACAATTCCAGTCTTGCACAGATTTCTTACCGCCGCCATATTGTGGCTGACAAACAGCACCGTCCGGCCTTCGCCGCGGCTGACATCTTGCATTTTGCCGATGGCTTTCTTTTGAAATTCGGCGTCGCCGACGGCGAGGACCTCGTCGACGACAAGGATTTCGGGGTCAAGGTGGGCGGCGACGGCGAAGCCTAGACGGACCATCATACCGCTGCTATAGCGCTTTACCGGGGTGTCGATATAACGCTCGCAGCCGCTGAAGTCGACTATCTCGTCCAGCTTCTTGGTGATTTCCTGCTTCGTCATGCCGAGGATGGCGCCGTTCATGTATATGTTCTCTCTACCAGTCATCTCGGGGTGGAAGCCAGTGCCGACTTCGAGCAAACTTCCGATGCGGCCACGGGCGCGGATGGTGCCTGTGGTGGGGGCGGTGACTTTGGAGAGAATCTTCAACAGGGTGCTCTTGCCGGCTCCGTTCTTGCCGATGATGCCAACCACGTCGCCCTGCTCGACTTTGAAGTCGATGTCCCGCAAGGCCCACACATATTCGCTCTCTCCCTTGGTGCTGCGGTCGTTGGTTTCGCCGATGGTGAGGTAGGGGTCTTCCTTGCCCCGGATGCTCATCGTCCACCAGCGCTTCAAATCATGCGCCAGGGTCCCTGTAGACACTAGGCCTAGGCGGTAGATCTTGCTTATATTGTTAAACTCTATTGCTGTCGCCATGTTGAAGGAAATCTTGGTATGCTAATCGGATGCCGTCCTCAAGTTCGGTTTTATAGGTCCAGCCTAAGGCGGTGGCTTTGCTGACGTCGAGGAGCTTGCGAGGGGTGCCGTTGGGGCGGCTGGCGTCCCACAATATCTTGCCTTCATAGCCGACCACCTTGGCTACCGTTTCGGCCAGCTCGCGGATGGTGAGCTCTTTGCCGGTGCCGGCGTTCACTGTCTCATTGCCACTATAATTATTCATCAGGAACACGCAGAGCTCTGCTAAATCATCCACATAGAGGAATTCCCTCAGCGCACTGCCGTCGCCCCAGCAGGTGACGCTCTCGGCATTGGCTATCTTGGCTTCGTGGAAGCGTCGTATCATGGCCGGCAACACATGACTGTGTTCAGGGTGGTAGTTGTCGTTGGGCCCGTAGAGGTTCGTGGGCATGACGCTAATATAGTCGGTGCCATACTGCCGGTTCAGGTATTCGCAATATTTCAGTCCGCTGATTTTGGCCAGTGCGTAGGCTTCGTTGGTGGGTTCCAATGCTGAGGTCAGCAAGCAACTCTCGGGCATGGGTTGCGGTGCCAGACGAGGGTAGATACAACTGCTACCGAGGAACTCGAGTTTCTTGACACCGTTCTGCCAGGCGGCATGGATGACATTCATCTCCAGCGCCATATTCTGGTACATGAAATCGGCCAAGGCGGCGCTGTTGGCGGCGATACCCCCCACCTTGGCAGCGGCGAGGAACACATACTCGGGCTTCTCCGCCGCGAAGAAGGCCTCGACGTCTGTCTGGCGTGTTAAGTCCAATTCCGCGTGGGTACGAACCACCAAGTTGTTATATCCTTTGTGTTGCAACTCCCGCACGATGGCCGAGCCCACCATACCACGATGCCCCGCAACATATATCTTACTATTCTTCTGCATGGAGTTTCTTTACTTTCTTCATATCGTGCTGGACCATGATCTTGACGAGATCTTCGAAGCTGGTCTTCTGTGGGTCCCAGCCGAGAAGGCGTTTGGCCTTCGAGGGGTCGCCGAGGAGCTGGTCGACCTCGGCGGGCCTAAAGTATTTGGGATCCACTTCGACCAATACCTTGCCACTCTTCACATCGATGCCTTTCTCATTGACGCCTTCGCCTTCCCAGCGCAACTCAATACCAGCTTCCTTAAAGGCCAGGGTGCAGAACTCGCGCACCGTGTGATACTGTCCTGTGGCGATGACGTAGTCGTCGGGCTGCTCCTGCTGCAGGATGAGCCACATACATTCCACATAGTCCTTGGCATAGCCCCAGTCGCGTAGGGCGTTGAGGTTGCCGAGGTAGAGTTTGTCCTGGAAGCCCTGTGCGATGCGAGCGGCGGCAAGGGTAATCTTGCGGGTGACGAAGGTTTCGCCACGCCGTTCGCTCTCGTGGTTGAAGAGGATGCCGTTGCAGCAGAACATGTTGTAACTTTCGCGGTAGTTCTTCATCATCCAGTAGCCATAGAGCTTGGCCACGCCGTAGGGCGAGCGCGGATAGAAGGGCGTCGTTTCGCTCTGCGGCACCTCCTGCACCTTGCCGTAGAGTTCGGAGGTGGAGGCCTGGTAGATGCGGCAGCTGTTGGTGAGCCCCGTGATACGCACCGCCTCCAGCAGGCGCAACACGCCGTTGGCGTCGGTGTCGGCGGTGAACTCCGGCACGTCGAAGCTCACCTTCACATGGCTCTGTGCCGCCAGGTTGTATATCTCGTCGGGCTTGATTTCGTTGATGATGCGGATGAGGCTACTGCTGTCGGTCATATCGCCCCAGTGGAGCTCCACGAGGCGTTTGCGGTGCATGTCGCGCACCCATTCGTCGAGATACAGATGCTCGATGCGGCCCGTGTTGAACGAACTGCTGCGGCGCAACACGCCGTGCACCTCGTAGCCTTTCTCGATGAGGAACTCAGCCAGGTAGCTGCCGTCCTGCCCCGTGATGCCGGTTATCAATGCTTTCTTTGCCATGGTTGTATGTGTCTTTCTTTCTACTTCATTTTGAGTGCATCGCACCAAATATCTTATGCAAGCGAGAGCCGATGCGGTACAACAGGAGGCTTGCCTCGCTGTCGCCATACACCAGCCGCCGTTTCCAGCGCGTGGCCCGCCATTGGCGCAGCCGCCCCGCCTCGTCGGCACTGCCATACACGGTATCACGCATCACGTCGTCGGCGATGCTCGCATCGTGGGCGAATTGCAGCGGCAGTGTGTAGCCCAACTGTTGGCTGGCGATATCGCCGAGGAGTGCCGCAAAGTGCCCCATGCCGTATTCTTCAATGGTGCCCTGCACTAGCGTCCAGTTCACCTTGTCGTGCAGTGCGCGGCAGGTGAGCACCCAGTCGCAGAGGTCGCGCAGGGTGATGCCTGTGGCGGCGAAGTGGATGCCTGCATGACGCAGCAGGTAGAGCACCTCGAAGTCGGCCGACGGCGCCAGCTGCTTGAGCATCTGGTCATACCGTTTGTTGCTGTGCGGGTAGTGAGTGTTCAGGAGGTCGTAGTGGCTCTCCACCGTGACGCCGCGGTAGTCGTATTTGCTGTGATGGTGGGTGCCGTGGTCAGGCTCCACGCCCAACTCTTTCCGCGCTACGTCGTCTGCCTCGGCATGGCGTTCATGGAAATAGAGGTCCAGATCGCCGAACTCGCGTAGCTCGGGGTGCGGATAGTACCCAGCGGTGTGCGTGCCTTTGAGCACAAGTGGCCCGATGCCGTGTTGGCTCATGTGGTCGAGGATGTCCTGCTGCACCTCCAACTGGTAACGGTACCAGCGGACCGCCTTGTCGCGTTCCGCCAGCCACGGTATCTTCACTTCACGCGGCACATCGAGCGTGGCCATTGTGTCGGCCGTGAGCGCTGCCACATGGTTACGCCGCATCAGCCGGAAGAGACTCCACCATTCTTGTGTAGACAACGAGTCCACGTGACCACGGGACGACAAACTCTCTAGACCTGTATTGTCCCCCAGGGCGCCCCTTAGCAGTGTAAACACTATGTCAATCTCATTCTTCACTTTCAACTCGTCGTCTCGTAGTCTTCCCGTCTTTACACGGTGTCCATGAATGTCCGTTGCACACGGTTGAATATCACTATACCCACTGCCAGCAACACCACCATGAAGCCGAAGCTGTAGCCCAACATTCCCCAGCTGAACTGGCCCTCGCCGAGAAATCCGTATTTGAACGCCTCGACGATGCCCGTCAGCGGGTTGAGGCTCATCACAAAGCGCAACTTGGCATTGGTGATGGTGCTCAGCGGATAGATGACGGGTGTGGCGTACATCCACAGCCGCACGAAGAAGTCAAGCAGCAGCGACATATCGCGGTACTTGGTGGTGACGCTCGAGAAGAGTATACCGAAGCCCAGCGCCAGTCCCGCCAGCATCAGCACCAGCAGCGGCAGCAGCAGGGCATACCAGTTGGTGTGTATCTGGCCTGGGATGATGAACAACTGGTAGATGGCATATACCACCAGGAACAGTGCGAACTGGATGGCGAAGCGCAGCAGGTTGCTCAGCACGGTGGAGATGGGCACCACCATGCGTGGGAAGTAGACCTTGCCAAAGATGGCCGCGTTGCTCGTGAAGGTCGACGAGGTCTTGGTGAGGCAGTCGTTGAAATACTGCCACAGGCAGATACCGCTCAGGTAGAACAGCGGCTGCGGCAGGCCGTCGGTGGGTATCTTGGCAATGCCGCCGAAAACCACCATGTACATGATGACCGTCATCGCCGGCTGTATGATGTACCACAGCGGGCCCAGGATGGTCTGCTTGAACTGTGTGGTGATGTTGCGCCGCACGAAGAGCATGCACAGGTCGCGGTAGCGCCACAACTCTTTCAAGTCCACCTGCAGCAACTTCTCCTTCGGCTTTATGACGGTTGTCCAATCTTGGTTACTGTCGTTCATGCTGAATGTTTCTTGTTGAAAATAATATTGGCTACTATCCCCCAGAAGTACTTCCAATCCGTGGCGAAGGGATGCTTCAGGTAGGCTTCCAGGTAGCGCCGTTCGCTTTCCTGCACCTCGTCAAGGGTCTCGGGGGTCTTGCGCTCGTAGTAGAACGGCGGCAGCAGGCCGGGCTTGGTCTTGATGCGCAGTGCCTGCAGCTCGGGACTGTAAAGGTTGAAGTATTGGTGGCTCAGCGGCCGCACGCCCACCAACTTGAGGTCGCCGCGCAGCATATTCCACACCATCGGTAGCTCGTCTAGCCAAGTGCGCCGCAGCAGACGGCCCCAGAAGTTGACGCGGTAGTCGTTCTTGAACTTCCCGCCGCGCTCCAGGCTCTGGTAGTGGTAGATGTAGGGCTGCACGTATTCCGAGTAGGTATACATGGTGCGCATTTTGTGCACCACAATCTCCTTGCCGTTCTTGCCGACACGCCGCAGGTGTATCAGTGGCGACCCTGTGGGTTCGGGGTCGTCCACCGGCGCTTTCGCCTTGCGGGCCACCACGATAAACTCGCCCTCGCTGAACTGCTCGTCCACCACTTCAAAGCCTGCACGGAAAAGACGTCCGATAACCTCCACGCGGCTGAAGGTGCGGTTCTTTCCGTCGGTCAGCGTGAAGTAAAGGCCGCGGGTCAACTGCAGCTTCGGGCAGACGCGGTGCCATAGGTAGTCTAAACCCACCACGACATGCCGCACGCCCCACGGGTACCGCTCCCAAGCCAGCTTGCGTTTCAGCACCGCCGTCATCGTGTGACACCACAGATAGCCGCCTTCGGGCAGGAAGCCGTTGGCAGCGTAGAGGCATTCGTTGAGATGTTCGATGGTGTGCAGCGGGCGTGAGATGAATAGCAGTTGCGGATGCCGTCCTTCGAGACGGTATTGCAGCGCTTCGGGTGTGCGTGTGGTAATGGGCAATACGGCGATGGTCTCGCTTTGATGCTTCTCGCGCAGCCACGCCACGGTGCGTTTGTATCCCTCGCTACGGGCTGTGGCCAGCGCCTCGCGCACTTCGTCGTTCTCGATGTCGTCAAGGAACAACTTGGCACCCGCGTCGCTTCCTGCCTCAGTGTAGGTACGTGACTCGTCTAGTTCGTATTGCAGTCTGAATAGCGGAGCTTTCATTCCACTTTCTGTAATAAACTGGGATGTATGTAGGTCGTGGCCACCGCCACCACCCCTCGTATGCTGACCACCAGCCGGCGGTCGCGCTTGATGCGCTTGATATGCCCCTCGGCGCCTTTGAAGGGACCGCCGGTCACCACCACGCGGTCGCCCTCATGGTACTCCGGCCGGTCGTCGCCCAGCAGTTTCAGCCCGTCGCGTCCTGCCGTCACCACGAAGCGAAACACCTCCATCTCCCTGTCGGGAATCACGGCCGCCTGTGTCCGCTCCGTATTGTAGTACACCCACGCCTGGCTGCGGTGATTTACAACGAAGCGCGCCATTTTTCCTTCTGTGCAATGCAGGAACAGCAACGATTTGATGACATCGACAGGCGCGAAAAACTCAATCCCCTCGTTGTGGCAATCCGCTATCAGCGGCTGCACACGGTTGTAGTACACTTTCAGCGCGTACCAGTGCTTCTTGTCTCCGCCGTCTTCGTTCATCATTTGCCGTTGTGCAAGTCTCCCCCTCCTCCATGCAGGTGCTTGGAGTCTCCCGGGGTTCGTCAGTTTGCAGGGGGCCTGACCAACGGACGCTCCTATCGCAGGAGTGTTGCCGCAACCCTTTGGCAATCAGTATGCAGCGATTTCTCGCGCATATACGCTGTGCATTGCAAAGATACAACTTTTTTTATATTTAATAAAATTATTTTGCGAAACTTGTAAAGAGCCCCCTCTTACACCTCCCAACCACCCCCTTTTAACCCTCTAAAAAATGCCCGATTTTAATAAATTATTTAACATTTCCAATCGTTACATAATCAATGTTGTAAATGGACCGACACCGTATCAACACCGTACCATCGACATACCCCCTCCGTACCCCCTCCGATCGCGGTCGGAGATGATACGGTGATGGTAGTGTGGGGAAGGGGAGAAAAGAGTGGGGCCGCAGCCTGATGGCTGCGGCCCCACAAGTGTCGCTATGCGTTGAGTGTCAGAGACCAAGCACCTCGGCTCCCTGGTGGTAGACGATGTCGCGCGGAATCTTGGCGTCGCGGATGGCGTCGAGGTCTTTTTGCAGCTCGGGGCTGACCTTGCCGTGCTTATCGCTGTAGGCTTTGGCGGCGGCCATCTCGCCCTCGCCCTCCATCTGGATAATCAGGGCGGCCCACTCACGGGCGGCCTTGCGGGCTTTCTTTACGTCGATGACGTATTTGCCCTTGGCGTTGCGGGAGAAGGCGCCGTGCTCCTTGAAGAAGTTGTAGCACATGATGTTGGCCACGCCGTGGGCCTCGGTGGCACCGAAACGCACCGAGCGCAGGATGCCGGCGATAAAGGTGATGTAGTTCTCATCGATGGTGCTGTTGGTAATCTCGCCGCGCTCAATGAGCTGTTCGGTGAGGAAGAGGCCGCAGACGTCGGCTTTGGCTTCCTCCCAGGCGCTGTACTGGGCGCCGAGGGCCTGACGGCAGGGACCGCGGCCGGTGACGGTCTGCTTGATGCCAAGACCGTGGGCCACCTCGTGGTAGCAGGTGTTGCCGAAGAAGGCGTTGAAGGTCACTTTATCGACCTGCTCGTCGCAAACCATCAGTTTGGCGATGGGCACCATGATGTTGTCGAATTTGGCACGCATGGCGTTCTTCAGTTGCAGACGGCGGCTGCCTTTCTTCAGCTGCACGCGTTCGTCGTTGGGCAGGTTGATGGCGATGGTCTTGGAACCCGCGTTGCAGTCGCCTGCATAGTAGACCACATCGTAGACGTTGATGTCGCAGTCGGTGCCAGGCACCTCTTTTTTGTATTTATCGTCGCAGGGCAGGAGTTTCTGCATCTCTGGCAGCAGGGCGGCGAATTTGCTCAGGTCGTTGCTCCATTTCTCGTCCTTGATCAGCACGAAGGCCTCGTGCGAGCACTTGAGGCCGTTGACGCCGTCGTCGTAGTTCTCGATGGGGCCCACGACAAAGTCGAGACGGCTGTCTTTCATGTCCATCCACACCATGTCGGACTCGAAGTAGTCGTCGGTGCGGAAGGCCTCGCGGCGTGCCTCGAGGTATTTCCTCAGGCCTTCGTTTTCAGCCAGCTCGATGGCCTGTGCCAGCAGTTCGTCCACCTTTTCCAGCTCTTCCTTATAGGCTTCGTGGTAGGGCAGTACATAGAGTTTGCCTTTGCTGTCGCGACGGATGACGCTGTACTCGCTGTTCTTCAGCGGGTCTTTGAGGGCGTCAAATTCCTTCTTGGTCATGTCGGTGGGGTAGAAGTTGCAGCCGGCGGGACGAGGGCCGTAGCCGGGGATGAAGGGGCGTTCGCTGTCGAGACGGTCCCAGGCGCCATAGTGGATTTCGGCGAAGGCGCGGATGGCGGGGTCTTTGATGTCGGCGAGCTTGGCGCGGTTGTCCTTGCCGAAGTACTCGTCCCAGTAGATTTCATCCATCACGTTGCCGATCTCGATGAAGATCTTGACGAGCTGGCGCTCGTTTTCGGTGAGTTCGGAGACGAGGTCGGACGTCAGTTTGAACTCGGCGTACTCACTCACTTTTTGCTTGATGTCTGCCTTTTTCTGTACTTTTTTCTGACCTTGCGCGTTGGCGGCCAGCAGGGTTGTCAGTGCCATGACAAATACGATTAATTTCTTCATTATGAATATGTTTTATTGGTTTGCTCTATTTGGAGTCTTCTGCAAAGTTACATTTTTTTTGTCATATCTGAAAAAAGTTGTACTTTTGCAGCCGATTTTGGGAGACGGAAAACGTTGGTTTTCGAAGAATAATTCCCATGGTTCAACTCTGGAAAGGTGCTCGAGTGGTTGAAGAGGCCCGCCTGGAAAGCGAGTAAGCGTTAAAAGCGCTTCAGGGGTTCGAATCCCCTCCTTTCCGCCAAGGAAGAAGAAATCCCCGCAAAGCAACATGCTTTGCGGGGATTTTCTTTATTGGATGTTGTGGAGGTCCACCTGCTGGAAACTCATGCCGCAGCGTCGCGCGCTTTCGCCGTCGGTATCGTCGCGGTCGCCCACCATGAGGGTCTCCGTGGGCGATACGCCGAGCAGTGCACAGAGTTTCTCAGAGGACTGCTGGCAGGGTTTCAGGCCCCCCAGGGCGGGTGCGTCGGCCACCACATCGACCCACGCACAGTCGAACCCCAGCGCCTCCAGGCGCTCGCGCAGGCATCCGTAGTCGGAGTAGACGGCTGTCTTGACGCCGCGTTGCCGTAGGTCGGCCAGCATCCCTTCGACCCACGGCTCCAGCCGGTAGTGGCGCCGCAGGATGCGTTGCATGTTGGGCATGTAGTGCTGTTCGTACCAGTGCTTGGCGCGTGCCGCATTGGTGTGGCTCAACTCGGCCACACGGCTGTAGAGGGTGCCGTAGTAGGCTCCTTCGTCGCCAAACCAGTGTCCCATAAGCTCCTTGCGGGCTTTGCGCTCGTGGCCCAGCATGGCCATGTGTGGCAGGTCGGACAGCACCAGCCGCAACGGCAGCCGCGACTTGTTGTACAGCGTTCCGTCGAGGTCGAAGATGACCGCCTTGGCGCCATCGAGGGCGAGGGTGAGGCTCATTTCAGAATCAGGTCGTTGAATTTGGCGTGGCGCTTCTCGTCCTGCAGCAGCAGGTTGAGCTTGAACTGGCCGTCGCGGGCACCTTCCTTGATGCACTGCTCCTTGAATTTCTCAAACGATTCGTGGCACAGGCGGTAGGTGACGGCGTCTTTCAGGCGCAGGGAATCACGCTTGGCCTGGTATTCCATGTTGCTTTCCTTCAAGGCGGCATCGACGGCTTCGGTGAATTTCTCGGCCTGTTCCTGCGTGGTCGAAAGGTCGGCGAATTCATAGTAGAAATTGTATCGCGACGCCTCCAGCTCGGCAAAGCCAATGAAGAAGCGTGTCTTCAAGCCCGTGACCTCCTCGGCTTTATGCACGGCCTCGATGAATTGACGCTCGTAGAGCTTCTCGCCGGTCATGGTGACGATACCGTGGGTCTTCTGTATCATGTGCACCGTCGGGGTGTTGTTGTAGTTGGGACCGACTTCGAGCAGGTCGTTCATGTTGTAGCGGTACAGGCCGGCGAAGGTGGTCACATAGGGGCAGTAGCGCTGGCCCTCGACGAGTTCGTGCAGCTGATAGAAGGTCGGGTTGGGCTTGTCCATGTCCTCCTCCTTGATAAACTCATAGTAGTGCATGTGGGGGAACATGACGCTGTTCAGCGTGTCGTCCATCACCAGGCCAAAACGGCATTCGGAGGCGAAGTAGCCGAACTCCTGATGCAGCATGCCCGCGGGGAAGGAGTCTTTGAACTTGTCGAGGTACACCTTGGTGTTGCCGCACTTCCAGGTATTCAATATCTG
>JAEEGJ010004193.1_pt1 | contig 50007 bp, 35 predicted proteins | sample 8958761 | NCBI WGS metagenome assembly JAEEGJ01 (sample SAMN16246546, study PRJNA631951) | gut metagenome | biome: gut microbiome; feature: rumen; material: RS-attached | host: Bos | place: Iran: Karaj | collected 2018-10
CATATAAACGGCCTCCCCGCGGAAGCCTCCCCAGTAACCGGCCAGTTCGGCGGTGTAGAGCAGGCGGTGGTGGAAATCGAAGTCACCGGTGTCGATGTACTTCTTGCGGTTGATGGCGGTGGAGTTACGGGTGCTGTAACGGGCCAGGCCAAAGGTCTCGTCCGAGGTTTTGGGGAAACGATATGAGAACGCACCGCCAATATGCATTCCCCAGTCTGTCTTGTTCCAACCGGGCTGGTAAACCAGTTTCACGGTATAGGAGGGCTTGTTGTCCGGACCGGCGCCCTTGCTGCTTTCTTCCACATACCCGCGTTCCTCCGAACCGGCAACAGCCTGGCCGTGGATGCCGAGGTTTGCAAAAATCCCCTTGTTGTAGTAGTTGATGTTTAGTCCAAGGTGGCGGGAAGGTGCCAGGGCGGAGCAGACCATAGGACTCTCAATGAACTGGAGGTAACGGGAGGAGTTGTTTCTCTGGATGGAGAAGATTTCCTTGAAGCTGCCCGCCTGGAAAGTCCAGTTCTCAAGACCCGTGTAGCGGATCATGGCGTCCTTGAGCTCAAACACGCCGTTGGCCATGTCAAGGTCTACCTCGCCGTACCAGTCCTTGTCTATCTGGGTCTTGACGGCAAAGCGTGCGCGGCGGATGCTGAGGCCGTTGGAGATGCCGTCAGCCCAGTCCTGTGCTCCGTAAAATGCGGCGCCGTCCACCTGTACGCGGTTGTCCAGCCAGATCTTATAGCCCGAGTTGCTCTTTGAGCGGAGGACGAGGATACCGTCCTGGGCTTCAGCTACCAGGGGGTCGATTCCCACCTTTACGCCGTACTGGTTGTACTGTTCCTCTTCCTGTGCGGAGGCAATGCCTGCGGCAAGGAGTACCAGTGTCAGAATGCTAGTAAGTTTCTTCATGGTTTTAGTGTTAAAGTGATTTTATGAATTGTACAAGATTATCGGAGCGGGAAAGGCCAAGCTTGGTCCTGAGGCGGTAGCGGCTTATCTCCACGCTCTTCGGGGTAATGTTCATAAGGGATGCGATATACTTGGAGGAGAACCCCTGGCGCAGGAGGTTGGCAAGCTTGCGCTCGCTTTCCGTGAGGTTGGGATAAGCCTCCTTGAGGTGCATGTTGAAGTCACGGTGCAGGACTTCCGTGCGGGCATAAAAGTCGTTCATCTCGTGGGTGAAGTACATGCGCTCGCGTATCTTTGAGAGAATCCCGTCCAGGGCCTCGTCCCTCTGGGGGCCGTCAGGAAGACTGCGGGCATCTGTGAGCTGATGGTAAACATCGTCTATGAAGGCCTTCTGGTCGCTTAGTCCCACGGCAAAATCCACAAGTTCTTTGCGCCTGATTTCCAATTTGTTGTTAAGGTCCTTCTCCGTGGTTTCCGCCCTTACTTCAAGGGCGCTCAGGGACTTCTGGGTAGAATTTATCTGCTCTTCGCGGACACGGAGGATTTCTTTTCTGGAGGCCTCTATCCTGGAATTCCGGACATATATATACAGGCCGACGCATACTATGGCTATTCCCAGCAGGGCAAGGATAGGAATCACGCTGTCCTTGGGGGAGTTGCCCTCTCCCACGTTCAGAATCATACTGAAGCAATATCCTGTCAGAAGTCCCATGAAAGGAGCGAAAACTGCCGCTGCTATACTTTTAAGGATGCTGTCCCCGCTCACCGTGGAATCCCCTCTGACTATGGCTATTCCAAAGAGTGCCGACATCATGAGCGCCCCTGCGGAAAGCGGCGCCGGAGTAAGGCCGATTTTCTTTATGACGGGCAGGGAGAATATCAGGAAAGTGATTCCGGTAGCCAGCATGGCGGAGAGAATATGGCCGGTACCGGCGTCCAGACCGGAGTCTGCAATCCTGGAACTCCAGGAATTGATGTTGTTTATGGACAGCAGGAACAGCACCAGCAGTATGCCCACGGCTATGAAGGCCGATGTCCGGTTCTCTCCCAGGACAAAAACCGGACACACCGCCATAAGCTGGCCAAGGTTCCAGGAAGATGTTACCACCAGGAACAGGGTGGCAAATATGCTTATGGCAAGGAAGTGCTGGTCTACAACTATAAAATGACGCCCGCCTTTTGACGCATACTTGTGGAAGATGAAAGAGAAGATGCCCGCCAGGACGGCGCTAAGAACAAGCGCCAGCAGCCAGCTGGCTACCATTCCCCCGGCGTACGCCATGTCTATGCTCCCGTCCACCTTGAGCTGACAGCCGAAAATGGCCCCCATTACGGCGTAAGGAGCGCCGCAGGCACGATGAATCACCGTGGAAACAAGCATTGCCGCAAGAGCCGCCATGGATATGGCGATAATAGATGAGATGCCGGCAGAGGGAACGGCCTCGCGCAGGGAGTCGCAGAGCTCCGACTTTACGAAAAAGGGCGCCAGCATGGTGCATACAGCCAGTACCGGAACCAGGATCTTCATGAAAATGAGTTCCCCGGCGCCGGTGGCGCGCATGGGGCTGATGATCCACGGAGCTTCCAGGCGGAGCATCGGCATGCCCACCAGAAACAGGGCGATGAGCAGTATGATTATTCCATCAAGCATCTTGGGCTACAGACTGCGCTTGATTGTCATGACGGAAAGCTGCTCCGCGGTCTTTACCGCAGAGTGGGACAGGTCTTCGATATGGAGCGCGAAATAGCGGAGGTGGAATTTTTCCGAGAGCTTCAGATGGTCCATGTCGTGAAAGACGGTACGCTTGATGGACTGGGCCAGCTTTACGGCCTGCTTGTCGTAGAGGTATACGCGATGGATGGTTTCACTCACCTGGTCCGGCTGGCTGAAGTATGCCTTTGTGCCGGGAATGGTGGTTTCTGCCGCAAGGGTGGCAAGCTCTGCAAGCTTGACAAACTCTTTCCGGAGGGAAGCAGGGACGTTGGGGTCCTCTATCTCGAACTGGATGAGGTCGTTGCTGACGATGGAGATAATGTGGTCGAATCTTTCCAGAAGGCGCATGATATCTCCCCTGTAGCGGATGAGCGAACCGCGGGAATAAAGCATGTTCTCAATATCCCTCCTGAGGACTCCGGCCTCTGTCTCAGCGGTGGCCATGGCTGAGAGGGTCTGGGAAAAACTCTCGCTGTCGTTGTAGAGGTAGCTGCGTACCCCTTCCTTAAAGAGTATCAATGCAGTATCTACCGTGTTGAGGAGTTTGTCCACGGATTCTGCAAACAATTTTGCGCGGCTTGTAGAGAATATTTGGAACAGTTTCATCGCGTGCTGTTTGTGGTTTTTCAAAGCAAATATAATAAAAGTTCCCGCCAAATAACAAGGTTTGGCGGGAAAGCTGTGCTTTTGTAGAGTTTTTTAGGAGTTTTTTACGGCTCCGGAACCTGGATTACCTCTCCGTGTTCCTGTGCCACCGTCTCTTTCCAGAGCTCCGTGTATCCGGGCCATTCCACGTGATCGGGGATGCCTGTGGAGTGCTCGGAGTGCTTGAACGTGCCGTCTGCATTCTGCGGCTTTACGTTGCCGTCCATGAACTTGACAAGGAGTTCCGTCTCAAGGGCGGTCCAGGCCTGGAACTGGTCCTGGGCTGTCTTGACGGTGTAGTCCGTCAGGTATTTGGTTACCTTGGCGAAGGGCTTTGAAGACTGGCTCTTCCCCTTGGCGGCACGTGCCTGCATCTTGACGGCGACCTCGTTGTACATTACAACTGCCATGCTGTCCACCGAATGGGTGCGGTGCTCCATCTGGGCAATCTCGAAGGCATCGATCTTCTCACGAACGTATGAGGCCATGACGTTGTACATCTTGTAGCAGGCGTTGGAGACACGGTTGTTGATCCAGAACGATGCGGTGGGAGAATAGTGGAGAAGGTCTCCGTTTCCTTCGCGGAAGCAGTCCGGAACCTTTGTGGTGCTGGTGTAGATGGGGGTAAGATACAATGTGGCTGCGTCGTCCGTGCCGAACCAGAAGATGCCGCCCACCACGTCGGGGACGTATTTGCGGGCCTGGCCCACCATCCAGAAACCGGTCTGCTGGGTGGCGATAGCCCTTTCGTTCACATAGGTCTTGCCGTCGAAGCTGAACTCCATGGGCCTCCAGCGGTACGGGAGGGCGTTTCCGCCGGCGCCGATATCCTGGGTCATGTCCATGGGGGTGCCTTCGTAGTGGTCGCGCATGACATCGGCCACATGCTTTACGCCGACGGTCTTGCGGGGATATACCCAGAGAGGAAGTTCTCCGTCAAGGTTCTGGCCCATTACATAGTCAAGGTACGCGTATGCGTCGCGGGTGACAGGACGGCCTTCCTCGTTGAAGAAGGAGAACCAGCCGCCGGTGAGGATGTTGAAGGCGCTCCAGACGCGGGCATCGCAGCCACGGACGGTGCCGAAGTCTACGGGGGCATAGGCCTTCTTGAAGCTGAACTCGCTGTCCAGTCCGTCAAAATAGCCCTTCTTGCGGGCGAACGAGATAACGTCCGGGGCGTAGAGACAGTTGTCCGGATCGTCCATGGGGAACTTGCCGATGCGGGCCTGGTTGGCATGGGCGGAGATGGCGCCGTCGGGGATGCGCATGGCTACCCAGACTATGCCTTTCTGCAGGTTTACGCCGTTCTTGATGTTCATTCCCTTGCCTATGAGCTCCATTATCCAGGCCTCGTTCTTGTCTGCGATGGAGAAGGTCTCCCCTTCCGATGCATAACCGTAACGGTTGGCAAGGTCTACAATTACCCGGATAGCCTCACGGGCTGTCTTTGCCCTCTGGAGCGCTATATAAATAAGGGAACCGTAGTCTATTCCGCCCTTCTTGTCTTCAAGCTCCGGACGGCCGCCCCAGGTGGTTTCGGTAATGATTACCTGGTGCTCGTTCATGTTGCCTACGGTCTGGTAGGTGTGCATCACCTGCTCTATCTCTCCAAGGTAACGGTTCGAGTCCCAGTCGTATATCTTGAGCATGGAACCGGCGGGCCAGTCTGCCGCGGGATGGTAGTAGAGCTCCCCGAATAGGTAGTGGGAGTCTGCAGCGTAGGACACCAGGACCGAGCCGTCCACGCTGGCGCCGGCGGTAACTATGACATTGGTGCAAGTATTGCCCTCCGTGGCGGAAAGAAGAACCGCAGCGGCAACGGCAAGGGCCTTAAGCAGCGAATTATTCATCGTTTTTGCGCTTTTTCAATTAAATGCGTAATTTTGTCGTCTGACAACAGACTGCAAATATATGAAATTTTTTCGTTTGACCTGCCTTTTGGCCGTCATATTTGCCGCTCCGCTGAAGGCACAGAACCCGCCCCAGACTCCAGAGCAGCAGGAAAAGCAGATGATGGAATTCATAGACAAAGAGGTGAAACGCCTGACGGAACTCCTGGACCTTGAGTACTGGCAGGAATTCTACGTAGACTCCACCCTCACGCACGACTACCACGCCATGACGGAAGAGATGATGAAACTACAGGTGGCAAAGGTGGAGAACTCGGACCTGTACATAAACGTGCAGGACAAATGGATGGAGCAGATAGATGCCACCTACAAACGCATCTTCAACGAAGCCCAGTGGAAAAAATACTGGAAAACCGGCGCTGAAAGGGCCAAGAAGGCGCGTGACAAACGGAAAAAATAGTTAACTTTGCATCCACTATGAAAGAAGCTATAGAACAAATCTACAAGGAACTCCAGGATCTCAAGACCGCAACGCTCAAGGAGGCGGAAGAGGCCCGCGTAAGGTTCCTTGGAAAGAAAGGTGAAGTAACTGCCCTGATGGAGCAGTTCCGCACCGTGGCACCGGAACTCAAAAGGGAATACGGCCAGAAGCTCAACGAGCTCAAAAAGTTCACTCTTGCCAAGATAGAAGAGCTAAAGGATGCTGCAGAGGCCGCTTCCGGCCCGGCATCGGCATCGGGAGAAGACCTCTCCATGCCCGGAGACTCCATGCCCCTTGGCTCCCGCCATCCCGTCTCAATTGTGCGCCAGCAGATTGTGGACATCTTCCGCAAGTTTGGCTACGATGTTGCCGAAGGCCCGGAAATCGAGGACGATTACCACGTCTTCGAGGCCCTCAACTTTCCTCCCAACCACCCCGCACGCGAGATGCAGGACACCTTCTTCGTGAGCACCGGCCATCTGAACCCGCTTCTTCTGAGGACCCACACCTCATCGGTGCAGGTGCGCACCATGGAAACCCAGCCGCTCCCCATCCGTGTGGTGTGCCCCGGCCGTGTTTTCCGCAACGAGGCCATCAGCGCCCGCGCCCACTGCATCTTCCACCAGGTAGAGGGTCTTTACATAGACAAGAACGTCACGTTCGCAGACCTCAAGCAGGCCATCCTCCTGTTTGCACGCGAGATGTTCGGCCCGGACACCCAGATCCGCATGAGGCCGTCCTACTTCCCCTTCACGGAGCCTTCCGCAGAGGTGGACGTAAGTTGCAACATCTGCAAGGGAAAGGGCTGCAACATCTGTAAAGGCACCGGCTGGCTGGAAATCATGGGCTGCGGCATGGTAGACCCCAACGTTCTCAAAGCCAGCGGCATAGACCCTGAAGTCTACAGCGGCTTCGCCTTCGGCATGGGCGTAGAGCGCATCGCCATGCTCAAGTGGCAGGTCAACGACCTCCGCCACTACTTCGAGAACGACATGCGTTTCCTCTCCGAGTTCTCCACCGCCACCGAGGTCTAGGCCTCGTCATTCTTGGGCTTGACCCGAGAATCTCCCGCCAATTAAAGGACGACCTCCCTTCTACCGGGTGGCCGTCCTTGTTTTCACCCGTCATCCCCGACCTGATCGGGGATCTCATCCACCGAAATGGCGTTTTTGGTGGACAAGTTGCCGTTTTCCCCGGTTTGTCCACGGAAATGCCGGGTTTTGGTGGATAAGTTGGGGGCCGGGCGGTTAGGCCTGGCGGACTACAACTTCGCCGCCGGCGACGTCTACTGTGACGGCAGAGTTCTTGTGGACGGTGCCGTCAAGGATGTGGCGGGCAAGGAGGTTCACAAGTTCACGCTGCATGACGCGCTTGATGGGGCGGGCGCCGTATGCCGGGTCGTAGCCGTGGTCTACCATGTGGTCCTCGAAGGCCGGGGTGAATTCCAGGGTTATGTCGCTCTCTGACAGCTTCTTCCGAAGGTCTTCTTCCTGCATGTGGAGGATGTCGCGGATATCGGCCTTGGTGAGAGGGTCGAACATGATGATTTCGTCGATACGGTTCAGGAACTCCGGACGGACGGTCATCTTGAGGACGTCCAGGACTTTGTCCCGGCACTCTTCAAGGAGGCTGCGGCGGGTGGCGATGGCCTGCATGTCAAGGCCGCTCACCTCCGGAAGGCGTTCCATGTAGCCCTGGATGATATCGGCTCCGGCATTGGAGGTCATGATGAGGATGGTGTTCTTGAAGTCTACCGTGCGGCCCTTGTTGTCCGTGAGGCGGCCGTCGTCAAGCACCTGTAGGAGCACGTTGAACACGTCCGGATGGGCTTTTTCAATCTCGTCCAGAAGCACCACGGAGTAGGGTTTACGGCGTACGGCCTCTGTGAGCTGGCCGCCTTCATCGTACCCAACATATCCCGGGGGCGCGCCCACAAGGCGGGAGACGGTATGCCTTTCCTGGTACTCGGACATATCGATACGGGTCATCATGTTCTCGTCGTTGAAAAGGAACTCGGCAAGGGCTTTGGCCAGTTCCGTCTTGCCCACGCCGGTGGTGCCCATGAAGAGGAAGCTGCCGATAGGGCGTTTCTCGTTGGAGAGACCTGCACGGCTGCGGCGGACGGCATCGGCCACTGCCTTGATGGCGGCATCCTGGCCAACTACCCTCTTGTGCAGCTCTTCTTCCATCCTGAGGAGCTTGTCCTTCTCGCTTTCCAGCATACGCTTGACGGGGATTCCGGTCCACTTTGCAACCACTTCCGCAATGTCCTCCGGTGTAACCGCTTCCGTCACCAGCGGATCTTTTATTGCCGATGCCTTGGCGGTGAGATCGTCTATGCGCTTCTGTGTGGCGGCCATCTTGCCATAGCGGATTTCCGCAACCTTGGCGTAGTCTCCGCTGCGCTCCGCGGTCTTGGCCTGGAGGCTGAGGTCCTCAAGCTCCTGACGGGCGGTCTGGAGGCCGCCAAGGATGTCCTTTTCTTCGTTCCACCGCTTCATGAGGACGTCCCTCTGGGCGCGGAGCTCCTTGAGGTCGGCCTCCATCTTTTCCATCTTGGCGCTTACGCCCTCGCGCTTAATTGCCTCTTTCTCAATCTCTTTCTGACGGATGGCGCTGTCAAGGTCGTCAATTGGCTCCGGGACGGAGTTCATCTCCAGACGGAGTTTCGATGCGGCCTCGTCCACAAGGTCTATGGCCTTGTCCGGGAGGAACCGGGACGTGATGTAACGATGGGAAAGGTTCACGGCGGCGATGAGGGCATCGTCCTCGATACGCACCTTGTGGTGGTTCTCGTAGCGCTCCTTGAGGCCACGGAGGATGGCGATGGACTCGGCCGGGGAAGGCTCGTCCACCATTACCATCTGGAAACGCCTCTCCAGGGCCTTGTCCGTCTCAAAGTACTTCTGGTACTCGTCCAGGGTGGTTGAACCGATGGTCCTGAGCTCGCCACGGGCAAGCGCAGGCTTGAGGATGTTGGACGCATCCATGGCGCCGCTGGAACGGCCTGCGCCCACCAGGGTGTGGATCTCGTCTATGAAGAGGATTATCTCTCCGGCGCTGTCAACAACTTCCTTGACAACGCCCTTGAGGCGCTCCTCGAACTCTCCCTGATACTTTGCGCCCGCAATGAGGGCACCCATGTCCAGGGAGTAGACTTTCTTGGATTTCAGGTTCTCCGGCACCTGGCCGTTGACTATGTTCTGGGCAATGCCCTCGCTGATAGCGGTCTTGCCGACGCCCGGTTCGCCCACCAGGATGGGGTTGTTCTTCGTGCGCCGGGAAAGTATCTGCAGCACACGCCGAATCTCGTCGTCACGTCCAATCACAGGGTCCAGCTGCCCCTTGGACGCCCTCTCGTTGAGGTTGATAGCGAATCTTTGTAAAAATGTATTATTTTCTGCCATAATTCAGTTCTCCTTTTGCCCGCAGTATCTCCAATCTTTGTTCCTTTTCCGGAAAACTGACAAAATGACACATCCCGCCCGGCAAAACGGCCAACTTATCCACCAAAACACCCCATTTCCGTGGACAAACCAGGGAAAACGGCAACTTGTCCACCAAAACACCCCATTTCCGTGGACAAACCGGTCAAAACGCCAACTTGTCCACCAAAAACGCCAAATCGGTGGATAAGCACGGCAAAAACAAGGACGGCCACCCGGTAGAAGGGTGGTCGTCCTTTAAATGACGGGTCAAGCCCAAGAATGACGGGATTACTCCTCGGGGTTCTCCTGTGCTACGGGGAAGGGAACTGCATCCTCTGCGGCGGGTTCTGCCTGGTTGAGAATTTCCGTAGAGATGGCCTCGTTGGTGCCACGGCTGGTGGAGGAACGGGCGACGAAAACGGTAGCTATTGAAAGAACCAGGATGAAGGCTACGAGGTACCAGGTGGCTTTCTCGAGGATGGTTGCAGTCTGGCGTACGCCAAGAGTCTGGTTTGCGGATGTGAAGTTGGTTGCAAGACCGCCGTCTTTACCGTTCTGAAGGAGAACGACCGCAATGAGGAGGATAGCGGCGATGACGATGAGAACCACGAGAATTGTAAATGCTATATTCATATCTTTTTACTGTTTTTATTCCAAATTGTCGATAAGGGATGCAAAGTAAGCACTTTTTTCCGGGATTTCCAAAACCAGACGTGAATAAATGCGACGAGCCTCCTCCGTCCGGCCCTGTTCCGCGAAAATTCTGGCAAGCGTTTCTGTTGCAAAGCGGTCCGCCATGTCCGACGTACCCTCCTCGGGTTCTTCCTCCTGACGGGAGGCCTTGAACGCAAAACGGGTGAAGATGTTGTCTTTCTGCTCCTTGACGTTGTCGTACTGGGCCTGGGAGAAATAGTCGCCGCCAACCACGCGTACCGAGTGCTCTTCCGAAGGGATTTCGTCTACGGGCTTGGGAGCCATGAACGACGCCAGGATGGCTTTTACGTCCTTGTCCGTGCAGTCTACCGGAACCGTGCTGCGAACTATTGAGGAAAGCTTGCTGCGGTCCGGCACAAACAGGGCGTGCGGGGCGATCTCTCCCTCTCCCCAGCCGTCAGAGAGCATCCTGCGGCACATTTCCACGCGGGCGGCGCCGTACCATGGGTACAGATTCACAACGCCGGCGAGCTCGTCCAGGGTGAGGCGGTGTATGTCTATATATCCTACCATTGTGCAACTGTTGCGTTGAAGATGTCCTCGACTATTTTCTCTATAATGGTCTCGCACAGTCCCGCTTCCACGGCATCCAGGGACATGGTGGCGTCAAAGTCTTCGTAGGCGGAGAAGGACTTGTCAACATCGTCCTCCGGATACTTCCTGTTGGTGAATGCGGCCTTGACGGTGACCGTGAGGCGGTTCTGGGCGGCCTGCTCGTCCGCGGTGACGGAGGTGGCCTTTACATCGTAACCGGTTATTTCGCAGACAAGTTCAAGGTCTCCGTCCACGTCCACCTCTTCCAGGGAGGTGAGCTTGCGGAACTTTTCCTTCAGGGCTTCCGTGAGGTCGTTGGACAGCGAAGGGTTCACCCTGAGGGCCTTGTACTCCACGTACGGGATGGTTATGGTCTTGACGTCCGGCTGTATGGAAGTGCCGGTAAAGGAATACTTGACGATGCCGCAAGACACCGCCAGCATGGCCAGTAAGGTTATGAGGACGGTCTTTTTCATTTCTTACGGTATTCCGGCGGGAGTTTACGATAGAGGGTGCGCTCGCTCATGCCAAGCTCTTCAGCGGCTTTCTTGCGGTTGCCCTCGTACTTCTCAAGCGCCTGGCGGATAAGCTCTTCCTCCGTGCGGCGCACAGACAGCGTGTGCTCTTCCGACACCTCTTCCTGGGCCTGCCATTCGGCGTCTTCCTGCCTGGGCTCCAGCTGGGGCGGGGCGGGAAGTTCGCGACGGTCCAGGCGGGCCTTTATATCGTCCACCTCCTGCTTGAGGTCCATTATGGCCTTGACGATACGGACGCGCTCGTCGGCACTGAAGGAGCCGGAGGTGGCGGTGGAGGAGGGATCGTACACCACGGGGATGGGCTCTCCTTCTTCAAGGGGCATGTACGGCTGAAGTTCCCGGGCCGACAGCTCTATCCTCTGGAGCGTGGGCGTAACCTTCCGGGAAACCACCGCGGTGAGACTCTGCGTAAAGCCCTGCAGCTGACGGACGTTGCCCGGCCAGCGGTACTGCTCCAGAAGGTGGATGGCATCCGGCTTCAGGGAAATCTTGCACATGCCGTTGACCTCGGAGAAGTCCGATGTGAACTTCCTGAACAGCAGGTATATGTCGCTTCTGCGGTCCCGCAGCGGAGGGATGCGTATCTGGGCGGCGGAGAGGCGGAAGTAAAGGTCTTCGCGGAACTTTCCGCGCTTTACCGCCTCGTAAAGGTGAACGTTGGTGGCGGCCACGACGCGGACATCCGTGTGCTCCACCTTGTTGGAGCCCACCTTTCGGAATTCGCCGCTCTGGAGGACGCGGAGGAGGAGGGCCTGGGATTCGGCCGGGAGTTCGGCGATCTCGTCCAGGAAAAGGGTGCCGCCGTCGGCATCTTCGAAATAACCCTTGCGGTTGTCTACCGCGCCGGTGAAAGAGCCTTTTACGTGGCCGAAGAGCTCCGAGTTCACAAGCTCTTTGGGCAGGGCGCCGCAGTTGACCACGAAGAACGGGGCCTGGCGGCGGGAGCTGTACTGGTGGATGATTCGCGCGACGTTCTCCTTACCCGTACCGCTTTCTCCCTGAATGAGAACGCTTAACCCGGTAGGGGCAAATTTTACGGCTGTTTCCAGGGCCTCGTTGAGGGCCGGGTCGTTGCCTATTATGTCGTATTTGTTTTTTAACGCTTGCAAATCCATAGCATGCAAATTTACTAAAAATATTCTTATATTTGCATTTCAGACATGTACAAATACTTATGCACCATATGAAAAAGACTCTGATTATCGTTGCAGGTCTGGCACTTCTGGCAGCCTGCTCCTCTCCGGACAAGATGACCAAACAGGCGGAGAACATCAAGATAGAATGCGTTCCCCCCGTGCTGGAAGTCGTAGGCGGAACCATAGACGCCACCGTCTCCGTCACATATCCCGAGGGCTACTTCAATCCGGGAGTGGTGACGGAAGTCACCCCCGTGATAGTCTACGAGGGCGGAGAAGCCTCCATGAAGCCTTTCAAATACCAGGGAGAGAACGTCAGGGCCAACTACAAGGTGGTATCCTCCAAAGGCCAGACGGTAACGGAAAACGTCCACTTCGACTATGTGGAAGGCATGGAAAAATGCTACCTGGAGCTCCGCGGCAGGGTCCTTGCCAAGGGCAAGTCCATTCCCCTTCCCAACAAGAAGGTGGCCGATGGCGCAAACACCACCTACATGCTTGTAAAGCCCGCCGCAAACGTGGCCTTCAAGGATGGTGAATACCTTGAGATGGTCCCCGTCACCGTAGAGGGCCAGATCAAGTACGACCTCAACTCCGCAGAGGTACGCAATTCGGAGCTCAAGAGCGCCTCCGTGAAGGAATTCCAGCAGGCGCTGAAGGCCGCCCTGGCCGATGAACGCGCCGTTGTGAAGAACTCCGAAATCGTGGCCTACGCCTCCCCTGACGGCTCCGCAGACCTCAACGACAAGCTCTCCTCGGACCGCTCCGGCAGTGCAGGCAAGGCCTGGAACGCCGTCACCAAGGGCATAGACACCGCAGCCCCTGAAATCCGCAGCGTAGGCGAGGACTGGGAAGGCTTCCAGAAGCTGGTTGCAGAGAGCGACCTCGAAGATAAAGACCTCATCCTCAGGGTCCTCTCCATGTATTCCGATCCCGCCGTCCGTGAGAGCGAGATCAAGAACATGTCGCAGGTGTACACCGCCCTCAAGGGAGAGGTTCTCCCGGAGCTCCGCCGCGCCCGCCTCATAGCCAACATCGAATATAAGAACTATACCTCCGAGGAACTCCTGGACGTCCTCAAGGAGAACGAGGACATCCTTGACGAGGAAGCCCTCCTTCGCGCCGCCACCGTTGCAAAGGACGCAGCCCAGAAGGAAAGCATCTGGCGCAAGGCGGTTTCCAGGTTCGACAGCGGCCGCGCCCACTACAACCTTGCCGCAATGTATGCCGCTAAGGGAAAGGACAAGGAAGCGGAGGCCGAACTTGCAAAGTACGGAGTCCCGGACAGCGACGTCCTCAACCTGAGGGGCCTCATCGCCCTCCACAAAGAGGACTACAAGGCAGCAGAGGATCTTTTCCGCCGTTCCAAGACAGAGAGCTCCAAGCTTAACCTGGGTGTTCTCCTGATTCTCACCGGCCAGTACGAGGAAGCCTCCCGCGTGCTGGAAGGCGCCCCCGGATGCTGCCACAACAGCGTTCTCTCCCTCATCCTTACGGACCAGCTGGAGAAAGCCATGTCCACCGCCCACTGCGGAGATCCCAAGGTCTGGTACCTCAAGGCCATCATCGCCGCACGCCAGGGCAACGGGGACAACGTGAAGAAGTACCTGGAAAGGGCCTTCAAGAACCCCAGCCTCAAGGAAAGGGCCGCCCGTGACGTAGAATTCGCAGGTTACGAGTTCTAGGCCGTGAACAGCCTGCGCATAACCGATATCATCCTCTGTGTCCTTGTGATACCGGGGATGATACTGTTTTTTCCCGTGAGCGAATGGGCGCAGTGGGACCACATGGCGGTCCTGATTTACGTCCTGTGGGTTTACGGGATATATTTCCTTGGAAGAAAGGTGCTGGGGCCGCTTGTCATAAAGGGCAGGAAAGGGCTTTTCACGGTGCTGGGAGCCGTTATCCTCATTGTTGCGGCAACTTTCCTCATGACAATTGCCCCCGTCGACATTCCCCGTGAAGAAGGAGCCGTCGTACAGCCATATGCACGCGCAATGTGGATAATGCTCTTCGCCGCCCTGGGAATGGGTCTCCCCCTTGGCTCAATGGAAGCGCAGCTGAAGATACTGGGCACGCACATAGCCCGCGAGACGGAGATCAGGGACCAGAAAGACGCCATCTACCAGAGGGCGGCGGAAGCCCTCTCGGGAGATGAGGTGCTCCTCAAATCAGGCTACAAGACCGTTCACGTGCCTCTGGGCGCGGTTCAATACATAGAGTCCAGGAACAACTATTCCTGCTTCCATCTGGACAATCAGGACGATGTGGTATCGCAGATTCCCCTCAAGGATGCGCTGGAGCTCCTTCCCAAGGGCAAGTTCCTGAGGATCCACCGCTCCTACATCGTCCCTGTGTGGAGAATAGAGAAACGCACCATGACCTCCGTCAAGATCATGGGCCTGGAAGACCCTCTTCCCGTTGGAAGGGCATACAAGGATATTCTGAAAAATGGCTAAAGACTTTTATGCAACCAGGTCCACGGCATGGTGGAAGGTTGCCTTTGCAATGATTGGCTCCTGCATGTCGGGAGTCACTTTTGTGTCCGTACCCGGAATGGTGGGAGTGGCCGGATGGGGCTACCTGCAGATGTGTCTGGGCTTCTTCCTGGGGTATCTGGTCATTGCTTTCGTGCTTACGCCGCTGTACTTCAAGCTCAACGTGGTGTCCGTGTACCAGTACCTGGAAAACCGTTTCGGAATATCGTCCTACAAGACCGGGGCGTGGTTTTTCTTCGTGTCAAAGATGCTTGGTGCGGCCGTGAGGCTGTTTCTCATGTGCGCCACGCTGTGCCTGCTTCTGAGGATTCCCATCTGGATTACGGTCATCGTGGTGGTGGCGCTGGAATGGGCCTACACCGTGCGCGGCGGCGTCAAGGCGGTAATCGGCCTGGATATAATAAAGACCATATGCATGCTGGTGGCCGTGGGGCTTACCCTGGTGCTGGTAGGGCGGGAGGTTGGCCATCCGGACACCTCCATGATGCGGGTCTTCTATTTTGACGATGTGAACCATCCCCAGTTCTTCTGGAAGCAGCTGCTGGGCGGCCTGTTTACCGTGGTGGCCTGTACCGGCCTGGACCAGGACCTCATGCAGCGCACCCTGGCGTGCAGGAATGTGAAGGATTCCCAGAAGAATCTGGTCGTCTCCGTTATCCTGCAGATAGTGGTGATATCGCTGTTCCTGCTGCTGGGAGTGTACCTTTACCAGTTTGCCGCGCTGCACGGAATTGACGCAAAGGGAGATGCCCTTTTCCCTGCCGTAACGTGGTCCGGAGCGCTGCCCAAGGTTGTCGGCGTGCTGTTTGTAATAGGCCTTGTGATGGCCGGTTTCCCCGCCGGAGGAAGCGCCCTAACGGCTCTTACCACATCGTTCACCGTAGATATCCTGGGCGGCCGCGAACGCTCCCGCGTGTGGGTCCACACCGGCATGGCCGTGCTGATGGCAGTATGCATCCTGGTCTTCAATGCACTCAATTCCACAAGCGTGATAGACGCCGTCTACCGCCTTGCCAGCTACACCTACGGGCCCATCCTGGGGCTGTTTGCCTTCGGTCTGTGCTGCAAGGCTCCCGTCAGGGACAAGTGGGTGCCCCTGGTGGCCATCGTGGCCCCGGTCGTGTGCCTTGTTCTGGACCTGAATTCCGTTGCATGGCTCGGCGGCTACCACTTCAGCTATGAAATCCTGCCCCTGAACGGCCTTCTCACCATGGCCGGACTGTGGCTGATACGGAAATAATATGTAACTTTGCAATTAGAACCACCAGAGCCAGCCCAATGACGCCGCTTTCCATATTTTCGGTAAGTATCCTGTCGGAGAATCTTCTCCTGCTTGTATCCGTACTGGTTTTCGCAGGCGTCATTGTAGCGAAAATGGGCAGCAAGCTGGGAACGCCCTCCCTGCTTCTGTTCCTGATTCTGGGCATGCTGGCCGGTCCGGATATCCTTGGCCTTCATTTCGACGACCTGCATCTTGCCGAGTCCATCGGCCATTTCGCGATGTCGGTAATCCTGTTCTCCGCCGGTATGGAAACGTCATTCGATGAGACAAAGCCTGTTTTCTGGAAGGGGGTCGTCCTGGCCAGCGTGGGGGTTATCCTGACCGTGGCAATTACGGGCTCGTTCCTGTACCTGACGGGCGTTCCGCTGGTGGTCTGCTTCCTGGTCGCCGCCATTCTGTCTTCTACCGATTCCGCTTCCGTTTTCTCCGTCCTCAGGGAAAAGAAGGTTCACCTGAAGGAGAATCTGGCTCCGCTGCTTGAGCTTGAGTCGGGAAGCAATGACCCCATGGCCATGACTCTGGTTGTAATTCTGGTAAAGTTCTTCTCGGATGGAGCGCTTATGCAGAAGGGGCCCTGGGAAATTGTAGGCACGGGTTTTCTTATGCTTATACTCCAGATTGGAGTTGGTGTTGGTGTTGGCGCACTTGTGGGTTATGGCTCCAAATGGCTGCTTGAAAAGCTTCAGTCAAACAATTTTGCACTGACGGCCATCATGATAATGAGCGTTGCATTCTTTGCCAACGGCCTGGCTCAGATGCTGGACGGCAACGGCCTGCTTGCAACATACGTCGCTGGAATAATAATAGGAAACAAGGTAACGCTCGTCAACCGGAAAGACATATTCAAGTTCTACGACGGCATTACCTGGATGATGCAGCTGGTAATGTTCATGGTGCTTGGGCTCCTTGCCCATCCCAAACAGATGCCTCAGCTGATAATTCCCGCACTGGTCTCATGCATTTTCATGATGCTGGTAACCCGCCCGCTCAGCGTTTTCCTGTGCATGCTGCCGTTCAGGAAGGGCCTGAGTTTCAGGGCCAAGACCTTCGTCTCCTGGGTGGGATTGAAAGGCGCCGGCCCCATTCTGTTCGCCCTGTACGCAATAGTTCACAGCGTGGCCTATGCAGATGAAAACTTCAGTTTTGTCTTCCTTTTCGCACTGTTCTCACTGCTTCTGCAAGGCGGCTCGCTGGGCTGGATGGCCAGGAAACTGCATGTGACCTATGAACAGGATCCCGAAGTTGAAACCTTCGGAATGGAGGTTCCCGAGGAGATGGGCGACATGCGTGACCACATTGTCACCGAAGACGATATCGCAAACGGCAAGACCCTTCGCGAACTGCAGCTGCCCCACGGCATCCGCGTGATGATGGTGCGGCGCGACGGCCGCTTCCTTGTCCCGCACGGCAGCATGATGCTGCAGGCCGGCGACCACCTCCTGATCATAATGGGAGAATCCGACGACTGATACAAAAAAGTGCGTTCAAGCAAGCCTGAATGCACTTTTTGCGGAGGGGACGAGATTCGAACTCGTGGTACAGAATAACCCGTACGGCAGTTTAGCAAACTGCTGGTTTCAGCCACTCACCCACCCCTCCGGGGATCTTGGTCCGAAACGCCCGCTACTGAAGCGGGACTGCAAAGATACGAAAAAAAGGACAATCCGCAAGAATTTCGGGTGTTTTTGTTTATATTTGTGTCTGACACAATAAAAACTACAACCATGAAAGCTTGCAAATACTGGATAGTCCCCGGACTGTTTTTCCTTGTGGCATCTGTCCTGAACGTATGTGGAAAGATATGGAATCCCGCCCTGGCAGAGACCGTAAAACCCGCCCTGATGCCGCTCCTGGCGCTTACCGCGGTGGTTGCCGCCGGCGGTCCGGAGCGCAAAGAGATACGCATCCTGCTTACCGCCCTTCTGTTTGGCTGCGTGGGAGACGTGTTCCTTATCTTTGACGGATTCCTTCCGTTCGTGTTCGGCATGGTGGCATTCCTTACCGGCCACATCTTCTATATGTGCCTGTTCGGCGGCAAATCCTGGAAGGGATTCACCTGGAAGACCTGGGTTCCCGCAATTGTGGCAATGGCCGCACTCACAGCTGTGCTAATCGTCCTCATTGGCGTAAACGGAGCCATGCTGGTGCCCATGTGCGTGTACGGGTTCGCCCTCATGATGCTCATATTCAGCGGCCTGTCCGGCGCCGTAAGGTTCGGCGGCTGCGCCTGGTGGACCATCCTCTGCGGCACCGTGCTGTTCACTTTCAGCGACGCATGCATCGCCCTTGGCACCTTCGGGCACGATTTTGCCGGCCGCGACGCCACCATCATGATCACCTACCTTGCCGCCCAGGCCCTGCTTGCATGCGGCGCAATTAAGCTCTCAAAGCAGGATTAAACAGCATTTTGCGCTTATTGGGTGCAGTTTCCCGCAAAATGCGAAGGGGTAAACTCTTTCAATCATTTACTTTGTAAATATGAAACAGTTACTGACCACACTCTTCTGCACTATCTTTGTTTTACTGTCCTGCGAGAAGCCTTCGCAAGGCATAGTCATAGCCCCTCCCAATACCCATCCCACCCTGAACCCCGGCGGCCAGGGAGACAATCAGGGCGGTAACCAGGAAGGTGGCCAGGAAGATAACCAACAGGGTAACCAGGAAGATAACCAGCAAGGCAACCAGGAGGAAAACCAGGCCAATCCGGCGACCCCGCCGGACGGATGTATCATCGTTGGCTACGTCACTTATTGGGGTAACACCTTGCCGGATCCGGCTCTGCTCACCCACATTAACTATGCATTCGCCCATATCAAGAGCGACTTCGAGAGCCTCGATATCAAATCGGCTTCCCGCCTGTCAAAGGTTGCAGACCTCAAGAAGGTCAATCCCAACCTGAAGATATCCCTATCCGTAGGCGGATGGGGCGCAGGAAACTTCAGCGAGATGGCGGCCGATGAAAACCATCGCAAAAAGTTCTGCCAGAATTGCCTGGCGGCAGTGAAGAAATACAATCTGGACGGCATAGACCTGGACTGGGAATACCCCACGAGCAGCAGCGCCGGCATTTCGTCCTCCCCCGGAGACAAAGAGAACTTTACCCTTCTGGTGAAGGACCTCAGGGCTGCGCTTGGCGACGACAGGCTCGTGACCATGGCATCTTCCGCAAGCGCAAAATACGTGGACTTCAAGAGCTGCGCAGACTACATGAACTTTGTGAACCTCATGACTTACGACATGGGTAATCCGCCGTACCACAACGCGGGCCTGTACAGATCGTCAATGACAAAGCGCAGCTGCGACGAGTCCGTCACCCTTCACCTCAACGCCGGCGTCCCGCTTGAAAAAATCGTCCTCGGGGTCCCGTTTTACGGCCGCGACAACAACAAGGCCTTCACCGCCTCTGACCCGGACGACAATTTTATCTACTACAATGAAATCGTGAAAGGCGGCTACACGGACCGCTGGGACGACGATGCCAAAGTACCATACCTCACCGACGCCTCCGGCGCCATGGTGCTTAGTTACGACAACGAGACATCAATAGGCCTGAAGGCAGATTATGTCAGGCAGAAAGGCCTGAAAGGCGCCATGTACTGGGCCGTAGAGGGAGACGATGCCCAATGGACCCTCTCCAAGGCCATCGCCAGCCGCCTTATCGGCTGGACAGACCCGAATCCTCCGCAGCCTGCAGAGGCTTTCCTGGCCACTAACCAGTACGTGGAGAAGTTCCTGGAAGAGGTGAACTACCCCTGTACAAACAACCCTGATACCGACGCGGAGTACAGTTATTCCAGCGTCATAGGCTACCCCGGCGGCGGGCCCAGCGAGAACAACATCGAGATTCCGCCGACATATACCATAAAGTGGACGGCTTCATCGTCCAGCCAGAAACTCCGGGTTTGGGAAAACAGCTGGAGCAGGGAGTATTCCCTGTCCGGAGGCGTGGGTTCGCAGGAGATTACCAACCTTGTTCCCAACACCACATACCAGTGGCAGGTAACCAATTCCAACAGCGAAATCGTGGCCAACGGCACGTTTGACACCCGCGGCATGCTTCACCAGGTGTTCTTCCAGCCCAATGTCCGAAACGGCCGCGACCTGGGCGGCTACAAGGGCTATGGCGGCAAGACAACCGTTTTCCATAAGCTCTACCGCGGCGGACGAATCGACAAGAAATACTGTAACGAAGAAGGCCGTAAAGAGATGCTGGCAGAAGGCATAAGAGCCGAGGTGGATCTCCGCGAGGCCTCCGACGTCCCCTCCGGCTCCCCTCTTGGCAGCAGCGTATCTTTCTATGCCCCGGGCTTTGACAGCGGCTACAACCACATGGTCCGGGACAACCCTGAAAAGGTGAAAAACACCTTCTGCTGGGTTGTTGCACGCCTGAGGGAGAACAAGCCCGTCTACTTCCACTGCGCCGCCGGCCGCGACCGCACCGCCACCCTGGCCGTCCTCCTGGAAGGAGCCCTTGGCGTGAGCGAGAGCGACATGGCCAAGGACTATGAGCTTACCTACTTCACTCCCGCCGAATGGGGTATGTCAAAGGACGACAACGGCAACTATTATTACGGCCACGTACGTACCACATACAGCTACAAATCCATCCGCAAGACCATCTTCAGCCAGACCGACAGCGGCACCTACCAGGAGAGAATCGTCAAGTACCTCCTAAAGATTGGTGTTCCGCAGAAGGATATAGACGACCTTCGGGCAATAATGCTGAAATAAAGTAGACTATGAAAAAAATACTGTTCATTTCTGTAATAGCCCTTGCAGCCCTTGTATCCTGCAAGGAGCAGGCACCCAAGGAAACGCCCGTTATGGCTCCCGTGGATGCAGAGGTCCTTGTGGCAGAGCATCCTGAATACCTTGACGGAACGGACATGCTGTGCCCGGCCGACTATGTGAAACTGTCTCCCGTGCCCAAGGGGTACAAGGTTTTCTATCTGAGCCATTACGGACGCCACGGAGCACGCTACGCCTGGCAGAGCGACATGTACAGGCGCCTTCACAAAGTGTTTGGCGAGGCCAAGGAAGAGGACAACCTCACCGAGCTCGGCCTTGACTATCGCGAGCGTTTCGAAAGCCTGTATCCGGACGTAAAATACCGCACCGGAGACCTTTCCCGCAAGGGCTGGGAGCAGCAGAAGGCCCTGGCGGAACGCATGTACAGGAACTTCCCGGAACTCTTCACGGACGATGCCTACGTAATGGCCCGCACCTCCACCAGCACCCGCTGCGTCATGACCATGAGCGCATTCTGCCTTGGCCTGCAGGCATTGAACCCCCAGCTGGAGATCTTCGAGAACTTTGGCAAGTTCTTCCTTCCCGCCATCCTGCCCCTTGACGGCAGCAACCCTTTCCGCGAGGGAAATTACAAAATAACCGAAGAGCCATTCGAGGAAACCTACGAGCAGTACGTAGAACGCACCATAGACTACAAGCCCATCCTGGCCCGTCTTTTCAATGACCCGGACAAGGCCGTGGAGCCCAAGGAGCAGTGGGATTTTACATCGTACCTCTACTTCTTCGCCGCCGGCATGAAGAGCCTGGACACGGACCTGGAGTTCTACGATATCTTCACCCCCGAGGAGCGCCTTGCCCTCTGGAAGGCCGACAACTTCCAGTTCTACTGGTACGCCTGGCCCACCCGCTACGGCTATATGCCCATCGTCAAAGACATCATCGCCTGCGCCGACGACCGCATCGCCTCCGGAAAGATTGGTGCCGATCTCCGCTTTGGTCACGACTACACCATCCTTCCGCTTATGATGCTCCTTGACCTTGACGGTATGGGCCACGAGGTCACTGACCCTGACGACATCTCCTCCTGGTGCCGCACCAGCCAGGTCCCTATGGGCGCCAACGTGCACCTGGTGTTCTACAAGAACAATGAAGGCAACGTCATCTTCAAAGTCCTCCACAACGGCCACGAAGCCACCATAGGGCTGGAGACCGACAATTGGCCGTACTACAGCTGGGACGCCTTCAGGGCCAAGTTCAGCGAGTAGCCTTCCCCGTCATTGCCGGCACTTCTCCGTCATCCCCGACCTGATCGGGGATCTCATCCACCGAAATGCCGTTTCCCGTGGACAAGTTGCCGTTTTCCAGGGTTTGTCCACCGAAATGCCGTTTTTGGTGGATAAGTTGGCGTTTTGGCGGGTTTATCCACCGAAATGGCGTTTTTCGTGGATAAGTTGGAGTTCTGGCCGGATAAAAACAAGGACGCGAGGCCTGAAGCGGGCTTCGCGTCCTTAAATAACGCCTTGTTTAAGGAGGTGTGCTACTCATCCACCACGCAGCGGATAGAGCAGCCACGGGATGTGACGGTATTGGTTGATTTATGGGTGGATGTATTCAAACGCACATCCGTCATATAACCGCTACCGCTACTTCCAGAAGCATGCGCTGTCCAGATAAAGGTGCGGGCGCCAAGGTGGTCGATATACTTACCATTCTCACAAACCAAACCGCAGTAAGGGAATACCGTAACAGGGCTGCCTAATGTGAAATAGGCCGCATTGTCACCGGCGGCGGCGTTGTCGCTCCAGCCTGTTACAGCACTGAGGTCTGAGCTATGCAGAGGCTGGCTGCTGTCATATTTTGGCACTCTGTAACCTGCAGGACAAGGATCATACATAGTCTTCACATCATCCTGCCAAAGCGTTGAATCATAGGAAGGACTTAACCAATTGCCCCAGGAATCAGCCTCGGTATATACGGCATAAGTAGTAGGATTGGCAATTGTTTCTGCCAATGTCATCTCGTAGCCGGGAGTTACAGTAGAACCGCTTACTTTGGCAAAGCTGTTGCTTGATATGGTATTTGCTCCCACAAAAGGATCTTTGCGTCCCCACTCATAGTGGAGGCCGAACGATTCTACGGGAACGCTTGTGGTGGTGGCGGCAACCAATGCACCGAGGTAACGGTCCATCAATGCACTTGAATAAATACCGTAAGTGTTGGAAGTAATCGTTGTTTCGGGCACCCAGATATGCCAGCTCCAGAGAATGTTATTTGAACCATCCCTTGCTGCTATGACAGCATTGCCTGCATGAAGCGCTGCGGGCATCTGGAAGCAGATTTCATAATAGTCGTTTTCTTCCTGTTTATCAAAATCCACCTGAGAGATAACAGAATTGGCCGTTACGTCCGTATTGTTGTTATACGTCTCCCAAAGGATTGAAACAGAGCTGATTGTGCCGACATTGGTATCGCTGTTACCCTTAACTGCCTTGAATTTGAACACCTTGTCTGCGTTGCCGGCATTGCTGGCGTCTACAATATAACAGTTAGCAGTTGCCGTAGCGCCCAGATCCACTGCTCCGGCAATTGCAGGATGCGAGGCATCGTGGGTTGCCGGCGGGACATAAGTATACAGATGTGAAGTAATGTCACCCAGCTTAAGATACTTGCCCTTGGCGATATTCTTGGCAGTATTCGTGGCAAGGCGTTTTTGCTCAACGCCGCCCTTCAAAAATTTAATGGTAAAGCCGGCGGAAAGGTCCACTCCTCCAGGGAAGAAAATATGGTTGACTGTTGAGCCGTCGGCAATAACGCTGTTTGTAAGAGATGTTTTTGCACCGGAGCAGCCTATGCCGCCGCCGCTGCCGCTATATGGGATAGCGTTCTTGTCGCCAAACGTGCTCTGCTGGTCTACTCTGGCGGAGAACACATCGTAACCAACAATCTCAGTGCCGCCATTTCCGCTAAACTCATACGAATCAAAATCTCCGTCAACGACGAAAGAAAGTACCCCGCTCAGGTGCGTGAACTGGAATGTGTTTCCATCATTGACGCTGGTGTCGTTGCATCCGCCAAGAAGAAGGATGTCATTTGTGTCAAAACCGGTTGAATAGTACCAGCTGGTTCCGTCAGAAACAGATTTTACGGCCGATGCGGGATAAGCGGCAAACAAATTGGCTTTGTAGCCTGTCCTGCCCCAGGATTTATCGGCAAGGATATCCTCGAGGACAAATGATGCAGTCTTGCCGTCTGCGCTGATATCTCCTGCGGACAATGTTACAACCCTGGAATAGTATTCGTCTCCAGAATGACCTATCTTCTGACCATGAATAAGGATTTCATCACCTGCCTCCCATGCGGTCTTGCCGTCTTCGGCAAACGATACTTTTGTATCAGTATCTGACGGATATACAAGGGTAATTACACGGGATGACTGAACTCCTGCAGGTTCTTCGTTATTAACGATTTGTGTCTCTTTCTCACATGCTACTGCGAAAAGCACCGGGCAAAGGGCCAAAGCCAAGAATTTAACTGTCTTTTTCATAATCCCTCCTCTCTTAGAATAACCAGATGATGTCATCCGGGTTCAACAAATCGAAATTATCAAGGCCGTCAGCTGTGCCTGACAAACAGAAATTAGTCTCCAAAGTAAAGCGCAGGAGCTCCACCTCGGGCGTTTCATAGGTTTTTAGCTTCATAGTATAGAAAGTTAGTTGGTTGTTATTCAGCTTTATGCGGTTATAATCAAAGCAAAAATACATAATAGGCACGTAAAGTCAAAGTGCAAAAGCCGCCTATTGCGCAAAAAGAGAGTATTTAAACGCAATTTGCGAATTCGCACTTCTAATCCACGCTTGAACTGAACCCTTCAAAATCGAATCACTGAAACGGATAATGAAACGGAAGCTTGAAACTCTCTTATTTATATATGGTTATTCTTGCCATTTGGCACATGTTTCCTGGAAAGACTCCGAATTCTCAATTATTCTCAAATGTAAAATAATGGAATTCACCGTGTTATCCGTTAAACGTTTCAATGTGTGTTGAAACCGATAACTATTCTTACCTTGCCGTCAATAATACGAGCGATTGTTCACGCTTGAAGCTATTGCACAATGGATATGAAAAATCGAACAAGGCTTTTAATAACTTAAAAGTTAACAAAAAACCGCTTAAAACATTGTTTAATAAAATAATACTTATTATTTTTGCCATGAAAGACCAAAGTAAAACAAAAGTCGAGTTTATTCCACTGTTATTGACTGAAAAAACGGATATTTATACAATCCGTTTGAATGAGGAAAAGGATACTGAATTCAACAAGTTCCTCATTATGTTTAAAGACTCTGAGGATGAGTACCTCAAAGGAGACCTGGATAGAATAATAAGAGCAATTGAGAAAATATCAGAGAACGGTGCGCTTGAATCTTATTTTAGGAATGAAGGGTTGTTTAAGGACAGAGTATGTGCTATACCCTTACTCATTGAGCCAAGGGATAAGACCAAACACGGGACACTTCGCTTATATTGCATAAGAGTCTCGGACAGCCTGCTGATAGTTGGCGGCGGAGGTTTGAAGGTAACCGATAATTATGAGGCTGATGAAAACCTTGAATCTAAGGTTAAAACTCTGCAAGCAATAGACAACGAACTAATGAAACTCGAAAGGCAAAAGACAGAACTAATAGACGAAATTGTAAACATTTCGGTTCAAATAGATTAGCCCATGGCACGAATCAGGTACATAGACCCGGAACTCAAAAAAGCCCTTGGCAAAGTGCCGCCATCAATCCGACGGGAAGTCGGGTTGTCGTTTGACATTGCCGGGCGCATAATTGAGATTCTCAACCAAAAGCACATGTCGCAAGCGGACTTGGCAAGGGCAGTGGAAAAGAAGCCGGCGCTAGTATCCCGCTGGCTTAGCGGCACACACAATTTCACAATTCAAACACTGTCCCAGATTGAAGCCGCCCTTGGCGTCTCAATCATTCATGTCACCAAGGCCAGGAAATAGTTTAAAGTTCAAGTCCGGAGTCCTTAATCTTAGCCCTGTAGTACTTCTTGACGTCGGACCAGTGGTAGTAGGGGTAGCAGTCTGTCTTGACGGGAACGGAAGTCTCGTTCTCGTTCATGAGGAACTTCACGAGGACGTCCTTTGACTTTGCCTTGCGGAAGAAGACCAACTGGATATTGGCACCCATGGGGATGAGGCGGAAGATGGAGAAATGCGTGTGGAGGTTCTCCATATCAGTGGTGGCGCCTGTAGCCTCCGGGAAGCCAAGCACATAGGCGAACGGCAACACCACGCTGTCGTGGCCGAAACGGAGGCGAAGGCCGCTGCCGCCGGATGCTATCATGGCGTCGGCCTGGTCCAGGAAATCCTTAAGGAGCGGATAGATGCGCAGCCAGCTCTTCTTTGAGCCGGGCATAAGACCCTCCCAAAGGCACCAGCTGGCGTTGTAGGCGCGGAAGCCGTCAATCATACCCTCCTCGCCGAAAAGGTCCGTGAAGTCCAGTTTCAGCTCCGGAAGGCAGTACATGTCGGCCGCCACGTTGTAAAGGTCGTCCGCAAAAGTATATTGGTCGATGAACCCCTTGGCCTTCTCCGGCTCCGTGAACAGGGCCTTCATCTGGGGCTCCCCGCTGAGCATCTTCTGCTTGAACTTCTTTAGTTTGCGGTACAGCGCATCAGCTTCCGGAGCGTCAGGGACAGGAACGCTCTTGACCGATTTCACAATGAGCTGGTCTGCGTCGGATGCGGACATGGCTATCTCCAGCGACGGGTTCAGTTCCCTGAGCTCCCCGCAGAAGTTCTCCATGCTGCGGATCACCCGGCGGGAACTGGACGATATTGCACTCACCTGCAGCGGCTGGCAAAGGAGGCCGGAATAATTGTCATACATCCTCTTGGCGATGGCCTTGTGCTGCCTGGCGCCAAGTTCCGTAAGGAGGCCTGCGTTGCCTTTTGCATCGGCCTCTGCCACCAGAAGGCGGAGGCGTACCTGCTTGCCGTATTCGGTGAGGATTCCCAGTGTGAGGGCGGAATCCAGCTGCGTGCGCAGGCGGCGGTAGTGTTTGTCCGATGTCATGTAGCGCGAGCCGTGACGGCCGTAATGGCTGATGTAGAACGGTTCGTATCCCTTTGGCGCCGGCGTCAGGTGGCCGGTAGGAAGCGGATATTTGGCATAATTACCGGTTGCAAGCTCCATATGGGAGAGAAGCTCCTCCCTGGACGTCTGCGCCGCTGCCGCAACGCCCAGCAGCATGCACAAGAAGAAAACAGTGACTTTTTTCATTATTTGAATGCTTTAATTCTGACCAAATACGGCCCGAAACGACACATATCAAAGATAGCTATTTTATTTTTATCGATAACAAAAAAACATCCCATGGTCGCCATCCTTAAATACAACCCCAAAAGATGGACGCGGAGCCCGTTTCTGGGCCTCGCGTCCTTAAAATACAGATTCCTTTTTAGGATGATGGTTATAGATTACTCAACGCAGCAGCGGACAGAGTATCCATAACTCTTGTTTACAGAGGAAGTCTTATGCTTAAGTGCCGAACTCTCAATGTAAAGTCGCCTGGCATAAGCGGCAATATGGCCATGTCCATATTCATTAACCCAGCTGTCTGAATGAGCGTTCCAAATACCAGTTCTGAAAGATGTCTTCATACTGCCACCATCAAGCCAACCAATTGCAGGGAACACTGTAGCAGGGTTTCCAAGAGTAAACCAATAGTGCGCCTCGTCATATGACCAACCTTCCTGAGTTGTAATATCGCTAGCCCAAAGAGCCTTTCCGGAATCCCTCTTCGGAACTCGGTATCCAGGAGGGCAAGGATCGTAAATGGTCTTGGAACCAGAATCTCCCCAGTACTCCGCATCAGAAGTTGAGCACCAGTCAGGATTCTCCAGAGTACTGCCATTATAATAACCACGGGCAAAGATGGTTGGATTCTGGATGGACTCTGCCAAAGATATCTGAACTTTTTCTGCGGTGCGTTCTACACCAGAAACCTTGGCCTTAGACGGATAATCGCCCTCTATTATTTCGCGTGGTGCCACAAAAGGATCCTTACGGCCCCACTGGTACAGCAGACCGACAGAGGTGATGTCTATAGCTTCTGTAGGACTGGCCACCGCATCAATAAGAGCGCCCAGGTTACGGCTCATCATTGCCGTGGTGTGGATTCCATAGTCTTCCGTTGCAATTGTAGTTGCGGGAACCCAGATATGCCAGCTCCAAAGAATGTTTCCACCTGCATCCTTTGCTGCAATAACGGCGTTGCCGGCGTGAAGCGTTGCGGGCATCTTGAAATAGACGAAACCATCTTTGTAGTCCACCTTATCTACCACAGAGTGTTCTGTTACGGTCTCTGCATTATTCCATGTTTCCCAAAGAACCACGACAGCATCAACAGCCCCAACAGAGGTTCCTTCAGAAGATCCTTTTACATAAGAATTACCCTTGACTGCGCGGAATTTAAACACTTTTTCCTCGTTATCTGCATCACTGGCGTCAACAACATAACAGTTAGCAGATACGTCTTCACTCTTATCTACGGCCGTTGCTTTTTCTGCAGCGGGAATAGCCTCAACCGTATGAATTGCTACGGCGGGGATTGTTCCCAAATCAATAAAGTGCCCAGGTTCTATCGAGGCGATTCCTGCGGTGGAAGTTACATAACCTTTAACAATGCCATTCTTGACAAACTGAATTGTAAACCCCTTTTTCAGAGAAACAACTTCGCTCTCATTCTCGCCTCCTGCAGGCATGTGATGCTGAGGAATGTAAATATAATTGTACGTCTCGCCATCACCATTCAAAGGGCCGGATATTGTAGTTAAATCTCCAAGAGTACCATAAGTCGCTGTACCATATTTCATAATATACTTTGGCTCACTGGCATTCATGTTATAAACGTATCTGGTGTACCCGACAACCTCTCCGTTGTTGCCAAGGAAGTTGTATGAATCGTAATCCCCCGACACCTTAAATACTATAGCAGCATTTAAATTGAAAAGCGTTGCGGATGAGAGGTCATCTGCAATATAACCGCCAAGAAGAAGCTGGTTAGTGTTGCTGAAGGCTCCGCGTCCATCGCTTGACCACTGTGAATAATAGCTCCAATCATCAGCAGGATAGGCTATGCTATAATGATGAGGAGAGCAATAATACGAAGAACCTATCGCAGAAACATCAACGGCAATATTTGCAACTGTCGGGTCAACAATATCTTCCGGCTGAATTGTATATGTGACATAATTTGTAGGGTTCACCATATCGATAGGCCGGCCATATATAACGACCTTATCGCCCGCAACCCACTGCGTTGCACCTGTTGCGGGGTTCATAGTCACCTTTGTTCCGTTTGCGGACTCCATTGCCGGGAAGGGAACGGAAATATTAATGATCTCCGGCTGTATTGTTTCAACCTGTTCAACGGGTTCAACAACCTCGTCATTAATAACTTCTACTTTATTTTCGCACGAAAGTGCACACACTGCCGCACATGAAGCAAGCAGGAACAACTTGTTAAACTTTGTCATAGCGTGTCCTCCTAACCCCAAACGGGCGTATAATCATCCTTAGTATAACCGGGGACTCCTGCGCCTCCGTTAAGGCTTTCGCAGAAATTCACCTCCACAGCCACAGGCAATACCTCTGTCTGGGGGGATTTGTAGATTTCTTTTGTTTTCATTTAGTTGGTATTTAGTATAATTATTAACAGGTTAGCAGCCACCACCTACGGTGCAACGGGGACAAAAATAAACATAATGAAACTAAATAACACCATTTCGGAACGGCTCCAGGGTAAAAAAAACATTCCGAAACATTTCGTTATTCTATTATTCGCCGTCTACAGGTTGGTAAACTCAACCTTGTGCAGCCATGAGGGGTTGCCGCTGTCGCAGTCGTCGCCTATCCAGATGCAGTTGTTCTTGTGGTCTACACAGACGGCTTCCGGATTCCAGTTGGCGAAATTGGCAAGGGAATACGTTGCCAGCAGCTTGCTGCCGTCGCCGGTGAACAGGTAAAGCGTGAACGGCAGGTACTGAGGTTTGTCCTTGTTGGAGTTGGAGTCAAGCACCCAGAGATAGTCGCTCACAGGGTCGTAACAAAGGTCGCCGACCTCGGATATGGTGGACGTGACGTCGCGGAGGCTCTTCTTCCAGAGCTGCGTGCCGTCAAGCTTGTACTCGAACAGGCGGGCGCCAGTCTGCGTACCGAAGTACAGGTTGCCCTTGTGCCAGGCAATGCCCTCGCAGCCGGAGTTGCCCATGTCCTCAACGCCTTCCACCTTGATGGTGAAGTTGTCGTCCTTCCCGTTGTAGCCGGGAGCGGGGACGCGGTAAACCGACTTGGAACTGCTCTCGAGGCCGATATAAAGGTCGCCGGTGGCGGGATCCATGGTAAGGCCCTCAAAGTCCGCCTCACGGTACCACTGCTTCACGAAAGTGCCGTCGAAATTAATCCTGTACAGGGTTCCCTTGTCGTGCACGCCCCAGAGGAAGTCTCCGTCCTTGGACAGGCACAGGCCGGAAAGCTCCTGGACCATGTCGCCGCCGCTCTTGCCCAGGACATACTTGGTATACTTGCCCATCACAGGCAGTTCCTTCGGCTTCTGGTCCTTGTACTCATCCGGGCGCTCATACCTTCCGGGAGAGTCCGGGGCACCGTCCATTGCGTGCTTTACTGCGTGACGGAGCGTACCCTCATCATTGTCGTGGCGGTATTCCCAAATCATCACGCCAAGCATATTGCGGCTCTTTGCGTATTCCACCTTGGCGTTGATGGACTCTATGTCCTCGTAGCTGGCGTACATACGGCCCAGGGCGTCGCCCAGGTACGGGACCTTGGCAACATCGTCCCAAATGCGGTAGTTGACGCCCTTGACGTCCATGCCGTCGCAGGTACCCTTGAAGAAGATGTCCTCCAGCTTGCTGTAGTCTACGCTGGAAGGGTAGCGGTTGCCCACGGACTGCTTGTAGCCGTCGCCGTGGCCGTAGAAGGCCAGGCCGAAGTTCATCATCTGGTAAGGGATGCCCTGCTTGCCGTGGAAAATATCGTCCACAGCCTCAGAGGCGCAGCGGTCCTTGCAGATGGCGCTGCGGTACAGCGGAGAGTTATGGTACGGAGGATTGCCCTCGTCGTACGTCATCACGTTGATATAATCGATGTAAGGCAGCACGCCGTAGTTGTCCGTATACTTGCCGCTGTCGGAGGCGGCATAGGAAAGGATCTTGTCCGGCATGGCCTCACGCATCTCCTTGAAAAGGGTGACGAAGTTCTCATAGTCGGCCGGAGAGGCTCCGTTCACGTGATCCCCGTCCTTGGCGGCGTAGGTGGGATACTCCCAGTCAATGTCGAAGCCGTCCACTCCGTACTGCTCACAGATGGCTACACAATCGTCTATGAACGCCTTGCGCTTTGCGGCGTCACGGGCCATCTGGGACCAGCCGTCGGCATTCTTACCCCAACCGCCCATCTGGAGCTTTACCTTGAGCTCCGGGTAGTCCGCCTTGTAGGCCACGAGCTTCTGCACCAGGGCTATGGATGCAGCCGGAATGTCGATTCCCGTGCCGTTGTCCTTATCCTTGAAACGAACATGTCCCACGTTGATGTGGGTGAAGTTCCTGGCTTCCTCAAGCGAAGGGAATACGCTGGTTTTGGTATACTCCGTATAATAAATCTCGATTATGGGAGTTATGCCGATACGCGCAAGACGCTCCGGATTGTTGACTATGGCGTTCATGGGGTCGTCCGGATTATCAGGATTTACGGGACCCGGGCTATCCGGATTGAACGGATCGCCTTCAGGAATTGTTCCCGCAGTGGGTTTGGTTCCGGGAGAGGGTACGGTCATTCCCATCACCGTTTCCCCAGTGCATGAGCACAGCGCCATGGCTGCGCTAAGGAACGTAACCAGTATAAGAGTCATAAGCTTAGAAGTTTTCATTTCCATGCTGTTTTAATGTTTAATGGTACCCAGGGTCCGGGTCGGCGGGCCCTGGATAAAAAACACTATTCTGCTGCGGTCACAACACAACGGACAGAAGATGCACGAGACTTGCCGGCAGTGCTCAGCTTGTGGGCGTTACCGCCGGAAGTGGCCTCACGGACGTTCATGCCGTATGCAGCCTTGTCGTCGCTCTTGTGAGCGGTCCAGTACAGGACGCGGAGGCCGTTCTTGGCCACGCCGCCTGCAGGATCATAATCGTCACAATAACCGGCAAACGGGAACACCGCAACGGGATCACCCATCATGAAGATGTGGTTGTCCTTGCTCTCGGCCCAACCGGCAACTGCAGTGAAGTCACCGCTGTGCAGAGGCTGGTCAGAGAGTCTTGCGGGAACGCGGTATCCGGGAGGGCAGGGATCGTACATGGTCTTTGACTCGTCTACCCACAGGGCGTTGTCTGCGGGGGTAATCCAGTCGCCATTGTTGGCACGGCCCATGAGGAGAGGATTCTGGATGGACTGCTCCAGAGTTATCTTGCAGGCCTCGGTTGCGCCGTCACCGGAAAGCTGTGAAGGTGCGGGTCCGGTAGTGGTTGCAAAACTGCTTCCGGATGTTGCCTTGGGTCCCGGGAACGGGTCCTTACGGCCCCACTGGTAGAAGAAGCCGTAGGACTCTACGGGAGCTTCAGCATCGGCGGGAGCTGCTACCAGGGCACCCAGGTTGCGGTCCATCATGGGAACGCTGTAGATGCCATGGGTGTTGGTTGTGATTTCCGTTGCAGGAATCCAGATGTGCCAGCTCCAGAGAATGACGTCATTGGCGTCCTTGGCGGCGATGACTGCGTTACCGGGCTTCAGGGTCTCCGGAGTAGAGAAGTTGATGAAACCATCGGCAAAGGAGACTGCAGCTATGACGCTGTTCACGGTCACTTCTTCTGCATTGTTGTAGGTTTCCCAGTAGAGCTCCGCCTTTGCAACTGCACCCACGGATTCCGTTGAATTACCCTTGACGGGTGCAAACTTGTAGTCGCCTGGAGCGGTCACGATGTAGCTGTTTGCGGTTTCCTTCTTACCAAGATCCTTAGGGCCGGGGATAATCTTGTCCTGGGCGATGGTGATGGTCTGGATGACGGTGTCCGTACCCTTCTTGACGATGTTAACCGTGCCTTCACGGAGGGCGCCGGTCTCGTTGTTGGCAAGGGCCAGGGTAATTACATAGGCCTGTGCCTTGACGCTCACGAGGGTAATCCATTCGGCCTGGGGCTTCACGTCGAATTCCACGTTGGAGACTACGTTTGCCTCAACAATGGCGTCTTCGCCCTCGGCCATATAGTCTACGGTGCCGCTGTAGGGAGTGTCGATAACCTCGATGCCCTCTGCCTCGACGGTGAGGTTCACCAGGGAAGTAAGACCCACCTTGGAATCTGCATAGGCCAGGAGAACGGCCGATGACTTCATGGTGACGGGAGTGACCACAATCTTGTCGGCCTCCACCTTCACGGTGAACTGCTTGGGGTTGTAGCCGGCCACGCCGACGACGGTGCCGGAGGTCTTAGCGCTCACACTGTAGGGAATCTCGATGGGGTCAAGCGTGGAGAAGGTGTACTCGGTAGTCTCGATATTCAGCTTGAAGGCCTCTGCGAAGGGGATGTTGACCTTGGTATTGTCGCTGAGGGTGAGGACGACCTTGTCCTGCTCTACCTTGATGTCGGTGAAAATACCGTCCACAAGCGTAGCTCCTTCGTTCTGGACCTGACCAAGGACTACGGGATCGGAGCCGTCGATGGAAACAAGGAGGTTGCCGTCCTCGTCAATGGTGAAGACGGGGGTCTGGTAGACCGGTACTTCCTTGCCGTCAATCTTGATGGCGACGCCGTCGATGGCCCATACGAGGTCTCCGGATCCGCTCTTGATAACACCCAGCACAGGTGCGGTATAATCGGCCTTGGGGCTGATTTCGAAGTACTTGACGTCACCGTTGGTATAAGTGACGGTTATGCCGATAGTCTTGCCCGTATCGGGGTCTGCGTACTCCTGGACCTTGGCCACGAACACGCCCTCACCGATGGCGGACTGCAGGCTCATGATGTTGCCTTCCAGCTCATTGAGCCTGGTCTCTACGGCATCCAGGCGGGCTTTGATGCCGGAGTCGTCATAATTGCTTGTGCAACCTGCCAGAAGCAGAACTGCAGCAACGCTTATCAATAACTTTTTCATAAGAGGTTATATTTTTAGTTTATATATTATTCCACTACACAGCGTACCGATCCAAGACGGGCCTTGGGGGCCGATCCGAATGTATATGCCTTGTCTGAACGGAGGTCTGCACCGCTTCCCCTTGCGCCAGAACCGCGGGATACCCAGTAAAGGGTACGCACGCCAACCTTGGCCATGCCGCCAACGGAGTAGTCGTCACGGTAACCCGCGATGGGGAATATGGCTGCTTCCGGTGAACCAAGCTTGAGCCATCCTGCCGCCACATTGACGCCCCAGCCGCCCTGGGTGGTGAGGTCGCTTGCCCAGAAGGGTGCGCTGCCTACGGGAGTGGGAACGCGGTATCCTGGAGGGCAGGGGTCGTACAGGGATTTCTCCGTCTCTGTCCACATGAGGTCGTTGGTTTCCAGCAGCCAGTCGCCGTTGTCGATGTGACCAAGGAGACGGGGGTACCGGATGGACTCTTCCAGGGTAATCTGGCCGGGAGCGACCTCGTCCAGAGCTCCGGTGTATGTGGCAAGGGTATTGCTGTTTGCCACGCCGGATGCCGTGAACGGGTCTTTACGGCCCCACTGGTACATAAGGCCATAGGAGTGAGGATCTATCGGAGTGTCGCTGTCAACGGTGGCAACGAGGGCGCCCAGATTGCGGTCCATGAGGTCTTCTCCGAAGACACCGCTGAAACTGCCGGTCTTGATGGCTGTTGCGGGTATCCAGATGTGCCAGCTCCAGAGAATCTCGCCGTCCATATTCATTACTGCAACGATGGCATTTCCGGGGTGCAGCTCGTCAGGCGTATGAATAATCACGTAGTCCTCCGCATAGTCCGCTGTTGCCACAACGCTGCCGGGAGTGACCTCGGAGACATCGTTCCAGGTCTCCCAAATGACCTCTGCGCTGTAAGGCTCCTCCAGGAAGGCTATGGAATTATTGCCTTGTACTGCCTTGAACTTATAGCCACCGGGCGCGGTTACGATGTAGCTGTTGGCGTTGCCGTTGGTATCAAGATCCATGATGTCTGCAGCAAACGGGTTCACGTAGTCGTGAAGTTCTGCAGTGACATCGCCAATCTCCGTTACGGCGCCACGAGCTATCTCAACGGGGTCCGTGTGTTTGTAAATCTTTACATAGTCTCCACCCTTCTTGAGCTTTAGAGTGAAGCCTGCGCTGAACTCTGTACCGTCAGGAAGGAAAATCCTGATGTCCGAGCCGCTCATGGGGCTTTCTATCTGCAGTACGGGATTACCTTTGTACTGGGAATAAATCTGTTCCTGGTCGGTGATTTTCACCTGCAGGAACTCGTATCCCAGGGCTTCCTTCTTGGGCGTGGAGAGGAGGTATCCTTCATAGTCCCCGTCCACGGAAATGGACAGGACTCCCGTGATGTTCTGGAACTGGAAGGTGTCTCCGCTGTTGCAGGCAGCCATGAGCTGCTCGTTGGTGGTGGAGAACTTGCTGTAGAAGAAGCAGTGCGTAAGATTGTCCACGGCCGATGCGGGATAGGAGGCGTAGAGGCTGCTGGTGCAGTCGTCCCTCTTGTAGGGCCTTAGGCCGTCCACCTTCCTGGTGGCCGTCTTGCCGCTGATGTCTCCCGCCTCAAGGGTTACGGTGACCTGGTCCTCGGCGTACTCTCCGTGGATTACAATCTGGTCTCCGGCCACCCATGCGGTCTTGGCGCCGTCGTCCGGAAGGACGAAGGTCAGGGTACGGGTTTCGGGTGCCGGCTTCTCTTTCTTGGGATTAACGGGATCAACAGGATCCACGGGGTCCTTCCCGCCGCAGGCGGCAAGGACGGACAAAGCGCTGCAAAGAATTGCTATTCTGTAAATTGCTTTCATAACCTGTCTCTTTTATTCGTCCCAAACCATAGGTGCGGTGTACTCGTACCATTCAAGTATGGCGCTGCCAGCGGTATCGCAACCGATATACATGTTGATGGAGGCGCCGAAGTATACTGAACGGAGCAAGTCGGAAGCAGTGTCGAAGGTGCCTGCAACGTTTCCGTTCACAAGGTAGGTCACGTGGCAGTAATCCACATCGCTGTCACCGAAGGTACCGGTCTTGCCGTTGTTCTCGAACTTGTATGTGAATTCTACGGGAGCTGTCCAGTCTACTTCAGTGTAACCGCTGAGGCTTGGCTTGTTGCCGTCACCTGCAGCATTGAAGTCAAAGCTCACCTTGCCGTCGGAAGGACGGATATCGGCCTTGAGCTCCGCGCTTTCACCGAAGCAGAACCAATGGCGGACACGAGGGCCACCATTCTCCGGATCCGGAGTGAGGGCGCTCCAGCGGAAGGTGTAGGTGCCGAACGGCATGCTGCGGTTCAGACGAGCCTTTGCCACGAAGGACAGGCCCACATCTTTGATATAGGTAGGAGTGTTGGCCCAGTCGGACTTCCAGTTGGACATTTCGTCGGCATTCATCATTACCCTCACGGGCTCAATCTTGTATGCCTGCTTGACGGTGACCGTCTTCTCTGCCTGGTAGTCGCCTTCGTTTTCCACGACGTTCTTGATAACGACTTTGGCCTGACGTACGCCATCCTCGTCGTTCTGGGTGAAGACGATGTGGACGGTTCCGTTGCCGTCGCCGGAAGCGTTCTCAAGGGTGAACCAGTTGTCAGCCTCGGACTCCTTGGCTGCAGTCCACTTGGTATTGGAAACAATGTCGATGTCGGCGGAAGCCTGGTCGTAGCCGGCGCGGATCTCCAGGGTGGCGGGATCCAGCTGGACACCGTCCTGGGTGAACTTTACCTTGTACATAGCCACGTTGTGGCGGTCGTAGATGGTAACTTCCGCATAGCGTTTTTCCGTGGAATTGTCAACTGCCGACACGGTAATTGTGCCGTCGCTGTTGCCCGTGGCGCCGTCGGCGATGGAAACCCAGTCGCCGTCCGTGACCTTGGAGCTCCAGTTCTGGTTGGAGTTGACGTGGATGGTGTAGTCTCCGCCGGCCTTGATTACCTCCTGGTCAAGGTCTTCCTCCGGAATGGTGAGGAAGGCGATGCCCTTCTGGTGGACGCTGATAACCTTGCCAATCCAATAATCGCTGCCGATGGTTATCTTGTCGTCACGGTCGTCGAGAGAGGTATTGTCGTAGTACTGTACACGGACGGTGGTGATGGGCGCATGGCCGATTCTCACGGAATCGATGGGCGCACCTTCACCCTCTTCCTGGCTTATTATGCACCAGTCCGGATGCTCGCTGGCAATGTACCAGGGGTCGGAGGAGGAGACCAGGATGGTGAAGCTCTGCGCATCGGTAGCGGCCAGGTCGTAATTGTCCAGGGCCCTGTAGCGCAGGTCTACCACCTTCGTGTTCTCCTGCCCCGGCTTCTCCTGGCAGGCGGAAATGACCGCCAGGAGAGCTGCGGAGGCGCAGAGTATGTGAAGTATCTTTTTCATTGCGTCTGGGAATGATTACTCATAATTCTCGGCATTGACCGTGAGGTCGCAGCTCTTGATTACATACCAACTACCGTCGGTGGTTGCGCCGTAGAATCCAAAGGCGTAGCTTACCGTTCCAGCATCATAATAGAAAGGATTGGCGCCGGTATGGCTCTTCTTTTCCGTTCCGTCTACCTGGAAGAACATATCCAGGGTGGTCTTGTCAGCCTCGTTCGGCTTCATGCCATAAGTATAGGTAGTCATGGCATTCAACTCGTCTTTGGTGATGGTGTAGCTACTGCTCTTGTACGCACTGCTGGCACCGGCATCGGCCATGTTGCCATCCGTGCGGATGCGGGTGTTGCCGCCAAGGGAAAGCTGGTTGTACAGGTTCACGTTGCCAAGCTTGCCCCAGACCCAGAGCTGTCCGGCGTCGCCGAATGCCTTCTCGCCCATGGTAAGAGTGAGAGTGATGCAGCGAAGTCCGTCCTTGAAGGTTACCTTGGAGCCGTTGGCACCGGTGAGTTTCACGGAACCGTCGTCCTGAATCTCGCAGCCGCTGAACTCGAAGTTCACGTCCTGGGTGAGCTCAAGCTGGGCCTCCGCACCGCCGGTGCCGGAAATCTTTACCGTGCCGGTCTTGGCCTTGAAGATGTTGTTGAAAGGAGCCGTTACCTTGAAGTGGGTGGCGTCCACCTTCTCGACGGTCCAGCCTGCGGTCTCGGTGGAGGGTTCCCAGGCAATTGAGGAGTTGACCTCCAGGGTCATCTCGCCGCCAAGGCGGGGCAGTTCTGCGGAAGCGGGAGCAACTATCTCGAAGGTGAATCCCAGCTGGGATACCTCGAAGGTCTTGTCCACGCCGCCTGCCGATACGGTAACCACGGCCTTGCGGAGGGCGCCGTCGTTGGCGGCTGCCGTTGCGGTGATGGTCTTGGTGGAGCCGTCGCCGGTGCCGGATGTGGCATCAAAAGTGAGCCAGCCCTTGTCGGAACTTACTTCCCAGGGAAGGTCTGTCTTGATGGTGAAGGTCTTGGCTCCGCCAGCGGACGCAAAGGTTTCGGAGAGTTCGGTCACATTGAAGGTGCCCTTCTGGGTGACGTCGAAGCTTTCTTCCTGGTCACCTGCGGTAACGGTAACGGTGGCGGTACGCTCAATCACGTTACTTGCCGCTGCAGTGGCGATGATGGTGATGGTGCGGCCTTCCGGATCCGGCTCGCCATTTTCACGGTTGAAGGTGAGCCAGCCCTCGCTGGAGCGGACCGCCCAGGACTGGTTGGTCTGGATGGTGAAGCTGAGCGGGCCTCCGGCGGCGGAGTAGTCACTTACCATCGGCGTAATGAACAGTTTGCCTGCACGCGCCTGCTTGATGGTGATTATCCTGCCGTTGGCGATATTGTCTCCGCGGAGAGTGAGCGTTGCGCTGCGGTCAGCGGTTCCGGTATTCTCCTTTGCGGTTACCACCACGTCGGTGATGAGGGCGCTGCTGGAGCTGGAAGAAGGAGTGACGTTGAGCCAGTCGGCACCGCTGGAAAGGGTGATTGTCCAGGGCGTGTTGGAGCTCACGTTGAAAGTGATGCTGCCCGGATTCTGGGCCGGGAGGTTGTAGGTGTCCACGGCGCTGCACTCCATGCGGATGGATGCAGCCGCCTTCTCGGGGGTCATCTGCGTGTCTATCTCGTACATCTGGCAAGCCACTGTACCGAGCATAGCCAAACCGGCAAAGATTTTTGTAAGGGTTTTCATATGGCTTTTGTTATTATTCATAGGTTAGACTACCATCCGGTATTTTGAGTGAGGTTGGGATTGTTGAATGTCTCTGCCTGGGGGATGGGATACAGGTTCATCTTCTCCGACCAGGTGCGGGTCTCCACCACCTTCCTGCTGTAGGAAAGGGCGGCGCCGCTCTTTACGATTTCCACGCCGTCCAGTTGGCCCATCACGCTTTGGGCGATGTTCCAGCGGCGGATATCCCAGAATCGGTGGTCTTCGAATGCGAATTCAACTCTCCACTCGCGGCGGACCGCATCCCTGAAGGCAGAGGTCGAAGTTGCCGTGACATCGGGCATTCCGGCGTTGGCGCGGACCTGGTTCAGGGCGTCGATGGCACTGAGTCCGAGGGAAGCGTCCGAAGGGCTTCCAAGGGCCTCGTTGGCTGCCTCGGCAAAGGAGAGGAGGGCCTCAGCATAGCGGTAAACAATCCACTGGTGCTTGTTGGTCACCGTGTTCTCAGGAGTGAAGCTTGTGCTCTCCTGAATGTAGCGGCGCAGGTAGTAACCGGTAGCGGTACCAAGTTCCGTACGGGTGGCGGAATAGTCCTTGCCGCCCACGAAGGTCTCTATTGTGGAACCCTTGAAAGCCATACCGTTGGCAAGGACCGCACGCTGGAAGCGGGGATCGCGGCCGTCGTAGGGCTTGGTCACGTCAAATGCGGGATCGGAGGTCTGCCAGCCGTTTGCGCCCAGAGTGATGTCGTAGCCGCCCAGGGTCTGGAAGGCATCCACCAGCTGCTGGCTGGGATAGGTGCCGGCCATAAAGGTGCGCACGCCCTCGGTGAAGCGTACGGGGAAGTTGTACCCCTCGAAGCTCTGGCTCTCACTGCGCGCGATAGCCATAATCACTTCCGGAGAGAGGTAGTTGTTGGCCTTCTCCGCAGCGTCCAGCTTGTAGACGTTGAGGTCGATGATTTCCTTGGCTGCAGCTGCCGCCTTCTGCCATTTGGCCTTGTCGCCGGAAGGATTATGGAGAGGAGAGGCAGCATAGAGGAGTGCCTTGGCCTTGACAGCCAGAGCGAATCCCTTTGTTACACGGCCAATCTCATCATCCAGCATTCCCACGTAGGTGTTGGGAAGGTAGGGAGCCGACTCGTCGCATTCCTTGACGATGAAGTCGATGACCTCGTCGAAAGGAGTCTTGGAGATGGCGTTGGCTTCCTCGGCAGTGAGCATAGTCAGAGGCATTGCGATGTCGCCGTAGCGGCGGGCAAGCTCGAAGAAGAAGTATGCGCGGAGGACCTTGGCCTCGTAGGGATACACGTTCAGGTGCTCCCACCACTTCTTGTACTTGCTCTCGTACTGGTACATAGACAGGTCGAAGGTGGCCTGGAGGACACCGTTCTCGTCCGCCTGCCAGTGAGTGAGGAACTCGTTGGCGCTGCGGATGCCGTAGTAGAGGCTCCACTTGTCGTCAACGGTCTGTATGGGAGTCCAGTTGCCGTTGGTGAAACGCTGCACGGAGGCATCGGGGTCTGCGTATTCCGCATCGTCCGAGCCGCAGTCGCGGAGGGCGCTGGACACATCGGCAATATCCTTGTTGGGCATATAGCCGTAGATGTTGGTGAGCATCTTCTGGATATTGCTGTAGGTCTTATACATATCATCCCGGGAGTACTGGCTGGAGGACTCGTCGAAGTCCAGAACAGAGCAGGAGGCTGCCAGAATGAAAGCACTTAAGATGTAATAAAGCTTTTTCATATCTCGTATCCCGGTTTAGAAGTTAAACTTGACTCCAACCCAATAGGTGCGGGTAGAAGGATAATACGCTCCAAGCTGTTCAGGATCGGCAAAATGGATGTTGTCCAGGCTGAACAGGTTGGTGGCGGTGATGGACACCGTGGCGTCGCAGGCTTTCATCACGTCCTTTGGAATGGTGTAGGACAGGCCCAGGTTCCTGAGCTTGATGAATGAGCCGTCGCGGTACCACAGCGAGTTGCTGCGGTAGTTATTGTTGTTCTCCTGCGTGGTGAGGCGGGGCATTGTTGCGTAGGCCTCACGTCCGGGAGCCCAGGTGATTTCCCTGTCAAGGAAGGTCTGGGAGATGGTTCCGTTGTTCACCAGAGGCTGGTACAGCGGGGAATCCAGGAGGCTCACGGTAACACCGGTCACGCCCTGGAAGTCCGCGTACATCCTGAAGTTCTTATAGTCCGCGTGGAGGCCGAAACCGAACTGCAGGAGCGGGGTGGAACTACCGAACATCTTCACAACGTCCTGGCTGTCAACAATGCCGTCACCATTCTGGTCACGGTACTTGAGGTCGCCGGGACGGACCTCGCCGAAGGTCTGCTGGGGGCTGTTGTTGATTTCCATCTGGCTCTGGAAGATGCCGATGACCTCAAGGCCGTATTTCTGGCCAACGGGGTTGCCCTTGCGGTAGAGGTAATCGTACATCTGGTAGGCCTGGCCGTCGTTGATGACCTTGGTGAACAGCCAGCCGCCGTTTGCGTAGGCGCCGTAGCTGAAGTCGCCAAGCTTGTCGTCCCAGGTGAGGGCCAGGTCGAAGCCCTTGTAGCTCTCCTCACCGAGGCTCTGGTCGTTGACGCCGATGCCGATGACGCCCGAGATGTTGGACGGGCTGATGAGGATGTTGCTGCGGTGCTCGTAGAAAGCGTCCAGGTTGAGGGCCAGGCGGTTCTGGAAGTACTTCACTTCCGTGCCCAGGGTGACCTTGGAGGAGAGTTCCGGAGCAAGGGTAACTGCAGGCATATCGCCTTCCTTGCGGCCGCTGTAGCTGGTTCCGCCGTTGCCGCCGAAATAGTAGCTGTTACCGCTCACGTAGTTCTCCCTCCAGAGCTCGTGCTCAAGGTCTCCGTCCGATCCGGACTTACCGGCCGATGCGTATGCCTTTATATAAGGCTCGCTCTCGCGGATGATGGCGGCAACGCTCACTGCGGGATACCAGTGGAAGCGCTTGCCCTTGGGCATATAGGCGCTACCGGAGTAGTTGAGAACTGCGTCAACGAAGTAGCGTTTATCGTAGTTCCAGCTTGCGGTGCCAAGGATTTCCTGAGTCTTGGAGGAGTTGTTCTGTCCGCTGTAGATCCAGGAGCGCTGCCTGTAGGCGGCGTGGGTCTCGACGTGGTTCTTTCCGAATTCGCGTTCCCAGTTCAGGCGTCCCTGGACCTCGAATTTCATCTGCAGCTTGCTGAACCAGTGGCTGAATTCCACAATCTTGGAATTGGTGCCGTAGTACATCTGCTGGCTCAGGATGTAGCTCTGGTCTCCGGCAGTTGCAAGGGTGTTCACAAGCTCGGAGTATGCGTACTCCTTGGTGGCGTCCTCGGACAGGCGGCCGATGTAGTCGAAGCCAACCTGAACGTCTGCGGTGAGACCGGGGGTGATGGAAGAGAGTTCCTGGCTGAGCAGCATATCGGCCAGCACCTTGGTCTGGGAATACTGCTTCTGGCCGCTCTCCTGCATCTGGGCAACCGGGTTCACGGCGCCGTAGATGGAGGAGCCGCCGTAAATGCCGTCGGCCTGCTTCACAGGGAAGGCGGCTGCGGGAAGGCCGTACAGGGTCTTTTCAATGCGGCTGTCGTAATTGCCTTTGTTGAACTCTCCCAGACGGGCCATCACGCCCACCTTCATAGAGGTGGTTTCCGTGATGTTTACGTCAACGTTTGCCCTGATTCCCAGGCGGTTGTCATAGTGATTGGCGTTGTAGCGGTCATCGGCCGTGGCCTTCTTGTAGAGGAAGTCCTCCTTGAGGTAGTCCACTACGGTGAAGTAACGGAAGTTGCGGTTGCCGCCCTCAAAGGTGAACTGGGCACGATGGTTGTCACCGTGGTCACGGAAGACCTCGTTCCACCAGTCCACATTGGGGTATGCATACGGATACTGTCCGCTGTAGAGGGCCAGTAGCTCGGCGTCGTTGTACTTGGCCGGGAGGCCGTCCAGGAAACGGGCCTCGTTCACCATAAAGCCATAGGTATAGGCGTCGGCGAATTCCGGTTCGCGGTACATCTTTGCCAGACCGTACTGGTACTTGGCGCTGACTTTCAGAGGGGAATCCTTGCCTCGCCTTGTAGTAATCATCACTACGCCGTTACCGCCCTTTACGCCGTAGAGCGCGGCGGCGGCAGCGTCCTTGAGGATGCTTACGTTGTCTATCTCCAGGCCGGTGAGGTCGTCCAGCTCGCGGGGGAGACCGTCAACCAGTACCAGCGGGCTGTGGCCGTGCATACGCAGGCTGAGCTTTAGCTTGGACTGGTTGGAGTCATACACGCTGGAGCCGTTCCTGACCAGAAGGCCGGAAAGCTGCCCGTAAAGGGCATTGGCGATATCCACTTCGGGGCTCTTTTCAAAGAGGTTGCTGCCGGCCGTCTGGTTCACGTTGGCCTGGAAGTGGTAAGCGTTGCCCAAAGAAATGGAGTCAAGCTTGGACACTTCCTGCGCGAAAGCCGTGGTTCCGGCAAGGAGAAGCGGAAGAATGATATATGTTAACAGTCTTTTCATCTTCGGGTACATTTTTTAGATTACCAACCCGGATTCTGAGTCATACCGTAGTTCTTGTTGATCTCCACGGCAGGGATGGGTGCAAAAAACCACTTGGTATCCCAGTCGGTATACCACTTGCGGTCCGGATAGGCAAGCTTCACTGCAGGCAGGCCCCTGGAAGGGTCACCGTAAGTGAAGGAAGTGGGTTCCTTCTGGGTGTTGCCTATGTTGGTGAGGCCGTGCAGAGGTGTGGTGAAGGCCTCGGTAAGGCCCCAGCGCACCATATCAAACCAGCGCACTTCCTCAAAGCCGAATTCCAGTTCGCGCTCAAGGATGAGGGCGTCACGGAACTGCTCCTTGGTGAGTCCTTCCGGCAGGCCGGGCAGGCCAACGCGGGCACGCACTGCGTTAACCCAGGTGTAGGCTTTGTCCGAGGGACCGCCATCGGCCTCATTGTAGGCCTCAGCCGCATTCAGGAGCACTTCTGCGAAACGCATCATGCACCAGTGAGGCGGGTTGGCACGGTCGCCGTTCTGCTGGAGGACGTACTTCATCATAAGGAAACCGGGGCAGCCGTCGCCGTGGCCCTTTGCGTTGTCGTGGGCAGGACCTACGGTACCGCTCTTCCAGATGTCTCCGGGAACGCAGATGTTCTCATAGAGACGGGGGTCACGGGTCTCAGTGAAGGAGGAGTTACCCACCTTCAGGGTGCCGTTGGGATCCGGTTTGAAGAAAGGATACTCGGGCCAGTTGGCCTTGTTCTCCCAGTCGAAGTCTTCCGGGAAAGGATCTCCGTTAGCCCAGGTGAACTTGTTTACCCAGTCAAGCGTGGCGCCGGAACCGTAGTCGTCCTGGACGTCGATGTGCTTGTCGTGGTAGCTTGTGCTGTTGGACTTGCGGATGGAAATGATGCACTCCGAAGAGCCGCGGTCAAAATAACCGCTGCGGTAGGCCAGACGGTATGCACGCGGCGTAATCTGGCCGGTGATGGCATCCGGGGTGGCCTGTACCAGGGCATACCCGCCGTTGGAGAGCTGCTCCTTCATAAACTCGTCTGCAGCAGCCTTTGCAGCCTGCCAGCGGGCGGGGTCATAGTTGGTGTAGCAAGTATACTCGTCGGCCTTGGGATGCCAGAGCTTGTCCGAATTGAGTGTGGGCGAAGCGGCATAGCACAGGATGCGGAGTTTGAGGCCCAGGGCGGCTGCGCGAGTAAGGCGGCCGTCATCGGCGGCGGAAACCTTCCAGGGCAGATCCGGTGCAGCTTCGTCACAGAGTTTCACTATATAGTCGATGGTCTCCGCGAAGGTGTTGCGGCGGAATTCCATCTTTTCGTCGGTACGTATGGCATGGTCGATAATGGGGACGCCGCCAACGAAACGCACCATATTGGCATAACAGATGGCCATGACCATCTTGGCCTCGGCCTTCTTCTGCGCCAGGAGCGCGGGATCGGCGTTGGGGATGCGGTCTGCATTCTCCAGGAACAGCCATGCGTAACGGATGGCCTTGTAGTCCTGCTCGGAGCCGAAACGGTAGGTCTCGCCGCCTACTCCGTGGCCGGACATGTTGGAACTGAGGCCGCCGGTGTAATAAAGGTCGTTGGGGCCGTCACCCTCGGTATGCTTACCGCTGATGAAATGGTCCGTGATGGCCTCAAGGAAGTCAGAGCCCATCTTGCTGTCATCGCTGGTGACTATGCCGTAAGGGAGGTAGTAATATGCCTGCACAAGTACCTTGTCGGCATCCTTGATGGTAGCAAACAGGGTGTCGATGGTTGCACCGGAGGTTTCCGGGGCCTTTGACAGGCCTGCGTCGCCAAGCTTCATGCTTTCACATGCGACCAGTCCTGCCGCCATTATGGCGATAGCCAAGTATTTAACTGTATTCTTCATGGTCTGCTTGGTTTAGAAGGTTATGTTCAGTGCAAGGTTGTAGGTCTTCACCAGAGGATACTGGCCGTCGGAGTCGTCGGAACGGGCTTCCGGGTCCTGCAGCTTCATCTTGGAGAAGGTAAGGAGGTTGTAGCCCGTGAACATTACGCCAAGGGATCTGATGCCAATCTTGTCGAAGAACCTGTTCTTGGAGAATGTATAGCCGAAGCTGGCGCTCTTAAGACGCAGGTAGGAGGCGTCAACCGTCCACAGTGTAGAGTCCATGGAGTTCCATGGATAGTTTGTCTTGGTGAATCGCGGCAGGGTTCCGTCTTCGCGGCCGGGAGCCCAGTCGTTGTCGTCGGGAATCCAGCTGTTTTCTGCAAAGTAGGTAAGGAGGCCGCGGTGGCCGGAATTGGTGAAAGGAATACGGTAGTCCATGTTCCATACACGGTTGACATTGGTTGCTGCAACCCAGTTGAGGTTCAGGTTGAAGCCCTTGTAACCGAATTTCCAGTTGGAACCGAACACATATTCCGGACGGTCAGGATAACCGTCAATCATCATATCGTTACCGTCGATGATCATATCACCGTTGAGGTCTTTGTATTTACAGTCTCCGGGGTAGACGGTGGTATTGGGCTGAGGAAGGTCGGGGTTTAGGCGCTGTACACCGTTCTCGTCGATATAGAAGTCGCTCTTCTGATACAGGCGCTCGTACTGGTACAGCTTGTGACGGTTTGTGGGGCCGCCGGTTTCCGCCTGGTAGGGATATTCCGGTTCAACCTCGTCCATATCTATGATCTTGTTGCGGGCAAATGTGACATTGGCGCCGATATCATAGGTGAAGCTGCCGATGTGGTCCTTATAGCCAATCTCTATCTCATAACCGTGGTTGTCCACAACACCAAGGTTCATGTTGTTCGGCGTGAAGGCGATGACGCCCGGCAGGGACTTCGGGGAGATCAGGATACCGGTACGGTGCTCCTTGAAGATATCTCCGGAGAAGTGCAGCTTGTAGTTGAACATGTCCAGGTCAAGACCGATGTTTGACTTGACGGCGGTTTCCCAGGTGACGCCCTCGTTGCCGGGAGTGCCCATCTGGTAGCGCGGAACACCGTCGCTCTTGCCGGTGCCGAAGTAATACGCTCCGGCTTCGGTCCAGACGCCCTCCATATACATGAATCGGGCGCTGCTTCCCTTGTCGGAACCAACCTTACCGATGGATCCGCGGAGTTTGAGGAAGTCGATAGCCTTTGCGCTCTTCATAAACTTCTCTTCGCTGATGACCCAACCAAGGGAGATCGAAGGGAACAGGCCGTAACGGGTCTTGCCGGGGGCGAAGTTCTCGGAACCGTTGTAACCTGCGCTCACGTCAACCAGGTACTTGTCGGCATAGGCATAAGTGGCACGCCCGACAAATCCCACGTAACCTCTGGGCAGATATGCAAGTTCCTTGAGGGCGCTGTTGCTTGAATCCTGATAGGGATAGTAGTCGCGTGACTGGTTGTAAAGGAACAGGCCGCTCACGGCGTGCTTTCCGAACTTGCGGCTGTAGTCCAGGCTGGCTTCGAGGTACCAGCTCTTGTCGTCGGAGGTGGACTCGCTGTAGCTCAGGGTGGGCTCGCTGCCGGAAAGGACCAGGATATAGGAGCGGTCGAAGGCGGGGTCTGCCAGGCTGAGGCCGGAGTCGTTAGCCCAGGAGGTATACTCCACGGTCTGGTGGTAACCGCCGCTGCCGCTGTGCTTCTTTTTGATGGACATGGTGGTGTCGTAGCTGCCTTTCACCTTGAACTTGAGGCCCTTGGTGATGAAGTCCAGTTTCTGGGTGATGGTCATGTCCATACCAAGGGTGGTCTTGTACTTGTTCTGGTAACCGGTCCAGTAGTAGTATTCCCAACCATTCCACTTGGTAAGGGCGTCAGGCAGGGCCTGCGTGGAAACCACCGTGACGGGGAGGCCGTTCACCGTGCCCGGACTGGCAGTAGGATGTGACCACAGCATGGAGCGCATCCAGATGTTGTCCGCTCCGGCTATCGGCTCCTGGGTATTGCCTATCATACCGCTGATGTTGAACTTCATGTCCGTGGTTTCGGTGAGCTTGAAGTCCAGGTTGGCACGGTAGTTATAACGGTTGTAGGAGAAGTTGTTGTTGTAGGTTACGCCGGGAATCTGCTTCAGGAGACCGTCCTGGAACATATAGCCCATTGAAACGAAATATTTCACCTTGTCGGAACCGCCGCTGATGTTGATGTTATTCTTGGTCTGGAGGAAGGCCTTGCGGAACATTTCCTCATTCCAGTGCGTGTTGGGGAACATCAGGGGGTCGCTTCCTGTACGGTAGGCCTCTATGGCCTCGCGGGTGAAGTACTGCTTGTAGTCGGTGATGCCATCGTTCTGCTTGTACACGTTGTAGTAGCGTGCATAGTCATAGCTGTCGCACTGGGTGATATAGGCCATTGGAACCTGTACACCGGTAATGGACGATGCAGTAATCTTGGGTTTGCCCACGTCACCGCGTTTGGTGGTGATGATGATGACACCGTTAGCACCTCTCACACCGAACACTGCCGTGGAGGCGGCGTCCTTCAAGATGGAAAGGCTCTCGATTTCATTGGGGTCTACCGTGTTCATGGGACGTTCCACACCATCCACGAGGATTAGAGGAGTGGAAGCACTCTCACTGAGGGAGCCAACGCCTCGGATGTATATCTTGGCGTTGTCTTCACCGGGCTGACCGGTTTCCTGGACGGTGGAGACGCCGGGCATCTGGCCGGCCAGAACGTTGGTCACATCGGCAACAGGAGCCTTGATGAGGGCCTTGTTGTCGATGGCCGTGACGGCGCCGGTAACCGTAGCCTTGGTCTGTGTGCTGTAAGCCACAACCACCGTGGCTTCGATGGACTGGGTGTCGTCCCTCAGCACCACCGTAAAGTTCCGCTGCTTGCCCACGGCAACCTCTTCGGTCACGTAACCAAGGGCGGAAACCTCCAGGACGGCGGTCTCGGAAGGGACCGTCAGGACAAAGTTGCCGTCGAAGTCCGCAGCCGCGCCGGTGGTGGTTCCCTTTACGGTAACGCCCGCACCGATGACCGGAAGTCCTTCGGAGTCTATGATCTTACCTTTTACGGTAATTCCTCTCTGCGCCAGGGCCTGAGGGCTCAGCATCAGGAGCAGACTCCCAAGAACAGCCAGTCTTAGTAAATGGACTACTTTTTTCATTGGTTAGTTGGTTAGTTAATTGGTTTATTGTCAAATATCTAGTTTACAGTTTCTTTTCCGTATACAGCTTTCACAAGCGCCTTCAGGAGAGCGTGGTCCGATGTGTCGTACCTGTACTCCCAGAACATTGCCCCCAGCATACCGTTGGCAACCACGTACTGCCCTTTTGCGGCGACGGACTCGGGGTCGTCATAGGACAGGACGTTCACTCGGGTACCGTCCACAAGGTAAGGAACCAGGGATGTGGGCTCCCACTGGCGGCTCACGGCCCTTGCAAGGGACTTACCCTTATACGTGCCTTTCTGGAGGATGTCCGGAATCTCGTAGTACTTCACGGAGTATTCGAATATCTTTTCAGCGTCCGAAGGGTTCTTTTTGGCCTTTCCGTAAAAAGGAACACCCATCACCTGCTTGTTTTTGGGGACGCCGCCCTTAACGTGGGCGTCTATGCTCTCGTCCCAGCTGCGGTGGTTGAAACGGGCGCTCTTATGGAGCGGGGAATTGTGGCCGTTAGGGGCCGCTCCCATGTCGTATGTCATCACGTTCACATAGTCCAGATACTGCATTGCAGTGGGCCAGTCAACGTACTTTGCACTGGAGGAAGATGCAAAGGAGATTATCTTTGACGTGCCTATCGTCTCCCTCAGTTCCTTTAACACAAGATTGAAGTTCTGGGTGTCCGACGGGTCGCAGCCGGTCTCATTGTCTGCGCTCTGGGTGGGATACTCCCAGTCTATGTCCACTCCGTCCAGTTTATGCTTGTCCAAGAGGCTCTTCACGCTCTTGCAGAAAGCCGTGCGCTTTGCCGCGTCACGGGCCATCATGGAAAAACCGTCGGCGTGGCCGCCCCAGCCGCCAATCATCAGCATCACCTTAAGCTTGGGATTCTTGCTCTTGAGGGCTATCACATCCTTGATGGGGGCTTTCTTTGACTCTGTGATCACAATGCCTCCGTCGCCAGTCTTTGGATTGCCAAAACGCCCATGGGCATAATTGATATGTGTAAGCAGGCTCACTTCCGGAAGTGTTTCCGTGTACTCTGTAAAGTATGCAAGCACTATCGGCGTCTGGCCTATATCCGTACAATGGGTACCGTCCGGCACATTGGTATTGCCGGTATCACCCGTATTACCTGTGTTTCCAGTATTGCCAGTATTTGTCCCGGTAGACGGCTTGGTATCCGGAGGGGCAATCACAATGCCCTGCGCGGGCTTTTCGCACGCGCAGACGCACAGGGCAAGGGCCAGTATGCTCAGTAATGCAGCCTTTCTCATTTCAGGAGTTTCCTTACTTTCTCGCCAACTTCGCTGTTTTCCATAACGCCTGCAAAGTCCTCGGCATGAGGGCCATAGGCAAATACGGGAACCACAATGCCGTCGTGGCCGGAGGTGGAGAAATGAACCTTCACGGTCCTCTCTTCAAGGCTGCCCTTCAGGAGGGTGAGGCCGCCGGTATTGTGGTCTGCGGTTACAAGGACAAGGGTGTGGCCGTCCTTTTCTGCCCATTCCAGGACGGCCCCGATCACCTTGTCGAAATCGAAGAGCTCTTCGCACATATAACCAACCTTATTGCGATGGCACCAGTCATCAATCTGGGAGCCCTCGACCATGAGGAAGAAGCCCTTCTTATTGTCCAGCATCTGAATTGCCTTCATGGTGCTCTCCA
>JAEEGJ010000511.1_pt1 | contig 50000 bp, 35 predicted proteins | sample 8958761 | NCBI WGS metagenome assembly JAEEGJ01 (sample SAMN16246546, study PRJNA631951) | gut metagenome | biome: gut microbiome; feature: rumen; material: RS-attached | host: Bos | place: Iran: Karaj | collected 2018-10
GTGGTGGAGAAAGTGGACTTCAAGTTCACCGGCTACGGCAACGAAGTGGTCATCGACCACGGCTTCGGTTACAAGACGCGCTATGCGCACCTGAACACCATCGACGTCGGGGTGGGACAGAGCCTCCACCGGGGCGACAAGATAGGCGAGGTGGGCAAGTCCGGAAAATCCACCGGACCGCACCTCCACTACGAGGTCATCTACCGCGGCAACGCCGTCAATCCCATGAGTTTCATGGATATGGAGATGCCCGTAGACGAATACAGGGCCATGATAGGCAAACGCAAACTGGAAAACAGCACCGGCGCCCGTCCGTCCACGGCGGCGATGGGCGAGCGGCAGAAAAGGCAAGGCACCAATGGCAGACAATAAGTACACGCTGGACCAGCGCAACTTCGACATCCGCTCGGCCGGACGGGACATCTCCCGGGCCGTGTGGAGAGGCGTGAAGTTCGTGCTCACCGTGGTCTCCCTGACCATCGTGGGCTATGCCGTCTTCGCCCTCGTGTACAGCACCGACGAGGAAAAGAGGCTCAAGTCCGAAATCCTCAGCTACGAAGAGATGTACCCGTCCCTGCCTCCCAAGCTCTCCGAGATCGGCTCCGACCTGGAGCGCCTCTCCCGCAAGGACGACATAATCTACAAAGACATTTTCCACTCCGAGCCCCCTGCAGACGATCCCATGTCCACCCTGGGCATATTCTTCGGCAGCGACTCCATCCCGGATTCCAAACTGGTGTTCTACACCGCAGCCAAGGCGGACCGGCTGATGGCCCAGGCCGCCGAGGTGGACAGCCTCTTCCGGAGCATAGTCGGCTCGCTGAAGTCGGAAGGCTTCGTGATGCCGCCCATGTCCCTGCCCCTGGATTCCATCAGCTACACCCAGACCGGAGCCGGCACGGGCATCAAGATAAATCCTTTCTACACCACCAGCGCCCAGCACAACGGAGTGGACTTCATAGTGGCCCAGGGCACTCCCGTCCGGGCTTCCGGTGACGGGGTGGTGGGCTCCGTGCAGCACTCCCGCAAAGGCGACGGCAACACCGTCACTATCAAGCACAAAGGAGGCTACCGCACCTTCTATGCGCACCTCCAGGACATCAGGGTGGCCCCGGGCCAGAACGTACGCAAGGGGGCTGTCATCGCCACCGCCGGAATGTCGGGCAATTCCTACGCTCCGCACCTCCACTTTGAAGTCCGTCGCGACTCCCTCGTGGTGGATCCTCTCGGATTCATATTCGCGTCCGTGAGCCCGGAGGAGTACGCCAACATGGTCTATGTGGCCAGAAACACCAAGCAAACAATGGATTAACGATATGGAAAAGCTATTCTACTCTATCGGCGAAGCCGCTGAAATCATCGGGGAATCGGTGTCCCTCGTGCGTTTCTGGACCAATTCCTGCCCCCAGCTGCTAAAGCCCAGGCGCAATGCCAAGGGCAACCGCCAGTATGACGCCTCCGACATCGAGACGCTCAAGCAGCTGCATTTCCTGGTCAAGGACAAGGGCCTGACCTTCGACGGCGCGGTGCGCCAGATCGCCGGCGAAAAAGCCAGCGTCAGCAAGTCCGTCAAGGCGCTCGACTCTTTAAAAGCAATCCGGGCGCAACTTATGGAAATCAAGAATTCCATATAAGAAAAATAATTCCTACCTTTGTCGTTCCCGAAAACAGATAATATAATATATGGCAACCACTACAAAGAAAACCAAGAAGATCGCCACTCCGATCGACGAGCGCGAGACTTTTGTCTCCCTGCAGAAGACTTTCGCAGACTCCGAGTCCAATACCGAGGAAAAACTGAAGATCCTTTATGATCTCCAGAACGCCGACAACGCCATCGAGAAGCTCGTCCAGCTTCGCGGTGAACTGCCTGCCGAAGTCGCCGCCCTCGAGGCCGACGTCGAGGCCTGCAACACCCGCATAGCCGACCTGGAGCGCATCATCTCCCAGTACAACGACAATATCGCCGCGATGAACGATGATATAGTCGGTCTCGACGCTGAGATAGAGAAATACCGCCAGCAGCTGGAGAAGATCTCCAACAGCCGCGAGTTCGACTCCATCAACAAGGAGCTCGAGAACCTCGGCATCCTCCGCAAGATCGACGAGAAGAAGATAGGCGAGTCCCGCGACGCCATCGCCGAGAACAAGGCCACCATCGAGCGCGTCAACGACAAGCTCGGCGTCCTCGACATCGACCTGGAAGCAAAGAAGGAAGAGCTTGCCCGCATCGTGGAGTCCACTGCCAAAGAGGAGAAAGTCCTCGTCAAGACCCGCGACGATCTCGCAGCCAAGCTCGACGAGCGCACCCTGAGCGCCTACAACCGCATCCGCGCCAGCGTCCACAACCACCTCGCAGTCGTGACCGTCTACAACGGCGACTCCTGCGGCGGCTGCTTCAACACCATCACTCCCCAGCGCCTCATCGACGTGGCTTCCGGAAAGAAGCTCGTCATCTGTGAGCACTGCGGCCGCATCATCGTTGCAACTCCCGAGTCTGCAGAATAATGGCGGAGTCGACTTCCAAGACACGCAAGAGAGCCTCGCAGGCGAATCTTGACACGATAGGGCTTGAGATGGGAAATAAACCCCCTCAGGCTCTTGACGTTGAGGAAGCCGTGCTCGGAGCCATGCTCCTCGAGCCTTCCTGCGTGGACCAGGCCATGGAGGAACTGACCTCTTCCTGCTTCTACGACCAGAAGCACAGGATGATTTTCGAGGCCATGACCTCCCTCGTGCTGGACCACACATCCATCGATATCATCACCGTCAGCAACCGCCTCAAGGAACAGGGCAACCTCGAGACCGTGGGCGGCCCGGTGGCGCTTGCCGGCCTGTCCGAAAAGGTGGGCTCGGCGGCCCACATGGAGTATTACGTCAAGATACTCAAGCAGAAGACGATACAGCGCGACCTGATAAGCGCCTCCTACGACATCCTGCGCGACGCCTACGACGAGTCAGTCAACGTGGACGACCTCATCGACAAGGCCCAGACCAAGGTCTATGATGCCATCCAGAGCAACGTGCGCAAGGAGGTGCAGGATATAGGCAGCATCATCAACGACGCGATGGGCGATATCCAGGAGCAGCAGAATTCCGAAGGCCTGAGCGGCGTGCCGTCCGGCTTCGTGAGCATAGACCGCATCACCAACGGCTGGCAGCGCTCCGACCTCATCATCCTCGCCGCCCGCCCGTCCGTGGGTAAGACCGCATTCGCGCTCAACCTTGCCCGCAACGCCGCCGTGGACCACCATATGCCCGTTGCGGTGTTCTCCCTGGAAATGTCTTCCAAGCAGCTTGTCAAGCGTCTGATGACCAGCGAGTCCGGCCTCAGCGCCGACAAGATCAAGGGCAGCATCAAGCTGGAGCCGCACGAGTGGGAGCAGCTGGAGTTCAAGCTCCGCAACCTCTCCAAGGCCCCGTTCTACATCGACGATACGCCCGGCATGCAGATCATGGAATTCCGCACCAAGGCGAAGAACCTCGTCAAGAACAAGGGCGTGCGCCTCATAGTGGTGGACTACCTGCAGCTGATGCAGGGCCCGCCCGAGCTGAAAGCCATGCGCGAGCAGGAAGTCGCCGCCATATCCCGCACGCTGAAGGCCACCGCCAAGGAACTGAACATCCCCATCATAGCCCTTTCCCAGCTGTCCCGCCAGGCCGTGACCCGTGCCGGCAGCAGCGGAAAGCCCCTCCTGAGCGACCTCCGCGAGTCCGGCTCCATCGAGCAGGATGCGGATATGGTCATATTCATCCACCGTCCCGACTATGTGGGCCTGAGCGACAACATAGAGGACAGGGAAAAGACCCAGATCATCATTGCCAAGCACCGTAACGGTGAGACCAAGGACATCGACATGATCTTCAAGAGCGAGCAGATCCGCTTCATGGAGATGGACGAGGCGCTGGACGCTTTCGCCACCCGCACTGTCGGTTCCCGTATGAACGACGACGCTCCCTTCGAGCCCGCGCCTTCCTACGGCGGTTTCGGCCCCAATACTGAATTCTGATGGAAGCAATCACCCACAAAGGGCGTATCGTTGCCATCGACCCGGAGATTACCACGATAGAGATAATCGCCGAGTCGGCCTGTGCGTCCTGCCACGCCAAGGGCCTGTGCAGCCTTGGCGATGAAAAGGTGAAGCAGGTGCAGGTGCGCACGGATGCCTGGCATCCCCGCAACGTCGGAGACGAAGTGGAGGTGGTGCTGAAGAAGGCAATGGGCTACAAGGCCGTCTTCATCGCCTACGGAATGCCCCTGGTGGTGCTTTTCGCGGCGCTTATGGTGCTCGGCGCCCTGGGCGTCGGAGAGCTGTGGTCGGGACTTGGAGCCATCATCGCCGTGGCCGTGTGCTACCTGGTGATCTTCCTGTTCCGCAACAAGATAAGCAAAGAATATACATTTTATCTGAAATGAGTAATACGATCATCTGGACCATCGTCATCCTGACCGTGCTCGGACTCCTGCTTTCCCTGGTGCTCTTCTGGGTGGCCAGGAAATTCAGGGTCGAGGAGGATCCCAGGATAGACGAGATCGAGAAGACCCTGCCGGGGGCGAACTGCGGCGGCTGCGGCTTTGCCGGATGCCGTGCCTTTGCAGATTCGGCCGTGAAAGCCGGTAATCTCGATGCAAACTATTGCCCCGTAGGCGGCAATGAAGTCATGAAGCAAGTAGCAGCAATCCTGGGCTGCGAAATCAAGGAAGCCGCTCCGCTGGTGGCCGTGGTGCGCTGCAACGGCAGCTGCGCCAACAGGCCCAGGACCAACGAGTACGACGGCGCCCGGTCCTGCAAGGTCAAGGCGGCGCTCTACGGCGGCGACACGGGCTGCCTCTACGGCTGCCTGGGCTGCGGCGACTGTGTGGCTGCCTGCCAGTTCGGCGCCCTGTCCATGGATCCCGCCACAGGCCTTCCCGTGGTGGACGAGAGCAAGTGCACAGCCTGCGGCAAGTGCGTAGCGGCCTGCCCGAAGCGCGTCATCGAACTTCGCAAGAAAGGCCCCCGCGGTATGCGCGTGTACGTGTCGTGCATCAACAAGGAGAAGGGCCCTGCGGCGCGCAAGGCGTGCTCGGCGGCCTGCATCGGCTGCGGCCTTTGTGCGAAGACCTGCCAGCACGACGCCATCACCGTCACGGACAACGTGGCCTACATCGATTTCGAGAAGTGCAAGCTCTGCCGTGAGTGCGAGGCCGTGTGCCCGACCGGCGCCATCCACGGCGTCGGCTTCCCCAAGGAGCTTGACAAGGAAGCCGTGAAGAAACGCATAGCTGAAAGAAAGGAGGTCAAAAATGGCTAAACTGACTTTTTCCATCGGTGGCATCCATCCCGCCGACAGCAAGATCGCCCGTGAGCGCAAGATCGAGGTCCTGCCCCTGCCCGACAGGGTGTATGTCTCCATGTTCCAGCACCTTGGAGCGATGGCCAAACCGGTCGTGGCCGTAGGCGACACCGTCAAGGCCGGCCAGATAATAGCAGAACCCGGCGGATTCATTTCCGCCTACATCCATTCTCCCGTCAGCGGTACCGTCCGCAGCATCGGCCCCCGCAAGGACCTTGCAGGCTTCATGCAGATGCACATCGAAATCGAGGTGCAGGGCGACGAGTGGGCCGAGGGCATCGACCTCACCCCCGAACTCGTCACCTCCATCCCTGAAGACCGCGACTTCATCCTCGACCGCATCAAGATGAACGGCGTGGTGGGCCTCGGAGGCGCTACCTTCCCCACGCACGTCAAGCTCAATCCGCCGCCCGGAAAGGTGGCTGAGTGCCTGATACTCAACGGCGCCGAGTGCGAGCCCTTCCTCACCAGCGACTTCCGCATCCTGCTGGAGCGCACCGACGAGATCGTCGTGGGAGCCGCCATCATGCAGAAGGTGCTCGGAGGCTGCCCCTGCGTGATCGGCATCGAAGAGAACAAGCCGGAGGCCATCGCCGCCGTGCGAGCTTCCGTGGCGCGCCTGGCCTATCCAGGCATCCGTGTGGAGGTGCTGAAGAAGCGCTATCCGCAGGGCGGTGAGAAGCAGCTCATCGACGCCGTGATGCACCGCCAGGTGAAGTCCGGCGGCCTGCCCATCGACGTGGGCGCCGTGGTGCAGAACGTCGCCACCTCGCTTGCAGTCTATGAAGCCGTGCAGAAGAACAAGCCGCTGGTCACCAATGTGTTGACCGTAACCGGCGACGTGCTTCCGGTGGAGAAGCAGCACAACTACCTCTTCCGCATCGGCGTGCCCCTGTCGTTCATCGCGCAGTACGCCGGCGGAGTGCCCGAAGGCGCCGTCAAGATGGTGAGCGGCGGCCCTATGATGGGCAAGGCCATCGCCAACCTCGACGCCACCACCGTCAAGGGTTCCTCTTCCATTCTGTATCTCGGCAAAGGCACCGCCCGCAAGGCCGAGGGCCCCTGCATCCGTTGCGGCCGCTGCGCCGACGCCTGCCCTATGGGCCTCGAGCCTTTCCTGCTCAAGAGCCTCTACAAGGCCGGCGACCTCGCCGCGCTTGAGGAAAACGCTGCGCAGGACTGCATCGAATGCGGTTGCTGCCAGTACAGTTGCCCGTCCTACATCCCCCTGCTCGACAACATCCGCATGGCCAAGGGCCAGGTGATGGGCGTCATCAGGGCCAGAAACGCCAAAAAATAGCTTCTATGGATAAAGTGATAGTTTCCCCCTCGCCGCACGTCCATTCTCCTGCCTCGACCAACAGGATAATGCTGGACGTAGTGATTGCACTCATGCCGGCGATCATCGTTTCCATATTGTTCTACGGCTGGTCCGAGTTGCTTGTCCTGGCCGTCAGCGCCGTTGCCTGCGTGGGCCTCGAGTGGCTCATCGCGAAGTTCCTTATGAAGCGTCCAGAGCTGTTCAACGGCTCTTCGGCGCTCGTCACCGGCCTGCTGCTTGCGATGAACCTGCCTTGCAGCACTCCCTGGTGGGTGGTGGTCATCGGCGCCGTGGTTGCCATCGGCATCGCCAAGATGTCCTTCGGCGGCCTTGGGCAGAACATATTCAATCCGGCCATCACGGCACGTGTGTTCCTGCTCATCTCCTTCCCCGTGTATATGACCAGCTGGGCAATGCCGGACGGCTTCATCGGCTCCGTCGACGCAGTCTCCGGAGCCACGCCCCTCGGGCTCATCAAGGAAGGTCTCAAGAGCGGATCCACCATCCCCGAGATCCTTTCCGCCCACGGCCTCACAGCTTCCACCATCCTGCGCGACGTCGGCGGCTCGGCCGGCGAGATTTCGGCGATTGCGCTTCTTGCCGGCTTCTGCTACCTGCTCATCCGCAAGGTGGTCAAGCCCTGGATACCCCTCAGTATCCTCGGCACCATCGCGCTGACCACTTTCATCTTCCACGCCATCGACCCTGCGCATTATACGGGAATCGGCTTCAACCTGCTCACCGGCGGCGTGCTCCTCGGTGCTCTGTTCATGGCCACGGACTACGTGACTTCGCCTATGAGCAACTGGGGCGGCGTCATCTTCGGCGTCGGTATCGGATTGATTGTGATGATGATACGTTATTTCGGATCCTACCCTGAGGGTATGTCTTTCGCCATCCTGATCATGAACTGCTTCGTGCCGCTCATCAACAGGGCGTTCCACCAGAAAAAATACGGGAGGGCATAGTTATGGCAGCTAAATCGAATCTCAAGAACATGGCCCTGAGCCTTACGCTCGTGTGCCTCGTGTGCTCCGCGCTGCTGGGTGGCGTGTATGCCGTGACCGCCCAGCCCATTGCCGATGCGCAGGCAGCCAAGACCGCCGCTTCCATCGCCCGTGTGCTTCCCGAGTTCACCGTCGAGCCCGAGCAGAAGAGCGTTTCCGTCGAGGGCGCCGATTATACATATTACTCCGTTCCCGGCTCCGGCATTGCGGTCATTTCGACCGTCGGCGGCTTCGGCGGCCCCCTGAGCCTTATGGTGGGCATCGACGAGGGCGGCTGCGTCGTCAACACCGTCGTGCTCTCGCATTCCGAGACTCCCGGCCTCGGCGCCAAATGCGCCACGGAGGCTTCCTTCATCGACCAGTTCAAGGGCTGGGACCCCGCTGCAAAGGTTCTCGCCGTGCGCAAGGACGGGGGAGAGGTGGATGCCATCACGGCTTCCACCATCACCTCCAGGGCCTACAGCGCCGCGATCGCCAATGCATACAAAGTTTATCTTAATCTGAAGGGCAATGAGTAAGTTTGGATTGATTACCAAGGGCTTTCTCAAGGAGAACCCTACTTTCGTCCTCGTTCTGGGACTGTGCCCCACGCTCGCGACCACAACCTCCGCGATGAACGGCCTCGAGATGGGACTTGCCACCATGTTCGTCCTGATCCTGAGCAACATAGTCATTTCGCTGATCGCTCCTGTGGTTCCCGACAAGGTGCATATCCCGGTGTATATCGTGGTCATCGCGACCTTCGTCACGCTCCTGCAGCTGCTCATGCAGGCATATGTGCCCGACGTGTATGAGACGCTCGGCCTGTTCATCCCGCTGATCGTCGTCAACTGTATAGTCCTTGGCCGCGCCGAGGCTTTCGCCAGCAAGAATTCCGTAGGGGATTCGGCCCTGGACGGCATCGGCATCGGACTCGGATTCACCGTTACGCTCACCATCATCGGCATCGTCCGCGAAATCCTGGGGAGCGGTTCCGTCTTCGGCTGGAAATTCATCACCGGCGACGGTATCCTCGCGTTCGTGATGGCACCCGGCGCCTTCCTTGTGCTGGGGTATCTTATGGTTTTGTTCAACAAGTTGGCTAAGAGGTAGATATGGAATATTTTCTGATAATTGTCTCGGCGATATTCGTCAATAATATCGTCCTCGCGCAGTTCCTTGGCATCTGCCCCTTCATGGGCGTTTCCAGCAAGCTGTCCACGGCTACGGGCATGTCCGGTGCGGTGGCGTTCGTCATCACGCTCGCAACCGTCGTCACTTTCCTTATCAACAAATACCTGCTGGTGCCTTTCGGGCTCGAGTTCCTGCAGACCATAGCGTTCATCCTGGTCATCGCCGCACTCGTGCAGATGGTCGAGATCGTGCTCAAGAAGATCAGCCCTTCGCTGTATCAGGCCCTTGGCATCTTCCTGCCGCTCATCACCACCAACTGCGCCGTGCTCGGCGTGGCTATCACGGTGGTCACCAAGGAGTTCACCTTCGGGGGTGCCGCCCATATGCTCAACCTTGCGCAGGCCGCCGTCTATGCACTGGCGACGTCTCTCGGCTACGGCCTTGCGATGATCCTGTTCGCGGGGCTCCGTGAGCAGCTGTCCCGCAGCGAGGTGCCCGCCGCTTTCAAGGGCCTGCCTATCGCCTTCATCACCGTGGGCATCATGGCAATGGCCTTCCTCGGCTTCTCAGGAATCGTATAATGTTTGCCGGCCCTGACCACTCATAATCTGTGCCACCCTCGGCACCATAAGAGGGAGGGGCCCTTTAGGGAGGGGTCGCGAAGCGACGATTCTGAGTGGTCAGGGCCGGCAAACGGTAACATATAAGATGAACAGGATAGGACAAGGATACGACGTACATCAGATACGGGAAGGGCTGCCGATGTGGCTCTGCGGGGTGCGTGTGCCTTCTTCCGTGGGCTTTGTGGCCCACTCGGACGGCGATGTGGCCATCCACGCGCTGTGCGACGCCCTGCTGGGCGCCCTCGCGCTGGGGGATATCGGGCACCACTTTCCCGACACGTCGGACGAGTTCGCGGGGATCGACAGCAAGATCCTGCTGCGCCGCGTGATGGAGCTCGTGCGCTCGAAGGGCTGGGACCTGGTCAATGCCGACATCACAATAGCGCTGCAGGCCCCCAAGATTGGTTTCCTTGTCCCGGAGATGCGCCGCTGCCTTGCGGAAGTGATGGGTGTGGATGTGGATTCAGTCAGCGTGAAGGCCACCACGACCGAGCGCCTGGGCTTCGTGGGAAGGGGAGAAGGATGTGAGGTCTGGGCCGTTGTGCTGCTCGGAAAATAGACTCCGCCTGTATAGAAGAAAAAAGTCGCCGGAAGGCGACTTTTTTGTTGAGATAGAAGGACTCGAACCCTCACTGACAGAGCCAGAATCTGTAGTGCTACCATTACACCATATCTCAATGGGACCGCAAAGATACAATTCTTTTGCTTAACTGCAAAATTTTTTTGCTCTGAATCAATAATTGTCCGAATTTGGGTATCTTTGCACATCAGACATAATCCACAATGAAAAAAGTAATCAACATCATCCTTGCCGCTTCGCTCATGGCCATAGTCGCCGGCTGCGGCAATAACCCCAAGGGCGGGAAGACCACCGAAGCCGGATCCGAGGCCGAGGTCCAGGCCGATTCGCTCGTACAAGCTCAAAAGACAATGAAGACAATGGAAAAAATCGCTGCGATGCCCGAGGAGCCGGTATTCGATATCGTCACCAGCCTGGGCACAATCAAGGTCCGCCTCTATGCCGACACCCCCAAGCACCGTGAGAACTTCGCCAAGCTGGCTTTCGAGGGCTTCTTTGACGGCCTCCAGTTCCACCGCATCATCAAGAACTTCATGATCCAGGGCGGCGACCCCCTGACCAAGGATCCCAACCGGGTGGCGGAATACGGCACCGGCGGCCCCGGCTACCAGATCGAGGCTGAGATCCGTCCGGAGCACCACCACAAGAAAGGCGCCCTTGCAGCCGCCCGCAAAGGCGACATCGCCAATCCTATGAAGGAGTCCAGCGGCTCGCAGTTCTATATCGTCCAGAGCGAGGAGGGCTGCCGCCACCTCGACGGCGAGTACACTATCTTCGGCGAGACCATCGACGGTTTCGACGTCATCGACAACATCGCTGCCGTCCAGACCAACCCCCGCGGCCTCCCGGACAACCCGATTTTTATCTTCCAGGTAAAATATGACGAAGAATTGAACTAATCTGCAAAGTTTGGCACACCCTTTGCAATAGAATTTAACCGAATAGTTTTTTCATAGGTTAAATTTTAGGTTAGAATTGCAAGCACCCCGCGTCGAGAGATGCGGGGTGTGTTGTTGTATGGTCTGGCGCAGGTCCCCGGCGGGCTGCCGATACCGGTCCACTCGCCTGTACCCCTATGTGCGAAAACGGCCGAATTTGCTTATCCCGGTCCACAGACCAGGCAGGGTATCGTCACTATCCGGACAGAAGGATTATTCGGTACTTTCTGCCTTGGCAGAGTCCTTGACCATCTGGCTTTTCCTTTTTCATCGACGAGCGCCTCGTTGGAAAACAGTTTCGACTGTTGACCAAAGTCGACTGAGATGTTGAATTTCTTCGTGAACAAACCCTGGACACCAATGAGTTCACAATAAATTATCTCCTGGGCGTTTGCCGCAACGGCGACAAAAAGCGCAACGATAATTATGCTTTAGATGCGGCTCTGTAGGCTGACGGCGACATGCCGTAGGCCTCCTGAAAGAGCCTGTGGAAGGTGGATCGGGAGCTGAAGCCGGCATCTTCTCCCACGGCAAGCACAGAAAGGTCGTCCCGGCCTGCAAGGGCTTCGGCAGACCAGCGCAGGCGGAAGTGGTTGATAAACGCATTGAGGGTCCCGCCAAAACACTGCTTGACGGCATTTGAAATGTAGGTGCGGTTTGTCCCCAGTCTGGCGCACAATAAATCCCGGTTGAGGTCGGCATCCTTGAAAAGCTCCTCTTCCTGCATCAATCTGATAAGACTGGCATAAAGTCTCTCCTCGGCCGTTTGCCCGGCTTCCGGGGCATGCACGATTGCCTCTTCGGCCTCCTCTTCAGCCTTGATGTGCTCCTGCGTGGCGGAAAAGAGAATCCTGTTCTTGCGCCGTAACTGCCTGTTGTAGACGAATATCGCCACCAGCAGAACAGCCATGACTGCGACGATGAGACCGAGCATGGTGTTCCTCTGACGGGACGCTTCGTTTTCCATCCTGAGCTCATCGAGTTCGAACTTCTTAGTGAGTTCGTTGAGTTGCCGGTGAGTATCCTGTATCCGTGCCGAGTCGCTCTCGGCCGAGTATAGCCGGTAATTGTCGACAGCCAGGTCCAAGTCCCCATTCTCCCGCTGGAAGTCGGCCAGGGAGAGACGGAACCGGGAGGCGTTGTTGAAATTGCGCGCCTTGAGGTTTCTGGCAATAAGCGTATCCAAGCATGCGTAAGCCTCTTTTCTGTTGCCGACGGCCTGCTCGTACTGAGCGATGGCGGTGAGCATGATTTCGTCCTGGGAAGGGTCGTTGAGCACTGCGGCATAATGAAGGAGGGTGTCCTTCAGCGGGGCCGCCTCCTTCAGCCTGCCCGTCCTTTGCAGAAGTACGAAACGATACCTGGCCTGCTTGAAGTGATTTCCTGCATTGGCTCTGCCGGAGCGCGCTTCCATATCGGAGATGAGAATCGCCGTAGAGTCATTCATGGCAAGTCCGGCTTCCGGCTCCCCCAGGTTCATTGCACAGGCCTGCAGGTTAAAGCCGGCCCTCAATGCCCGCCCGTTTTCACCTGCGGTTTTAAGCTCATTGAAAGCACGGCGGTAGTGGATTTCCGCCTCTGCAGGCTGCCTGGTATTGAGGTACAGCTGCCCGGTACAGAACTCGGCAACTGCGGTTCCAAGACGGCTGCGCCTTCCCTGGGCGACCTGAGACATTTCGTCGATGGTGGCAACGGCGTCGTCGTATCGGCCCCACATCTGCTGGCGGTCAAAGAGTGTAGCATAAGCGTCGAAGAGCTGTTTGTCGCTCCCATGCGTCTTGTGAAAATCCACGAGGTCACGCGCTGCCTGCAAAAAGCCGTCCTTGTCGTCAGCATAAAAGAGTTCCGCCATTTTTGCACGCCGCAGCGAGTCTTCCTGCCGTGGATTGGGCTGGGCGGCAGCAATAAGTGAAATAAGAAAAACAACCAGTAGACGCATACAAAAGGCAAAATTAATCATTTTTGTCAATTTGAGACATAGTTTTGCGGGGGTGGGACATCACTCCCGCTGTCTGTACTTACCTTTGCGCCGGAAACAAACGAACACGCTATATGAAAGAAAATTACATGACGCCCGCAGTGGAAATTGAACAGCAGTGGATGGAAGAAGCCATCCTGCAGGCCTCCGGAGACTTTCTCCGGGATGATTATGGATATTGGATAACTGACGAATGGGGGAACTAGCCATGAGAAAGTATTGGATTCTTATTGCGGCACTTGCTGCAGTCGCATGTGCAAAGAACGAAGTAGAGACCGCACCGGAAGGGAAGACCTGGACGGTGGAAGTCGATGCCATGAAATGGGCTGAAGCCACAACGAAGGCATTATTTGAACACGATGGCTGGGAAGGTGGCGGAATTGTTGCCGAAACAAAGGCCCTGAACCTTGACAACGGTTATTTGTCGGCATACTGGAGCGGAACGGATAAGATAGAGGTGTATGACGTCAACGGGGACGGCCACCGTGGAACACTCACCACGCCCGGCGGCGGCAGCATTTGCCGGTTCAGGGGGACGATATCGGGAACGGTCAATACGGGAGACAGGTTCACACTTTTGTATCCGGAAAAACCTGCCGATTCCCGGGAGATGTATGCCCGGCAGAAAGGGACGCTGGAAGATATTGCCAAGCGCTATGATTATGCGCTTGCGACCGTAGATGTGACGAGTGTCGATAAGGCGAGTTCCAAGATCGTTCTTTCCGATGCCGCTTTAGTCAGCCGGCAGAGCATCACCCTTTTCAGCTTCAACTACATTGGTTGCGAAACCAACAAGATTACAAGGCTCACGCTCACCTCCTGGAGCCTTGACAACCCAGTCACGGTGGTTCCTGACGCGCCCGGAACCGAGTTCTTCGTTGCCATTCCGGGGCAATACGGCGCCGATTTCGACCGCACCGGGAAGGCCAGGATTCCATACGATTTTGTGGCTGAAACGCAGGACGGAACGGTTTTTAGCGGCACCATGAAGGCGCTCCTTGCCGACGGCAGGTTTTACAAGGCATCCAAGACTTTGAAAAAATACGAGTCCCTCAAGCAGCCATTTACCATCGAGGCTCTGCAAGACGGCATCGTGACTATCCAGAATCCTCTCGGACGCACTTTTTACTATGGTTTTGATGGCGTGAACAATAGCGCAATCAATTCCAATATCGCAAGCGGAGACCCAATCAAGATTGAAGTGAAGGCCGGTGATAAACTGCTTCTGGGCGGAAAGCTTGCTCCGGGGAACAGGTATTATGGAACGAGGACGGAGAAGTATAATTCGTCAACAAACACCTATAACGCATATGATGCATTCACCCATATAAACTGCGACGCCCCGTTTTATCTGTACGGTAATCTTATGAGCCTTATGGATTTTGAGTATTTCGGGTCTCCGGATTCGGGCTTAAAAACTGCGGAGGACTATGCCTTTTACGGCATGTTCGAGGATGTGGGCAATATGCTTAACCATCCGGAGAAGGATATCGAGCTTCCGGCAACGACGGTGCGCAAAGGCTCTTATGCACTCATGTTCTATAACTGTACAAACCTGACACGAGCACCGGAGCTCCCTGCAACAACGCTTTCAGGCGGACCTTATGACCCTATGAGCGTCTTGGGACCTTACAACAGCATGTTCTACCAGTGCTACAGATTGGAAAAAGCTCCGTCCATCCTTCCGGCAACGAATGTCCCTGCTACCAGTTACTTCAGGATGTTCTCAGACTGCCGGGCCCTGGCGGCCGCCCCCGTTCTGCCCGCCGCAGCCCCCGGGAATGACGCATACCGCTTTATGTTCAGGAATTGTCGGAGCCTGAAGCAGATTACCTGTTACGCCAAGGGTAACCTTGGAAGAAACAAAGCCACGCATTTCTGGGTGGAAGGCGTCCCCGCCGGCGGAACCTTTATCTCCGATCCTTCGGTATCCTGGCCCAGTGGAGACCACGGCATCCCGGCCGGATGGAACGGATTTGTGGATCCCCTTACCATAGAGGCTGTCGAGAGCGGCGTCATTACCATCGCCAACCCGCAGGGGCTCTCCATTACCTGCGGAAAGGACATTCACATGGGTTCGGCAACCACATCCAGCAACAGTACAATCACCATTGACGTGTCTGCCGGTGAGAAGCTGCGCCTGTGGGGAGACAACCCTGTGTACGGTCACGAGTCAGCAGTCTATCTTTATACCCGGATTTCAGGCAGCGGGAAGTATAAAGTATCCGGCGACATCCGCAGCCTTGTTTCCAGCGGCGACTATGTGAACGTCCAGGCGCTTTCGGACTATGCTTTTGTGCAATTATTCTCGCACGACACCAAACTGGTTTCGGCCAAGGATCTGGTCCTTGGGGCGAGCACGGTGGGCAATTCGTCATACATGAGTATGTTCGAGGGGTGCTCGGGAATGACATCGGCTCCGGCACTGCCTGCAAGGAACCTTGCCGAAAACTGCTATGCCAACATGTTTTCTGCAAGTGGTATTGCCCAGGCCCCGGTCCTTCCGGCGACCACCCTTGCGCCGTACTGCTACGGGAGCATGTTCCGCGAATGCGTAAGCCTCACCCAGGCTCCGGCGCTTCCTGCCTCTACGCTTGCCGAAGGCTGCTACATGAATATGTTCGACTACTGCACCTCACTTACCAAGGCTCCGGAACTGAAAGCAACCAGGCTGGTGCGGTTCTGCTATGCCTACATGTTCCGTGATTGCAGTTCACTGGGAGCCGTCACCTGCCTTGCCACAAATCCCGACTGGGCGTGGGACGCTGCCGAGCCCGACTACGAAGCTCCCAATGCTGCTGCCATCATGGACTGGATGAGCGGAACCAATGCCACAGGTACCTTCACACGCGCTTCTGGCGTCAACTGGCCAAGAGGAGAGTACGGCGTCCCCGCAGGATGGACTATTACTCCATAGGGTGCTCCTGCTGGAAGAAAAACCTTTCCAGTGGGAGCAAATAACGCCCTAAATGCTCCTGCTGGAAGCAAATTTGTTCCAGCGGCAGCACCCGGCGGCACCCGGCAGCATCTGGCAGCACCCGGCGGCACCCGTGCCTCACAATATACTAATAATCAGCCCCAAAACCTGCCGTCTTGCAATTCCGCTCATAAACCTATATATTTGCTCTATGAAAAAATTGGCCTTTGCACTCCTGTGCGTCCTGCTTCTGTCTGGAAAATGTGAGAAGAAAGCTACCGTCGATCTCCCGCCTCCCGGGAAACCGGCCCCTGAAGTCCAGGGCGATGATCCGGCCCCGGACAAGGGCTCGCTGAGGCTCGCCACCTACAACGTGGGCGTCTTCAGCAAGAGCGGGACCAATACCACCGGGATGGTGGCCGCAATGGTCAGGGAGCTGGGCGTGAGCGCTTTGTCCATGAACGAACTGGACAGCTGCAACACCCGCCACAACGTGTTCCAGATCAAGCTCTTCGCCGAAGCTATGGGCGGCTGGGACTACACCTTCGCGCAGGCCCTGGACTACAAGGGCGGCGGCTACGGAATAGGCATTGCGTCGGACCCTTCGCTACAGCTCCAAAAACGCTTCCGGATCAAGCTGGACAGGGGTGACGGCTCCGAACAGCGGGCCCTCGCGGTGTGCGAATTCAGGGATTTCGTGTTCTGCTCCACCCACCTGGACCACAAGTCCAAGACGGCCCAGCTGGCCCAGGCTGCCGCGATAACGGAATGGATAAAAGCTACTTACGGCAACACAGACAAGCCCGTCTTCCTGTGCGGCGACTTCAATGCCCTTCCGACCAGCGAGACCATCTCCTATATGAAGCGGGAATGGACTATCCTTTCGCCCTTCGACTTCACCTATCCGGCAAGCCAGCCGGTCAAGTGCATCGACTACATCATGGTGTACCGCAACGCCTCGTCCCGGGTTGAACTGCTGGAGGCAGAGGTGCCCGTGGCGTTCAAGTCTGGCGACGTGAGGGTCGCTTCTGACCACCTTCCGGTGTATGTGGACGTGAAGCTCAAATGAGCCCCATGGTGGGAAATCCGTGAAAAATGACTATATTTGCGATATACTGACCACTACCGGGAAATGAAGCAGGATTCGAAACTGATTCTGGCTATGTCTGAAGGGGACATGGGTGCTTTGGCGGAACTCTATAAACGCTATGCTCCCGGTGTGCGTAATTTCGTGACGGGCCTTATCAAGGACAAGGCGAAGGCGGAAGACATAGTCCAGAACATTTTCCTGCGCCTGATGTCGTCCAATCCTTCCTTCGAAAGCGTGGCTGCTTTCAGGAACTGGCTGTTCATCTGCGCCCGAAATGAGGTGGTCAGCACCCTGCGGTCCAAATGGGAAAGCCAGGTCGACAAGGTGCAGGTCCTCCCTGAGGGGGTGTCGGACGACATCCAGCCGGACGTCATGATGAATCTGCTGCACCCGGTCCTTGCAAAAATGCCCAGGAAAAGAGCTGAAGTGTTCAGGATGAGCAAGCTGAATGGCCTTTCCGACGAGGAAATTGCCGCCCGCATGGGCATTTCCGTCCGCACGGTAGAGAAACACCTCGAGCTTGCCAGGCGGGAGGTCTCCGTTTATCTGAGTTAATTTGTGGGACTGATTACGTATTTTGCGCCCTTCATGCGTTTATATAATGTGAAGGACAAAATTCGTGATTATTTTTTCGACCGCCTCTCCATGCGTGAGGAGGGAGAGGTGCAGAAAATCATCTGCGCCAATCAAGGGTCGCCGGAACTGGACGATTCCCTCCGGGACCTGTTCGAAGAGTGCCTCGATTCATCGGGACAGACCCCCCATCGTCATACCGTTTTCAGGAGGATACTTCCTTATGCCCTGGCGGCCGTGGCCGTGCTGGCGTCTGCGATTTTCCTTCCCGTCTCATACAAGGCCGGCCTGAATACGGGCGAAGAACGCATCGCCGCCATCGAATGGGCGGAGGTGAGCGTGCCTTTCGGCGAGAAGCGGGTGGTGTCGCTCGCCGACGGGACGACTCTCCACCTCAACTCCGGCAGCCGCCTGACCTATCCGGCCGTCTTTTCCGGCAGCAACCGCATCGTATTCATGGACGGAGAAGCATATCTGGACGTGGCCAGGGATCCCGAACATCCTTTCGTCATCAAATCCCCGGGCCTTGACATAAAGGTGCTCGGCACCTCGTTCAATTTCAAGAATTTTGCCCACGAACACACTGCGGAACTGCTTCTGCTGGAGGGCAGCGTGGAAGCCAACGTATCGAGGCAGAATGAGACAAGGCTTGTCCGCCTGAAGCCGGGAGACAGGATGCTCTACAACCGGGAAAACGACAAACTCGATGTCTCGAGGTTCTCTCCCTCCGGCTTCAAGGCTTTCCATGAAGGCAATTCGCTCCATTTCTTCGATATGGAGATGGCTGACATTGCGGCTGACCTTTCCCGCCGCTTCAACCGCGAAATCATCGTTCTGGATGAGGATCTGGCGTCAAGGCGCTACTTCTCCATCTTCACCAACAACGAAACCCTCGACCAGATCCTGGCCGTGATGAGCTCCGACGGGAAAATGCGCGTCCGCCACTCCGGTAAGACGATCTACCTGCAATCCAAATAAAAACATATACATATTTAATAACTGTTTAATGCTATGTTAACCAAATTCAGATTAGTCAAACCGCTTTTTCTGGTGTTCGCGACTCTGTTGCTCAGCGTCGTGGCGAACGCCCAGATCAACCTGTCTTTGAAGAATGTGAAGGTTAGCGACGCCATCACCGCACTGAACCGGAGTCAGGGATACTCTGTATCCGTCAATTCCGAAGACGTGGACCTCAACAAAGTGATCAGCGTCGATGTTTCCGGAGCTTCGATCTCTGACGTGCTGGACCGGATTTTCGCCGGACAGCAGGTGATTTACATCATTGACGGAAAGAGCATCTCCGTCAGCAAAGGAAAGCCCAAGGCCGAGCCCCAGCAGGTCACCGGCGTGGTGGTGGATGAGAACGGAGAGCCGCTGATGGGCGCCGGAATCCGCATCAAGGGCACGACGCTCGGATTCATCTCCGGGCCGGACGGAAGCTTCACGCTGACCAATGTCCAATACCCCGCCACCCTTATAGTCTCCTACATCGGCTACTCGGACCAGGAAGTTCCGGTCAGCGGCAACGAAGGCCACGTCAAGGTTGTCTTCAGCGATGCCATGAACCTGCTCGACGAAGTCGTCGTCGTGGGTTACGGTACCCAGAAGAAGGTCAACGTGACCGGTGCCGTGTCCGTCGTCGACGGCGCCACCCTGAACCAGCGCCCCGTGACGAATACGGCGATGGCCATCCAGGGAGCCGATCCTTCCATCATAGTCACGACCGGCAACGGTTCGATCGAAGCTTCGGAATACAGCATGTCCGTCCGTGGCAAGGTGTCCCTCAACTCCGGCAGCCCGCTGGTGCTGGTGGACGGCGTGGAGGGCAGCCTGACGCTGGTCAACCCCAACGACATCGAAAGCATTTCCGTGCTCAAGGACGCCTCCGCCTGCGCCATCTACGGCGCAAAGGCTTCCGCGGGCGTGATCCTGGTGAATACCAAGAGCGGTGCGGGCGAGGAAGGCAGGGCATCCATCAACTACAACGGACGCTACTCCATCTCCAGCAACACCACTTCGACGAACTTCATGACCACAGCCTACGACTACATCACGATGACCAACGCCTTCAACCAGGTCTTCCAGGGCAACGATGCCTGGACGTACTCGGATGAGCAGATCCAGATGATGTACGACCGCAGGAACGATGTCACCGAGAACCCTGCCCGTCCCTGGGTCATTCCCGACCAGACCCACACGAACACCTACCTGTACCTCGGCAACTTCGACTGGTATGGCTACCTGTTCAAGAGGACCCGTCCCGAGACGGAGCACAACGTCTCCATCAAGGGCGGCACCAAGAAGATGAACTACTATGTGAGCGGCCGCTACCTCTATCGCGAAGGTCTCTTCAACCAGGGAGCCGAGGATAAGGTCAAGAACTTCTCGTTCCGCTCCAAGATAAATGCGGAAATCACCCCCTGGCTGCACTATTCCAGCAACCTGGCCTTCGAGCGCTCCAACTACAAATACGGTGGTTTCTGGGAGCAGGACGGACAGGCCGGCCTTGTGGACGCGGGTATCCTTTGGAATACTACGCAGAATGTCGGTCCCTTCTACGTGCCATTCAATCCCGACGGCACCGTGAACATCCAGCCGGGCTACATGTACGGAGCCACCTCTCCGCTCTTCAGCGGACGCGGCGGCGTGTGGACCAACGACGCCAACAGGAACGCCCGTATCAGGAATGCCCTCACCCTGACCAACCGTCTGACTTTCAATATTGTGAAGGGCCTCAAATTCGTGGTGGACTACACCTATCGCCGCAACGACAACGTGAATACCTACCGCAGCCTTCCCACGCCCAACTGCTACGACAACGCCAACAAGCGTATGTATGTGGGCAACGGACTGACCGGAGGCTATTTCAGCAACGGCTCCGTGTATGACTTCTATCGCGAGGTCCGCTACTACCAGGACGGACACGTGGCCAACGGCTACTTCTCCTACGACGGCTCCTTCGGCAAGCACAATGTCGCCGCCACCCTGGGCGCCAACTTCGACGACTACCGTTCATCGAACATGACGGTACATCAGAAAGGTTCGCTCAGCGAGTCGCTTTCCTACATCAACCTTGCCTCCGCGACGGAAATCTCCACCCTCAACGAGTCCAACAGCGCCTACCGTACCCTCGGCTTCTTCGGGCGCGTCAACTATAACTACGCGGAAAGATACCTGCTCGAGATCTCCGGACGTTATGACGGAACATCCCGCTTCCCCAAGAATCACCGCTGGGGCTTCTTCCCCTCGGCTTCCGTGGGCTGGCGTATCAGCGAGGAGCCTTTCTGGGCCCCCCTGCATGATGTGTGGAACAAAGCCAAGGTCCGCCTGAGCTACGGTACCCTGGGCAACCAGCAGGTCAGCAACTACTACTATTTCGACACCATCACCCTTGCCAAGCTCGGCTACACCTTCAACGGGACCGATGCGGCGCAGCGCGCCACGATGTCTTCTCCCGTTTCCAGCGGCCTGACCTGGGAGACCGTGATTTCCTACAACGCCGGTCTGGACCTCGGATTCTTCAACGACCGCCTGAACATCACGGCCGACGCCTACATCCGTGACACCAAGGACATGCTCACCAAGTCGATGACGCTTCCCAACGTCTATGGCGAGAGCGCTCCGAAGGAGAACGCCGCCGACCTGCGCACTACCGGCTACGAGATCATGGCAAGCTGGCACGACGCCGTGAAGCTGGGCGGCAAGCCCCTGCGCTACGGCATCACCGCCACCCTGGGCGACAACATCACCAAGATCACCAAGTTCAACAACCCCACCAACCTGCTGACCGACAATTATGTGGGCAAGACCCTGGGCGAAATCTGGGGCTACCACGTGATCGGCCTGTTCGGCTCCGACGAAGAGGCCGCCCAGTGGGCCGATGAGTACGACCTGAGCGTCGTCAACAAGGCTGAACTCGGCTGCAAGGCACCCTATAACAAGGTCCTCGCCGGTGATATGAAGTTCGAGAACCTGGACGGCGACAAGCACACGAAGGACGGAAAGAAGTCCATCGACACCGGCGCCAACACCCTGGACGATCCCGGCGACCGCCGCGTGATAGGAAACAGCCTGCCCCGTTACCGCTATTCATTGCAGAGCGACTTCTCCTGGAACGGAATCGACCTGAGCATCTTCTTCCAGGGCGTGGGCAAATGTGACTGGTATCCCGATGCCAACTGTGTCTACTTCTGGGGCCCTTATTCCTACAGAAGGCCCACGTTCATTCCGACCACCCTGCAGGCAAACTGCTGGACTGAAGAGAACACTTCCGGCTACTTCCCCCGCCAGCGTGCACAGCTCGTGAAGAACAGCGTGGTCAACGACCGCTACCTGCAGAACGCTGCCTACCTGCGCCTGAAGAACCTCACCATCGGCTACACCATTCCTTTCAAGACTTCATCCATACGGAAGTGCAGGCTCTATTTCAGCGGAGAAAACCTGTTCTATCTGTCTCCGATGAAGAAATACTGCAACACTGTGGATCCCGAGGTGGCGACGACCTCCGCATACGGCGACTGCTTGTATCCGTATGCCAAGACCTTCACCTTCGGCGTGGACATCACATTCTAATTACAGGAGGACAGAAATATGAAAAGCATATTCAAAGTATTGACAGTATCGGCCGTCGTGCTCACCATGACTGCCTGCGAGGACTTTCTCACGAAAACTCCTGAGACCAGTCTCGCCCCTGAGAATTTCTTCTCTTCCGAGAAGGAACTGGAGCTGTGGACCAACTACGAATACTCCACCCTGCTGGACGACGCCACCTCATACTCCGAAATCAGGGGTGACGATTACATCGGCCGCAGCCTGAGCGCCATACAGAAAGGCACCCGCACCACTGCGACCACCGGACTCTGGTCCCAGGGCCATTGGGGCTACCTCCGCCATATCAACCAGTTCTTCGAGAACTGCTCCAACTGCAAGAACGAAGAGGTCCGCACCAAATTCGAAGGCGTGGAGCACTTCTTCCGGGCCCTGTTCTATTATCAGATGGTCCAGTACTACGGAGACGTCCCTTACTACGACAAGGTAGTGGGCTCCGCCGATCAGGAAGCTCTCTTCCAGGCACGCGACTCCCGCGGTTATGTCATGAAGAAGGTCATCGAAGACCTGGACCTTGCAGCGATGAAACTGCCCGACAGCTGGCCTGACGGCTGTTTCCGCGTCAACAAATACGCCGCGATGGCATTCAAGTCCCGTGTCGCCCTGTTCGAGGGAACATTCCGCAAATACCACGGAGTGGCCGACGAGACCTACACCGAGGAGAACGGTTCCACCACGACACTCAGCTCCGAATGGTTCCTGCGCCAGGCCGCCGAGGCCGCCCAGAACGTGATTGCTTCCGGCAAGTACAGCCTCTACAATACCAGCGGCGACTCCCACTGGAAGGCCTATCGCGACTTCTTCCAGCTCGAGGACCTCAAGGGCAACCCCGAGGCTATTTTCGCCAAGCACTACGACGTCACCCTGGCCATACGCCACGGACTCCAGTTCGACTTGAAGAACGAAACCTACAGTGCTACGCGCCGTTTCGTCAACCATTATCTGTGTTCCGACGGCACGCCCATCCAGAACAGGACCGGCTGGGCCACCGAAGAATACTACGAGCAGTTCCAGCGCAGGGATCCCCGTATGGCACAGACCCTTCACGGTCCCGGCCACTTCGGCTATCTGGATCCCGCTATGAAGGGCGCCGTGGAGACCACGGACTTCGCCCGTACGCTGAATGGCTACCGCATCATCAAGGGCGTATCCGACGGCAGCCATGAGAATGCCACCACCAGCACGACCGACTGGGCCTACATCCGCTATGCGGAGGTCCTGCTTAACTATGCGGAGGCCAACGCCGAGCTCGGAGAACTGACCCAGGCGATGATAGACAAATCCATCAAGCTGATCCGCGACCGTGCCGGAATGCCCAACCTGACGCTCCCCACCACTCCCGATCCGCTGATGGCCGAGTACTATCCCAACGCCAAGGGCACCATGCTTGCCTCCATCCTCGAGGTGCGCCGCGAGCGTGTGGTCGAACTCTTTGCGGAAGGTTTCCACATGTGGGATATGATACGCTGGAAAGAGGGCGCGCCCATTACCGCCGCCGGCAACAAGTCTTCAGCCGCCTCCCCGCTGGATCCGGCTTCCCTCACCCCCGGATACAAGGGCATCTACATTCCCGCTCTCGGTGAATACGACACCGACCACGACGGCAAGAAAGACCTGCTCATCTACTCGGGCCAGATGCCTTCTGGCGTCAGCTCCAGCATCCCTGCCACCAACCGCATCCAGGTTGGAGCGAATTCTCTCACCCTGTCCGACGGCGACCACGGGTACATCACCCGTGATGCGGCGGAAGACTATGTGTGGAAAGACCGTGATTATCTGTATCCTGTCCCTCTCGGACAGATTCAGGCATACGATGGCAAGTTAACCCAAAACCCCGGCTGGGAGTAGTCTGTGAAGCGCATTCGCCTATTATTTGAAACGGTTCTCGTTTTCCTTGCCGTACTGCTTTTCTTTGAGGCGTGCGGCAAGGAAAAGGAATCCTCTGCCGGCCGCTTCGAGGTGTCCCCGTCCACATTGACGGCGGATGCCCCGGGAGGTCAGGTGGCATTCGAAGTGACAAGCACCGAAGACTGGATGGCCGTCGTGGACCAGTCCTGGGCCAGGTTGCTGACCGTCAAGGGGACCGGCTCTGAAAACCCGGTCACCGTCAGGATTTCCGTTTCGGAGAACACCTATGCCGAGCAGCGTTCGGCTACGGTCACCGTGAGCACGCTTGGCGGGCAGAAAAAGACCGTCGGACTGATCCAGGCCGCCGGCAGCGGGGTGCCCTCGGTGAAGGGCATCTCCAGCGCCGAAGACCTCCTGGCCTTTGCGGCTGCCGTCAACAACGGCGGAGCCGTGAGTCCTTTTATGGTGGACGGGGTCGTGACGCTTCTCTGCGACATCGATGCCTCCTCCATCAAGGAGTGGATCCCCGTCGGGACGAAAGACAGCCCGCTGAGCGAGGATTTCGACGGCAAGGGACACGCCATCAAGAACATACGGTGGACAGTTGATACGGAAAAGTATCCCGACGCCGGCTTCATAGGATATGCCAGGAATGCAAGGATATCCAACCTCGTGTTCGGTTCGGGGGGAAGCGTCGTGACCTTCAGCGGCAAAGCCTCCGGCACCATAGGCGGCATCGTGGGCAACGCTGTGGGAGTGACGCTTACGGGCGTGACCAACCAAGCGGCGCTCAGCGTTTCTGCCGGCAGCTCCACCCTGTGTATGGGCGGCATCTGCGGCAAAACCGATGTGGCCTCGCTGGTCGGCGACGCGGAGTCGAAAAAGAAGGCCTGCGTGAATGACGGCGATATCTCCGCTTCATTCGCCTGCTTCAACGCCGGACTGGTGGGCTACAACGTAGGAAAGATCCTCTGCTGCACCAACAACGGAGCCGTCACGGGCGTCGCCTCGGCCGGCTTCGGCCCCGCCTGGGGCTGCGCCTACAATGCCGCCGCAGACAGGTTTACCGGCAATTTCGGCTACGGCACGGTCAACGGGCGGGCTTCCGTGCACTCCACCGCAGTGTATCCTGCCTCCGCCTATAATCTGGAGGAGAATACCGTGGACTGGACGCAGGACGACTACTACGACTGGACCGTGCTGGAAGAGAAACAGCTGCACGCCGGCGTGAAGTACAGCCACTGTTCCTTCACCGGCATGCCCCGCCATATGCACGTGCTGCAGATCGACCTTGGGAATCCGGAAATCGAACTGACCACGGCCTATGCCAACGAACAGGTGCCCAATCCCAATGCCAACAAGAACAGCAACAACGGCAAGAATCTCCGTGAGACCTTGTCCGAAGTATGCTCCAGGAGGCGTTCGGAAGGCCAGAAGATCATCGCCGGCATCAACACCGGTTTCTTCGACTCCAACGACGGCATCTCCCGCGGCTACCACATCGAGGAGGGCGAACCCGTATATATCAACAACCCTGCCGTCTTCAGTGCACTTGCCAACCACTCGTGGGCACTGACGGTGTTTACCGACGGCACGGCGTCCTGCGGCAAGAAGTCCCTGACAGCGACTCTCGAGGCAGGCGGCAGTTCATACAGCATCTCTTCGGTGAATGACACCATCCTGCGCCACGCTTCCGCGAAATATGCCGTGAATATGTACACCAGCCGCTACAAACGGGTCCCGCATCCTTCGAAGCCCTCCATCACCAACCCGCTTGCCAGGAACGTCCTGTATGTGGTGGCGGACTACAAGGATGGCCCCGTGAAGGTGAACACCGGCTGGGCCGAAGCTGTCGTGAAGGCCATGCATAACGGCACTGGTAACCCTCTGTCCGAAGTTCCGTATCTGTCTTCCGCGAAAGAAGTGGGCTTTGCCGTCAGCGGCTCCACCGCCCAGGCTCTCCTTTCTTCCATAAAGCCGGGAGACACGGTGCGGCTGAAGTTCGACATGTCCATCGAAGGGGAGACCAAGCCTATATACACCCAGAACAGCAGCATGTACAGGCTGATGGAAAACGGCCAGGACGGCAGCAACACGCCTTCGACCGGGAACAATCTCTATACTACCTACGATCCCATGACCTTCCCCGTCGTGAGCCAGGACCGCAAGACTGTCTGGCTGGTGGAAGTGGACGGGCGCCAGCCCGAGTATTCCTACGGCCTGAAAGGATATGAGATGTTCCGCATCGCCAGGAAACTCGGCGGCTGGAACATGACCCGTTTCGATGGCGGCGGTTCCTCCTGCATGTGGGTGTATGACCCTTCGTCATCCTCCGGCAGGCTTGTCAATCGCGTATGCGACTCCAAAGGCGAACGCAGTTGTCTCAACTATATGCTTGTAAGACTGAAATAATTAATAACAAAACCATATGAAATCGATTGCAAAACTGGTCTGCGCATCATTCTTGGCATTGATGATGGCCTCTTCCTGTGCAAAGGAGGCCGAGCAGCAGATTACCTTTTCTTCAGACCCGGCGGCCCTGAGCGACGTGCCCTGCAAGAATCCGGGCGAGCAGGTCATCAACCTGACGACCAATGCAAACTGGATCGTCGTGACTCCCACCTGGGTCAAGGCCGACCCTATCTTCGGCAGCGGCAACGCCATTGTCAGTTTCACGGTGGAAAGCACGTTCATCAATGACAAGACGGATGTCGCACCGCGTTCCGGAGAGATAGTGTTCTCCGGCGGAGGGAAGTCATACACCGTCCCTATCTCCCAGCTCGGCTATACCGTGCCCTTCGATCCGTCAGCCGGCATCGGAGGCATCCCGGACGTGGAAGAGTTCATGAAATTCGTCCAGGCCGTGAATGAGAATGACGGCATAAGCCGCTGGCAGAACGCCTCCAAGGAAGTGGAACTGCTCTCCGACATCAATCTGTCCGAATACCAGGAGTGGACACCTATCGGCAATCCCGAGACCGTGAGCAACGGCAACTATTTAGGCTCCTACACCGGAACCGCCTTCAAGGGCGTGTTCAACGGCGGCGGCCATACCATCCGGGGCTTCAACCCCACCGTGAAAGTCCCTGCCAACGGCACCTTCGGCCTCTTCGGCGTGCTTGACGGCGCTACCGTCAAGGACCTGAACATCGAAACCGACCTCAAGATTTCCGCAGAGGGCCAGGCCGATGCCGGCGTCCTCGTGGGAACGGCCATTTCTTCCACGATACAGAACGTGAAGGTCAGCGGAAAGATCACTTCCGCCGGTACCGGAGATTCTAAGCGCTTCGCCCTGAGCGGCCTTGCTGGCTTCGTGTTCAACACGGGCACGGCCACCAGTATCATCAAGGACTGCACGACCAGCCTCACCGTCAATGCCGATTGCGGCAGCAATAAAGCAAACGGCGCTACCGGCACGATGTACGGCGGTATAGCCGGTTTCGTGACCACGGCCCAGGATGACTCGGCAAACAATATCGAGAACTGCGTCAACAACGGTGAAATCACCGCCGAGCTGGGACGCTGCTCCGGAATAGTCGCCACGGCTAACTACGGCGGCCACTTCCTCAACTGCACCAACAACGCCAACCAGATCAACACCATAGCCAACGGACGTATCGGCAACGTCGTGTCCGTTCTCTACAAGAATGCCGTGGCCGAGGGCCTGGTGAACAACGGAAACCTCACCACCACTGCTTCCGACACCCACGCAGGAGCCATCGTAGGCTTCTTCAACGACGACAAGATCGTCATGAAGGGTGGCCAGAACAAGGGTACCGTGATAGCGGCGAACACCAACCAGAGAGGTCTCATCGGTGCAAACATCAGCAAGTTCGCTTCCATCAGCGGCGTGACGGTCGGCGGCCGGCTCGGTGTATATAAGGAAGACGGCAACCACGAGATGATTGATGTGAATGCCGGAAACTTCACCGAATACATCGGTGCCGTTTCGGATGCCAACCGCGAGAAGATAACCGACCTGACCTGGGACGGCGCTCCTGCTCCGGGACCCAGCGTCCAGGGAATCGGCTCGGCTGCGGACCTGAAGGAATTCGCCGAACTGGTGAAGACCGGAGGCGACGTGAGCAAGTTCCTCGTGGACGGCGTGCTCGTCCTGGGTGCTGACATCGACCTCGGCGGCGAGGCCTGGACGCCCATCGGAGTGGGTGCAGTGTCCAATGCCGGCGTCATCGCGGATGGCGTCGTTCCCTTCACGGGCGTTTTCGACGGCAAGGGACACACCGTCGACAACTTCAAGGTCAGCGTCCCTGCCGATGCTCCCGCTGGCTATGCCGCAGGTCTCTTCGGCATCCTCAACGGTGCGACGGTGAAGAACGTGGTCATCGGCCCCAAGGCTGTCTTCGAGGGGCAGAGCGCCGCGATGTCATTCATCGGAGGCGTGGCCGGATTTGCGCTCAACTCCACCGTGGAAGGCTGTACGAACAAGTCCACGATGAGCGTTACCGCCGTCACGGACCTCACCCGTGAATGCCTGGCCGGCATCGTCGGCGAGATGTACACGGCGGAAGGAGAATTCGCCAGTTATGTCAAGGACTGCGTCAACGAAGGTAAACTCAGCTCCAAGAACTCCGTCAACACCAACAACGGCGGCACCGGCGTCTCCGTGGCCGGCATCGTGGGCTTTTCCGACGGCAAGAACTTCAACTACATCCAGAACTGCACCAACAAGGCCGCTATTGCGGCGGAGGCCACCCGCCTCGCCGGCATCGTGGCTTCTGCAAATGCCAGAACAAAGGTCGAAGACTGCGTCAACGAGGGCAAGATTTCCGGACTTGACGTCAAGGCCAGCAACAGCCGCATCGGCGGCATCTGCTCCGCCGGCAGCACAGACGACGTGTTCACCCGCTGCATCAACCGTGGCGACATTGTCTTCGACAAGGCGGGCGACACCGTCCACGGCTACGCCGCAGGTATCCTGGGCCAGGCCAACAACCCCATAACCATCGAAGCCTGCGAGAATTACGGAGCCGTCCTGTCCGATATGTTCAAGGCGAGCACCGTATATATGGGCTCCATCCTCGGCAATGCCAACAACAAGGCCGTGACCATCACGAACTGCAAGGTGGGCGGCAAGGTCGGTCCTTTGACTCCGGATGCTGATTTCCAGGTCGTCACCATGGCCCCGGACAATTTCGACAAATACATCACCCTCGCCACCAGCAAAGCAGGCAACTGCAAATTCGAAGGAAATGTCTGCGGCAACTGACCTGATGGGTGTAAAGCTTTTTCTGGCAAAAGCTGCCGCCGCTCTGTCGGCGGCAGCCTTTCTGCTGACAGGATGCACGGCCCCGGTGCCGGCCGCTTCGGAAACGAAAAAGGACAAAATGGCCTTTCTCCAGAACGAGTGCACCGTTTTCGAGGGGGAGGAAATAGCCCTTCCCGTGCAGTATCAGGTCTTTGACAGAGGCGTTTATGTCAAGGCCGATTATGATTTTGTCACCAACCCGTGCGAAGTGGAGATACTATCTTCCGCCCCGGACGTGGCTTCAGTAGCCGCCGGCAAGGTGAAGGGGCTCAAGGAGGGAACGTCCACGCTGACGCTTTCCTCCGCGAAGATCAGCGCAAGCGGACGCCTGTCCGTGGTCGTGAAAAAGAACGAAAACACGACCGCTTCTTTCGACCAGGACATCACGCAGCCTCTGACGGCCGATATGATAGCACTGCCGCTGGGACTCCAGACCGGAATGCAGAGTTTCGACATCGACAAAAGGGGACAGTTCTATATGTCCACGGAAGATGCCACGTCAATGCGCGTGTGCGCCCTGAACAAGGATGGCTCCAAGATAGGCGGAGACATGGTGCTGCCCAGCGGCGGCCACGGTGATGGTTTCAGCATCGAGTACGATGCCGATGACGTCTATTTCTGGACCAGCGGCACGATGGGAGACCACGCGGAAAACGGCGGATACTCCGGCGGCAAGGCCAATGGCCCGGACGTGCGCCTGGTCTGCCGCCACAAGTTCAAGGCCGGCGTCACCGAATATGCCGAAGAGTCCCTCGAGCAGTTCTATCTCAATGACAACGGAGCCCGCTTCGCCGACGTGGACACCGAGCACGACGTGATCGCCCTGTGGACCTATGAAAACGGCAGCGATTACATCTATGTGTACCGGCTGTCCGAGATACGAAATGCCAAGACGGTCACGGTGAAGGTCACCCGGACATCCCACAATGAAGGGAAGAGCGTGACGGCCTACAACCTGAAAACCGTCAAGCCTCTCGCCTGTTTCCCATGGAAGCGCAAGGGCGTGACCACGGGCGAGACGAACGCCGGTGCAGTCCAGGGCCTGTGCGTATATGACGACAAGATATATGTGACTTCCGGAGCCAAGAATGATGAGGCCACGCTGATGTCGGTCCTGGATTTCAGCGGTAACATCCTTCAGAAGCTCGTCAAAGTGGGCGTGTCTGCCGACAAGCAGCAGCTCGTCAAGCTGAACCTGTCTTCGGACGGCACGTTCGAGCCCGAAGGAGTCCATATACGCAAGGGCCAGATGTACCTTGGCTTCGTGGGTGATTATCCCGCTTCCGGATCGAAGAAACACACATGCATCATCAAACTGAAGGACTAAAGAATCAATAAACACTCAATACACAATGACACGAAGAAGCTATAAAACACCCGAGGCCGAGATGCTGGAAGTCGACCTCAGGGAGGTATTGCTCTATTCCGGCGTGAACGATATGGAAAACAATGATGTCTTCCAGGAAACACTGGACAACGACATCTATTAGGAGGGTACGATCATGAAGACAAGATACATCTTATTGGCCGTTTCGGCCCTCTGTGCTTTTTCCTGCACGTCGATAATTGAAAAGGAAATCCAGCCTCAGTCCGGAGAACGGGTCACCATCAAGGTGTCCACTTCTGAAAGCCTGGCCACGAAAGTGTCCATGACGGAAGCAAGTGACAGGAAGGCCATGAAACTGGAATGGGAGGATGCCGACATCCTTTCCGTCAACGGGAACGAATTTTCAGTGTCCAATATCATCAGTTCCCACGAGGCTGAATTCGACGGCCCGGCCCCGGGTGACGGCCCCTACACCATCATCTATCCCGGCAGTTATGCCGACGCCGCGGCTTTCAACTCCCGCAGTTATGCCGCCCAGGCCCAGAGCGGCAATTCTTCCACCGCGCACCTGGAGTATAACGCCATGCTTTCCGGCGTGAGCGAGTACCAGGAGCCCAAGTTCGACGCGGGCTGGGCTGCGGAAAAGGGCGGAGCCCTGATCCAGAATGGTGTGGTGCAGCTGCGCCTGCAGTTGCCTGACGCCGTGACTGCGGTCAGTTCCGTGTCCCTGCTCGCTTCCCGCGATGTGTTCCCGACCACCAATGAGGGCGGAGTCAAAGTCTCCGGACAGACGCTTTCGATGGGCGGAGCCGCTCCGACAAACCACATCATCGAAGCTTATATGATGTTCTCTGCGGCCGGCGTGGCCTTCGAGGCGGGCGATGAACTCTCCGTTATCGTGGAGACCCCTGATGCCATGTATGTCCGTACGCTGCCCATGACCGCACAGACCTGGACCGGCGGCGGCCAGTACACCATCCAGTGCAAGGTGCAGACTGAGAACTCCTTCGAGATCAACAATGCTGCCGACCTGGAAACATTCCGCGACGGCGTGAACAGCGGCAGCCTCCTGTGGGCAAGCTGCCGTGTGAGCCTGAAGGCGGACATCGACTGCTCCGGCCTGGGCTCCTGGACTCCCATCGGCAACGGAACCTTCCTTTCCGCCAATCCCTACACGGTTGCGGGGAACTCGTTCCGCGGAGTCTTCGACGGAGAAAACCATATCCTGAAGAACCTCCAGATAAACGGCAGTCCTGTCGAGAATTCCCCTTACGGCTTCTTCGGCATCCTTGACGGCGCAACGGTCAAGAACCTTGTGTTCGGCGCCGCTTCCGGCGATCCGGGCTTCTTCAAGGTGACTCCTTCCGGCATCATGGAGGCCGGTATCGTGGCCGGTCTTGCCCGATGCTCCACAATCCAGAATGTCACCAACTACTCTCCCATGAGTATCCTGGAGAACACTTCTACAGGGGCCGCCTTCTTCGGAATGGTCGGTTATGCTATGGGCACGGCGGACGGCAAGACCCATCTGGACAACGTGGACAACTACGGAGAAGTGAACGCACACACCGGCAAAAACACCGCCAACGGTGGCAGCGGAATGCAGGTGGGCGGTATCGTCGGCTTCAGCAACACGACCAACACAGGTGTCCGGAACCTGATCGAGAACTGCGACAACCATGGCAACCTGACCACGTCCACCGGACGCGTCGCCGGTATCCTGGCCGCCGCCAACACCCGTACTGAACTCAAGGACTGCGTCAACCGCGGCAATATCCACAATACTTGCACCAATGCCCGTATTGCCGGCATCTGCGTGATTTTCGGCACCGACAGTTCCATGTCCGGCTGCTCCAATTACGGCACCATCGTCGCCACCGACAGCGGCGCCAATGCCGGCGGCCTTGCCTGCCTGCTGAACAATGCCAACGTGACGGTGAGCGGTGGCGGCAACCACGGTCTCATCGTCTGCAACAATACAACCTACAGGGGCACCCTCATCGCCAATATCAATACCTTCGCCTCCGTCGACGGCCTGATTGCCGGCGGCGCTGTGGCCAACTACAACAAGGGCGAATATGAATACCCCGTCATATTGACCGATGCCAATTACATGAGTTATATCGGCATGATCAAATCCGGCAACGAGTCGAAGGTCACCAACATCACCTTCGAAGCATGGGACGGATATCCTGCCGGCAACGTGACCAGCATTTCCAACGCTGCACAGCTCCTGGAATTCGCGGCTGCCGTCAACGCAGGGACGTTCACCTCTGCCGACAAGGCTGTCCTGACTGCCGATATCGACTGCTCGTCCATCACTGACTGGACCCCGATCGGCAACGGCGGCATGTCGGCCTGGACCCATAACAGCCTGACCACGACCGGCGCATCATTCTCCGGAACATTCGACGGACAGGGGCATTCCATCACCAACCTGGCCATGAACTTCGCCTCTTCGGGCAGTTACGCTGCATACGGATTCTTTGGCGTGATCGAAGACGGCGCCACGGTGAAGAACCTCACTTTTGCCAGCACTTGTTCCATGAACGTGGCTGCTTCCTATGGTTCCTGTTTCGGCGTGCTGGCCGGTCTGGTGAAGGGCGCTACAATCCAGAATATCGACAACTACGCGCCCATTACCGGCGGTGGCACCAAGTCGCTGGGCAACAACAATGCCGCAGGCCGCACCATGGTGGGCGCAATCATCGGTGAAGTCCATCCCAACACGTTGGCTGCCAACATAGAAAAGCTCCACAACCATGCTGACATCGGCTCCTCTACGGCGGAATTCACCCGAGGAAACAATTCCGGCAATGGAGCAAACGGTTTCGAGGTGGGCGGCATCGCCGGCTTTGCCACGACCACTGCGGCATCCCTGCTTACCACCCTCACGGACTGCGTGAATGACGGTGACATCTACACGAATGCCGGCCGCAGTTCCGGTATCGTTCCCGCCGCCAACCGCTACACCAAACTGAAGGACTGCATCAACAACGGTGACGTGGTGTCTTCCGTCAGCGGAACTTACCGCCTGGGCAACATAACCTGCATTGCAGGGGAAGGCAGCATACTTGACGGGTGCATCAACAACGGTGACCTCACCGCCCTGGGCAGTGTCTCGGTGGCCGGCGTAGTGTGCCTCGTCAATCACGCGACCGTGCAGATCAAGGACTGCGCCAGCCTTGGCGCCACCATTCTGGGCAAGAGTGTGAACACGGCCGGCGCCCAGACCTACAACGGAGTCCTGTTCGGTTTATGCGACAAAGCCGCTACATTCAGCGGATGCCGCGTAAGCGGAGTATTCGGCACGTCTGCCGACGACAAGGTCGAATTGACTGCGGAGAACTACTTCCAGTTCGCGGGCCAGCGCGGAACCAATTGCGGAGCATCCTGCAACACCACCAACATCACCTTCGCCCAATAGCATGAGGCAAAACAAACTATCCGATATGAAAAAGTATTTGTCACCTGAGGCTGTGATGCTGTTGTATAGAGAAGCACAGCCGCTGCTTGAAGCTTCCGGTAGTGACTACACCGGCGATATTTCCGATTTCGATCTGGTTGAAGATACCTGGGGTTGATTATGCGTGTGCGTAAATTCCGGTTTGCGTTTGCAGCCCTCCTGGCAGCATCTCTCCTTTCCCTGACTTGCTCCGGCGCGTCAGGGAAGGAGTTGAAGGTGCTGTATTGGAACATCCAGAACGGAATGTGGTCCGACCAGGCCGCAGGCTACGACAATTTCGTCGCCTATGTGAAAAGCCTGGATCCCGACATATGCGTCTGGTGTGAAGCGGAGTCCCGGTATCTGACGGACACCGGCAAAAAGATGCAGATGCCCGAAGACCAGTACCTTCCCTGGAACTGGGATGTGCTCGCTTCCCGTTACGGGCATAAATACACCCTGATTTGCGGAAAGCGTGACACATTCCCGCAGGTAATCACTTCAAAGTATCCCCTGAAGATCGTAAAGCGTATTACGGGCAACGGCGATGACGTCATCGTCGTGCACGGCGCCGGCTGGGCGAAGGTCGAACTTGGCAGGGGGCGCGAACTGAATATCGTCACCCTCCACACCTGGCCGCAGAAGTACGCCTACAAGGCTGAAGACCAGCAGGCGGATGCGGCTGAGAGGGGCGGGGACCGTTTCAGGGCCGTGGAAATGAAGTATATCTGCGATCAGACCGTCGGCATGGTGCCGGATGCGGATAAGCAGCTCTGGCTGATGTGCGGGGATTTCAACGCCATTTCCAGCGTGGACAACTTCCACTATGGGCTTGACCCTGCCGATCCGGCGTTCCTGGTCCACGACTATGTGCGGGCGAATACCCCGTACATCGACGTGATCGAGCGTCTGTATCCGGGAGAGTTCAGGAAGAGCACCCTCTCCGGCCGCCGCATTGATATGGTCTATGTGACGCCGGCCCTGTTCGGCAAGGTTAAAAGCGCGGACATACTGTATGACGGTTTTGCCGCTTCCGTGCGGGATCCCCGCGGGAAGGCGATCAATAATTTCTGCCACCCCTCAGACCATTATCCGGTCATGGTGGTGTTCAAAATGAAGTAAATGAAGAAATACCTGATATTGCTTGCCTCGCTGGCTTGTCTTGCTGCCTGTGAATCCGAACCGGTGCCGGATGAAACCTGCGCCGGGCCGGTCAGGTCGTCAGTTCAGGCCTTCCTTCCCGGCCCGACCAGGACCTCTGTCGACGGAGTGAAGCTGTCGTGGAGCGAAGGAGACGAGATCATCGTGAACGGAAGCCGTTCATACGCATTGACGGAAGCGGGCGCGAGCGCAAGTTTCGACTTTGCGGATAAGCTGGCCCTCCCGTACATGGCTGTGTATCCCGCATCCATGTGGAAAAGCGACACGCAGCTGGTCATTCCTGGCAGTTTCGATGCCTCCCTCACCCAGATTCCGTTGTGGGGATATGCTTCTTCAGGAAACAGGATAGGTTTTTCCGCCCTGACGGCAGTGTTCCGCGTTCCCCTGACCGGAAACGGGGAAGTCCTCAGGAAGGCCACCTTGACGGCGCTGGGCGGACAGGCCCTCAGCGGAACGTTCAGCATCGACTTTTCCAGCGGCAGGATCGCGCCAGTGGCAGGGAACAGCACCGTAGAGCTCAGCTGTGACGCCGCCCTCGGTCAGGAACCGCTTCTGCTGTACCTGCCCGTGCCCGAGGGGGACTACCCTGAGGGATTCCGTCTCGACCTCGAGGATGCCGGCGGAAACAAAATGAGCCGTGATATCGGTGCACGCACCTGCGTGGCTGGTCAGTTGCGCGCAATGCCCGCCCTGGCCTGGAAGACAGCCCCCGGAATCGCTTCTGCAGCAGACTTTGCGGCTTTTGCCGCAGCCGTCAACAGCGGCGCTTCCACGCAGCAGTGGGAGAACGCGGACGGAGTGGTGACCCTGCTCGGCGACATCGATTTCTCCGGCGTCACTTCCTGGACCCCGGTCGGCACAGGCGTAAGCACCTGGGCGTCCAACACATTGACAGTCAGCGGCAATCCCTTCACGGGACACTTTGACGGCTGCGGCCATACGCTGCGCAATTTCGCATTTACTTATGCCGCGGCAGGCGCAGATATCACCAAGGAAAGTATGAAGTCCGTTCCTTGTGGGCTCTTCGGTATCCTTGGCCCCGGCGCTATCGTAGAGAATTTTGTAATCGACGAGAGCTGTTCATTTAGTTTTACTCCTTCGGTAAGAAGTGATGCCGGTATTGTCGCGGGACTTGTGAATGAAGCCGCCGTGCGCAACATCACCAATCATGCATCCATGACCCTGGACAACCAGGCCGCGGACGACACGCGGGCCACGATGGCGATGCTGGGCTTTGCCTTCTCCGGGGAAGGGGACACGCTTGTCGAAGGCCTTGTCAACGAAGGGAAAGTATCGGCCTCGGCCGGTGCCAACGTCAAAAACGGCGCGACGGGTGTGCAGGTTGCCGGCATCCTTGGCTTCTCCACCAACGCCGCCGGCTCCAGCCGTATTGTCCATGTGTACCGCTGCACGAATTACGGTGAACTTCAAACTGCGGTCTGCCGCAGCGCCGGAATCGTTGCGGCATCCAACCGCTACACGCTTGTGGAATCCTGTGAGAATCACGGCGACAACCATAATGCCTTCCCTGTGTCAGGCAGCGGGCGCATAGCCAACATCACCTGTATCACCGGGGACGGTTCGGCGCTTGTGGCTTGTGTCAATTACGCCGATGTGATCTGCTCCACGAAGGCTCGTGCGGGCGGAGTCGTGAGCCTGGTCAACAACAAGAACAACAGGTTCGAGAGGTGTGCGAACTATGGCCGCGTCATTACCGATGAGACGACCTACCGGGGCACCTTTTTCCAGCAGTGCAACCTTGCCGCCAGTTTCAGCGCGTGCATAGCCGCCGGCGACGTGGGAACCTACAATGGGGGCTCGTACCAGATGGTCGGCGTGAATGCGTCCAATTACTTCGATTACGTGGGTTCGCATAACACGTCCGCGACAAAGGTAACGCCCGACAATCTCATCTACGGCGAAAAGCCGGAGTGGACCGGAATCTCGGATGTGGATGACCTGCTGGCCTTTGCGAATGCCGTCAACAGCGGCGCAAGCCTCGCCGCCTGGCAAAGCGGGGGAAAGGTCCAGATTCTGCGCGACATCGATGCCTCATCCATCCTGGAATGGGTGCCGATCGGCTCGGAACAGCATCCGCTGGACTGCGATGTGGACGGCCTTGGCCACTGCATCTATGGCGTCAACTGGCGGATAGATGCGGAAAAGTATCCGCACGCCGGCTTTTTCGGCAATGCGAACGGAGTGACCATCAGCAACCTTGTTTTCGGCGACAGGGACAGCCGTGTGGTCTTTTACGGCAATCCGGCCAAACTGCGTGCCGGCGGTATCGTGGGCTATGCCAAGGGCGTGACCATGCATTCCGTGACCAATAACGCCAGCCTTGGCGTCGAGGGCAGCAGCGCGCAGGGTAACGGGCTGATTATCGGCGGTCTTGCTGGCTATAATTCGCCTGAATCCACCATCGGCGGAGAGGACGAAGCAGATGCCTGCACCAATAACGGCAACATCATCGTGCCGCTTGCCTGCCAGCAGGGCGGACTTGCGGGCTACAGCACCGGCGTCATCAGCCACAGCGTCAACAATGGAGCAATCATAGGCCGCATCAACGGCAATTACGGTCCCGCCTGGGGCTGCTGCTACAACATGACGGCGGCGTCATTCCGCGGCAACAAGGGATCCGGACGTGTGGGCGACTATGACACTTATGCCGACATGCCGGATCAGGCACCCGAGTCCAATTTCTACAATGCCGTGCGCCAGGACTATGCCAGCTGCTTCACGCCCGAAGAGAACAGCGTGGACTGGACGGCCGACAGTTATTATGACTGGGAAGTCCTGGAAAGCCGTACGATTGCCGACGGGGCCTCCTACCGTCACTGCCGCTTCAAGAACGTACCCAGGCATATGCACGTACTGGAAATCGACCTGGCGAGCCCGTCGGTCGAAGTGACCACAGCCCTGGCGGATGATCTGATCCCCAATCCGAACGGGCGGGACAACAACTACCTGAATGCCGGATTCGTGCTTCGTGAGACCCTGTCCAGGCTCTGCACGCGCAAGAGAAATGAAGGCGACAACATCATTGCCGGCGTCAATATGGGATTCTTCGATTCTTATGCCGGCATCCTGCGCGGCTTCCACGTCGAGGACGGGGAACCTCTGTATATCAACAATCCGTCCGTGGTGACGAGTCTTTCCAACCACAGATGGGGCCTTACGGTCTTTGCGGACGGTTCCGCCTCCTGCGGCAAGAAGGCCTTCACCGGCACTTTGCGTCACGCGGGGACAGAATATCCCTACTATACTGTCAATGATACCACGCTCAGGCATGCTTCGCCCACCGTGTCGCCCGTAAACCTTTATACCTCGCGCTACGTAAGGCTGCCGCACCCTTCGAACACCAATCTGGTGAATCCTCTGGCTGCGGACGTGCTGTATGTAGTCTGCGAATACGACGACGGCCCCATGAAGGTCAACCGCGGCTATTACCAGGCAACGGTGCAGTCCATTCATGACGGCCGGAAGCAGCCGCTTTCGAGCCTGCCGTACATCACGAAGGCAAACCAGGTCGGCATCGCCCTTTCCGGGACGGTGGCCGACAGGTGGGCATCCTCGGTGAAGGTGGGCGATGTCATTGAATTTAAATGCGATATCTCGATAGACGATGACGCATCCAGGCCCATCGCCTCAATCGGATCTACAATGTATGAAATCATGAAAGACGGCAAGGACCGGACCTCTTCCATAGGTTCGACCTCCGCCCTTCGTCTGCGTTACGATCCGATGACCTGGCCGGTTGTCAGCGAGGACGGCAAAAAACTGTGGCTGGTCCTCGTGGACGGCCGTCAGGGGTGGTACTCCATGGGCCTGAAAGCATATGAAATATACCGTATCTCGAAGAAACTTGGCGGCTCTTCGGCTACCCGCTTCGACGGCGGCGGATCCACCACCATGTGGCTGTGGGACCCTTCCTCCGGGAAAGGTTCCGTGGTCAACAGCATTTCCGACAGCAACGGCGAGAGAAGTTGTATGTCCTATTTGTTAATACGAGCAAAATAATACCAACATGAGAAATTCAGTTTTATCCATTTGCATTGCGGCCTTGTGCGCCGCCTTGTTGCCCGGTTGCACGCGGGAAAACCTGCAGCCGGACAGCAAGAATGTAATCAGCGCCTCCCTCCCGGAGCTCGAAAGCAAGACAGCCATCGACGGCGTCAAGGTGAGCTGGACGGCAGGCGACGCCATCGCCGTCAACGGCGTGACCTCGTCGCCCCTGACGGAGGGCTCTTCCGTGGGCCGCTTCTCATTCGGAGAAGTGGTGTCGACGCCGTATGAGGGAGTGTATCCTGCTTCCATCTACAAGGATGCCAAGACTCTGACGCTGCCCTCCGAGCGAAGCGCTGATTCACAGACTGTCATATTGGGCGGCCGCTCCGAGACCGAGGGACAGATCCACTTCTCCCCGCTGACGGCAATGCTGAAGGTGACGGTGGCGGGCACCGCAGAGACCGTGGTGAAAAAGGTCGTGGTAGCCGGTCTCGGAGGCGAGCAGATCGCCGGAGACTTCACCATCGACTACTCGACCCTCAAGCTCACGGGTGCTTCAAGCGCCGAGGCGGACAAGGCTCTCACCGTCAACTGCGATGTCAGTCTTGCCCAGCCTCTGGAACTTTACCTGCCCGTTCCCGCCGGCGAGTATCCCCAGGGATTCAAGGTGACCGTGACGGACCAGAACGGAGAAATAATGACGCGCAACACCAGCGCCCGTACTCTCAAAGCCGGAGAGCTGCGCAGCATGCCTGCCGTGGCCTGGAAGGTGAACGGCATTGCGGACGCGGCCGATTTCGCCGCATTTGCCGCAGCCGTGAACTCCGGCGCCCCCACTCTCCAGTGGGAGAATGCAGAGGGCTGGGTGAACCTCCTGGCTGATATCGACTTCTCCGAAGTCTCGTCCTGGACGCCCGTGGGATTCGCCACCGCCCCCTGGAACAGCTATATTCCCGCAGTGACGGAAGGTCACGCCTTTACGGGCAAGTTCGACGGCAACGCCCATCACATCAAGAACCTGCACCTCGTCTGCGACGAAACGGTGACGGGCCGCCATTGGGGGCTCTTCGGCTGCTTGGGCGAGGGCGCCATTGTGCAGAATTTCGTCATTGAAGACAACTGTTCGCTGACAGTGTATTCTTCCGCTTCAATAAGCGCCGGAATGATTGCAGGCGTGCTCTATGACGCGGATGTGCGCGACGTCACAAGCTATGCTCCAATGACCTATAGCGGAAGCGCTACAGGTCTGATACATATGGCCCTCGTCGGAGGAATGTACTCCAAGAACCGCGGTTGTACCGTGGACAGCGTGCATAATTACGGAGCCATAAACGCGACGAACAGCGCCAACCTCAATGCTGGAGCGACCGGCGTCCACGTCGCCGGAATCGTGGGATTTATCAATGCCCCCACCGGCGGCTCTGTACGTAATACCGTTTCGTCCTGCAACAATTACGGCGACATGACCTCCCAGGCTGGACGTACCGGCGGCATCATCGCCGCCGCCAACAGCTGCACCGACATCATCGGCTGCGAGAACCGCGGCAACCAGCTCAATACGATGCCCAAGTCCGACGGCTCCCGTCTGGGCAATATCGTCTGCTACATTGCGAACAACTCCACGATGAGCTCCTGCAAGAACTACGGCAATCTGGTTTCCACCACTTCCGGCCGTTGCGGCGGACTGCTTTCACTGCCCAGCAACGCCGGTCCTTTCACCGATTGCGAGAATTATGGCGAAATCATCACCGACAGCCAGTTCCGCGGCGTGTTCTTCGGCTATATAAATTCCGTCACGACCTGGGAAGGCGGTGTGGCCGGCGGAAAGGTGGGCAAGTACAACAACGGCAACTATGAGTACGATCTTTACCCGGAATCGGGCAAGGTTGCCTATCTTGGCACGACTAACTCCACCGGTGCCGGCGGGCATTTCAACAATATAACTTATCTGATCCAGACAGGCGAGGAGCAGCCGGATCCCGATCTGAACGCCGAAGCCGATTTCAGGATCTTCTTCATAGGCAACAGTTTCACCAAGGACGCCGTAGAGCATCTCCCCGGCATCCTGAAAGCTGCCGGACTCGACAAGATACAGCTTGTGCATATGTACTACGGCGGCAGGACCATTCCCGAATACAACAGCGGATGGTCAAGCTCCACGGATTACCATTGCTACCTCTGCAATCCCGGCCAGACTTCCTGGACCGACATCACGGGCAAGAGCCTTTCACAGGTGGCCATAAGCGCAAAATTCGATATCGTGACCATCCAGGAACACACCGGAAGGCAGCTGGCCTGGGGATGGACCGCCGATGAGAAGGCTGCTGTCAGCGGGCTTGTGCAGAAAGTGAAAGAGGCGCAGTCGTCGATCGGCGCTTCCCCGAAGCTGTATTACATCCTCTCGCAGGCCTATCACGACCTCTCGAAGGCGCAGAACGTCTCGAAGCCGTTTACCAACACAAGCGAAATGTGGTCTGTCATTTCCGCGCAGGCACGCTCGGTGATGAATGAATGCTCCTTCGACGGCATCATTTCCACGGGCGCCATGCTCCAGAACCTCCGTACATCAGGCCTGAACAACGATATGGGCCTGACCCGTGACGGATATCACATGGACTACGGACTTGCTCGCTATGGTGCCTCCTGCACGGTCTTCGAGACTATTATCGGCCCCTTCAACGGAAATGTCACCATGGATACGAACAGTTTCCGCTACAGTTCCACCGCGGCAGGCACGACGGCAGTTACCGATGAAAACGCTCCCATAGCTCTCAAGGCCGCCCGTTATGCCATCGCCAAACCCTACGAAGTGACTGACATGCAGGGTGAAGGCGGATCCGGCGGACAACCGGAAGAGCAGGAAAACATCAGTATCGGCACCGCTGCCGAATTCGCGGCTTTCGCTTCGCGTGTCAACGATGGGGACCAGGCGGCCGCAAAGGCCAATGTCACCCTGACTGCCGACATCGATTTCTCCGGCCTGGACTCCTGGACCCCCGTGGGCTATGCTACGAGTTCCGGAAACGGCAACAACGCGTCTGCCGCACAGGGCCCTGTGTTCAGCGGCGTGTTCGACGGTGCCGGCCATATCCTCAGGAACTTCAAATACACGGTCGATGTTTCCGACGGCAGGACCTGGGGTCTCTTCGGATATGTGTACAAGGCCACGTTGAAGAATTTCACCGTCGAGGCTGACATGACCTTCTCGGCAAGCGGTACCGCGGATGCTGCAATCGTTGCAGGCACCGCCAACAGCAGCACGATAGAGAATGTGCAGGTCACCGGAAAGGTCACTTCTCCCGGAGCGTCGGTGAGCGGCAAACGCTTCGCCATCGGCGGCATCGCCGGCTTTGCCTTCAGTACCGTCAGCGGGGACTGCACCATCACAGACTGCACGGTCACAGCCACGGTCGAGGCCGACGGTGGTTCCAACTTGGCAAACGGCGCCACCGGCGCTATGTACGGAGGAATCGCCGGATTCTGCACGAACGCCAAGAACGACTCGAGGGTCCGCATAACGAACTGCGTGAACAACGGCACGATGACGGTCAAGCTTGGCCGCTGCTCGGGCATTGCCGCAACGGCAAACTACGGCACCATAATCAAGGGCTGCACCAATAATGCTTCACAGTTCAATACCGTCGCGAACGGACGTGCCGGCCAGATTGTCTGCAACCTGAGCGCCCAATCCGGAGTCATCGACTGCCAGAATAACGGCGACCTCACGACTACGGACCCCAAGACCACAACCGGAGGACTTATCGCTCTGATGGGCGACAAGACCTGCTATCTGGAAGGCGGAGACCGCGTTGCCAACACGGCCACCATCATTTCCGGTTTCGATCCCAGTACCGACGGCAGCAATCGTCGTTTCAGCGGCTTGATCTGCGCCAATTTCAGCGCGATTGACCACGTTTCCAACGTCAAGGTGGGCGGATCGCTCGGCGTATATAATGCCGGCGGCAGCCCCGAAATGTTCGATATCAACGATGAAAACTTCATGACGTACGTGGGGGTGATCAATTCCAGCTACACCAGCAAGTTCACCGGCATGAGTTACGTCAAGTAGCGGTAATTGCTTCATAATGCAGGCACCCCGCGTCTGCAGATGCGGGGTGTTTAATTGTCCGGGCCGTTACGGAATAAACGAAAGGCGAAATGGGTTTTGGAAAATGGATAGGCGGTTTGCTGGGCTGGGTCACGCTGGGGCCCATCGGAGCGCTTCTCGGCTTCTGGTTCGGCTCCGCCGTCGACGGCTATGTGGACCGGGACTCAAGGACTTCGTACAGCGCAGCCGAGCAGCGTAACAGCTTCCTCGTGAGCCTTCTGCTGCTTTCCGCCGCCGTCATCAAGGCGGACGGGAAGACGCAGCAGCCGGAGCTGGACTACGTCCGGGATTTCGTGCGCCGGAACTTCGGCGAGGCCGCGGTGCCGGAAGCTATGCGCATGCTGGACCAGTTCTGCCGCCAGGACGTGAACATCTATTCAGTCGGGCCGCAGATCGCCCGCTACATGAACTACTCCCAGCGGCTGCAACTCTTTCATTATCTGGTCCGTATCGCAATGGCGGACGGCTCCTTCGACAAACGGGAGAAGGGGGTCCTGGAGGCCATAGGCTCGACCATGGGCCTGCAGGATGCCGATATCAGTTCCGTCATAGCGATGTTCTACAAAGAGAGCAGTGCGGCTTACACCGTGCTGGAAGTCTCTCCCGATGCGACGGATGATGAGGTGCGCGCCGCCTACAGGAAGATGGCGATGAAAAATCATCCGGACAAGGTTGCTACCCTTGGCCCGGATGTCCAGAAAGCTGCCACTGAAAAGTTCCGCCAGGTGCAGGAGGCCTACGAAACCATCAAGAGGGAAAGGGGGATGAGCTGACGCCGGGTCCTTTGTTTTTTGCTTCTAAATGTTTATCTTGCAAAGATAAAACGAGAGCGGTATGGCAAACAAAGTGTCATCATTCCTGAGGTCTCTCCTGAATATGTCCGATTTTATGGACCTGGAAGGGGCAGGCGCCTCCATACGCAAGAACATCTATTTCCGCGGACCCAACGTGTTCATTCTGGTCTGCGCGATAATCATAGCCTCCGTGGGCCTGAACGTGAACTCCATCCCGGTGATCATCGGCGCGATGCTCATTTCCCCGGTGATGGGGCCCATACTGGGCTTCGGCTTCAGCCTCGGCGTCTATGACCGCCACCTCCTCAGGGAATCGCTCCGCAATTTCGGGGTCATGGTGGCCGTGAGCATCCTGGCGTCGACGGTCTTCTTCCTGCTCAGCCCGCTGAACATGGAGCACCCCACCGAACTGCTCGCCAGGACCAACCCGACCGTGTATGACGTGCTCGTGGCCCTGTTCGGCGGCTTTGCCGGCATACTCGAGAATTCCCGCAAGGAGCGCGGCACGGTGCTGTCCGGCGTGGCCATCGCCACTGCGCTCATGCCCCCGCTCTGCACGATAGGCTACGGATTATCCATCCTCAACTGGACCTACATCCTCGGAGCCGCGTATCTTTTCACCATCAACAGCGTCTTCATCGCCATAGCCACCTTCATCGGTGTCAAATACCTCGGCTACCCTTCGGTCAGCGCCGAGCCAGGCCAGCGCCGCAACCTCACGAGCAGGGCAGTGGCCCTGGTGCTGCTCCTCATGATAGTGCCGAGCGTCTTTTCCGCAATCGACATCGTCAGGGACAGCAACTTCAGGATCCATGCATCCCGCTTCGTGGAGGCCAACAAATCCATCGGCAAGGGCTTCATCTACGACTACGAAGTCAGCACTTCTTCCGACCCTTCCACCGTCACGGTGTTCCTTGCCGGGGAGCAGCTGACAGGGGAGGAGAGGGAGAGGATCTACACATCCGCAGCCGAGCACGGCCTTTTCCGCGAGCAGGTAATCCTCAGGGATGACGCTTCCACGCAGAGAGACAAGACTCCCGACTCGGAGGTCATCAAAAGCGTCCTGGAGCATTCCGACAAGCAGATTCAGGCGCTTCGCGATTCTATCGCTATCCTAAACGCCAAGATTTCTTTGTATCGTCAGCTCGGAGCCGACACACTTCTCACAAAATAGTATTATATTTGTTTTCTAAGACGTAACTAATAGAACCCCTATGCTTGATTTTCTGAAGATGAGCCAGCCGGCGGCGAACAAGGTTCCCGCAGATAAGGTGCAGAGCACGTACAAGCGCCAGCGGATGCAGACGTTCCTCACTGCAACCATCGGATATGCATTGTATTACGTGTGCCGCCTCTCTATGGGCGTGATGAAGCAGCCCTTGATCGATTCCGGACTCCTGACCGCCACGCAGCTCGGCGTGATCGGCGCCTGCCTCTACTGGGCGTATGCCGGAGGCAAGCTGGTCAACGGTTTCCTCGCCGACGGCTCGAACATCAAGAGGTTTATGGCCACCGGCCTTGTGGTTTCCGTGACGATGAACTTCATCATGGGAATCCTTGGCGTGACGGCCCTCAACGGCGCGCTTCCTTCTGCGGCGCTCTTCATCTGTTTCGCCATTTTCTGGGCGATCAACGGATGGGCGCAGTCGATGGGCGCTCCGCCTGCAATCATATCCCTGACCCGATGGTTCCCGCTCAAGGTCCGCGGCACCTACTACGGATTCTTCAGCGCCTCGCATAATATCGGCGAAGGCCTTTCATTCATCTTCGTGGGCAGCCTGGTGGCCGCCGCCGGGTGGAAGTGGGGCTTCTTCGGAGCCGCCCTTGCAGGCCTGCTCGGAATTGTGATCATCCTGCTGTGGCTGCACGACAGCACCGACAGCAAGGGCCTCCCTCCGATCGAGGTGCTTTCCGGCGAAATGAGCCAGGAGGAGTATGATGCCAAACACGCTGACATGCTGAAAAATGCCGCCGACGAAAGGGCGGCGCAGCGTGCGGAGACCAAGCGCATGCAGAAAGCCGTGATCAAGAATCCCGGAGTGTGGATCCTGGCCCTTTCCAGCGCATTTATGTATATGAGCCGCTACGCCATCAACGAGTGGGGCACGATATTCCTCCAGGAGACCAAGGGCTACGACCTTGCCGGAGCTGCCGCCATCATAGGCATCAACCCCATCTTCGGTATCATAGGCACCGTGTGCGGCGGATGGCTCTCCGACGTGGTGTTCAAGGGCGACCGCAAGTACCCTGCATTCGTGGCCGGTATCCTCGAAGCGATAGCTCTTGCGATCTTCCTCTTCGGCGGACCTGCCAAGTGGCTCAACATCCTGGCAATGGTGCTGTTCGGAATCGCCATCGGAGTGCTCATAGCTTTCATCGGCGGGCTTATGGCCATCGACCTGGTGCCGCGCCAGGCCACGGGAGCGGCCCTCGGCATCGTGGGCATGGCTTCCTATGCCGCCGCAGGTCTCCAGAACGTGGTGTCCGGCCTCCTGCTGGACAACAACATCGTCACCAACGCCGCCGGCGCCCAGGTGCACGACTTCACCTACGTGAGCTGGTTCTGGCTCGCGGCAGCCGTGATCTCCTTCCTGCTCCCGGTGCTGAACTGGAAGCGCAAGCAGCAGGTCATCTAAGGAACAAAGGCTGGCCAGCGGCCAGCCTTTGTTATTGAATCAAGAGGCCGCCGGGATCAGAACTGGTAGTTGATACCGATTCCCAGCCAGAGTCCTGCGTCGAGGGGCTTGTAGAAGCACTTGGCAAGTTCCACGGACACGATGAAATTCTGGTTCATCGCAATCTTGAGACCTGCACCTGCGCTGTAGACGAAATCGCCCGCCTTTGAAGAGTCATAGAGCTGGCTCAGAGGCATATAGGTGTCGACAGTGAGGGTCTTTGCCTTCTCGAGTTCCGCTGCGCGGTATGCCTTGGTGATGATACCTGCGTCGAAGAAAGGATTGACTGCAATGTAGAAGAACTGGTTGAAGAGCTTGAAGTTCACGATCTTCACGCGGAGTTCGGTGTTGGCCCAGGCGAAACCTTCGGCGAGTATCCTGTTCTCACGCAGACCGCGGATGGTGTTGGAAGAACCGAAGCCTTCGGAAATCATGTTGCGCTGCACGAGCAGGGGATTGTTCTGGATCATATACAGGGGGGTCTCTCCTGCGATGGTCTGCTGCCAGGCGAGGCGGTATGCAAAGACGGGATCGCCTGCAGGGATGTGGATGGGGATGTCGATGTAGTGGCGGAAATAGACGCAGGCCTTGAGGTAGCGCTGGTTGATCACGTTGCCGTTGAGGTAGGCCTCTGCCCAGATGCCCCTGTTGGGAGCAGCTTCGATGTCGCGGGTGTCGAACACGAGGCCGGCATTGAGCTCGAGGGCGGTGCCGCCGTTCTTCTCGTTGTCTTTGATGAGCCCGAGCTTCTGGTAATCCCTGAAGAGGGTGTTGTCTTTGTTGTAGTAGAATTTATCCTTGGAGCCTTCCTTCGGGTAGCCGGTGTCGCGCATGTCGCCGAGGGTCCAGTTCCAGAAATTGACTCCGGCAGCCCAGTTGAGGTGGTCGGTGATGCGGCCCTGCACGTTGGCGAGGATTCGCAGCATCTGGCGGCTCATGCCGAAGTAGTTGATATCCGTGGTCTTGTTGGTCCAGTAGGTGTCATAGGGCTGGGGAAGGTTGGCAAGAGATGCGCCGCCGTTGTAGCCCCAGAAGCTGTAGAGAGGATCGTTCACGTAGGTCGCGGAAGCATTGAGGCGCATTCCGGGGATGAGGTACTTGGAGTCGTAGGCAAGGTAGAAACGGGAACGCTGGCTGTGGGTGAAGTAGGAAGCCTCCCAGCTGATTTTGTGGAGGGGATCGGGGTAGGTGCTGCCGTCGCCGTAGTAATAGACGTCACCGAAGGCGCCGGCCTGGAAGCCGTTGTCGACGGAATATGTTGCGGTGGGCAGGATACCGAAGGACCAGCCGGTCTTCATTTCCTTCTCCTTTTCTTTCTCCTGTGCGGAAACCTGGAGCGACGCTCCAGCTGCAAATACGGCAAGAGCCGTGAGTATTAGTCTTTTCATGTCAGTTAATTTGTAGCTTATAAAGTGTGCAAATGTAGCAATAATAATCGGAATAACCTATTGTTTGCGGCGGCGCAGGTAGTATTCGTGGACCAGGCTCCTGTAGCCGAAGGCTTTCAGGGCGGAATAGCGCACGCGGTAGTTCGCCTTCGTGTGCCTGCCGGTGCCCAGGTAGCGGATGTAGCGCTGGAGGTAATTGTCTATCTCCCGCAGCCCGTCCGTGCGGTTGATCACCGGGAAGAACCATCTCGACCAGGTGAGCGCCCCGGGGTCATCGTCTTCGAAGAATTTGTCGTTGAAAATGCGGATCAGGCCCTTCATCGCGGCTTCCGGCTCCAGAGCGTTGCGGACGCGCCAGCGCTCCAGCGCCCTTGCCGCCCTGCGTATTTTCCCCTTCATCTTGGTGCGGGTGGCCTGCGAAATGTCGATGGCGCCGCCCCGGCAGCTGAAGCCAAGGAATTCGAAGGCCTCGTCCGGAGCGTAAATCCTTTCCTTCGAAGGGTTTACCTCAAGCTCATATCGTTCCAGGAAAGCCAGCAGCTCCGCTTTATATGACTCCAGCGTCTCCCTGTCGGGGGCGAAGAGGATGATGTCGTCGGAGTAGCGGGCGTAGATCACGCCTTCGAGGGCAAAGTGGCGGTCCACTTCGCTCAGGTAGACGTCGGCGAGGAAGGGGGCCGTCGGGGTGCCGGCCATCACGCCCCTTCGGCACCGCACCGTCTCTCCGTCAGCCAGGGCCCGCCCGTCGGTGAGCATGCGTTCGAAGAAGCCGTAGAGTCCGGGATCGTCGGCAAGCAGCCCCCGGAGCATTGGGAGCAGGATTGGTATGGAGATGGAGTTGAAGTAGTCGTGGATGTCGAGCTTGTAGGCCCACATGCGCCTGCCGTGCAGGAGCTTAAGTATGGAAAAGATGGCGTCGCTGGCCTTGAGCCCCCGCCGGAAAGAGTAGCAGTTGGGCGAAAAGAAGCCGTCGTAGCGGTAGAGCAGGTGGGATAGCAGCTTGAGCACGCGGGTGTCGTCTTCCCCGTAGCTGTAGACCGTGCGCTTTTTGCCGGTGCCCATCTTGTTGACGAGTTTGCGCTCCGGTATGCCGGGGCCGCTGCCGTCTATAAATGCCCGGGCGGCAGGAAGATACTCCCTTCCGGCCACATAGGCGTCGGCGTTTTCGAAAGCGGGCCAGTTGAAACGCCCTTTCACGAGGCGGTGGGCAAGGAAATCTTCCCACGCCGCCTGGCTCTCAAGCTGTTCCAGGATTCCGCCCATAAGCAAAAAGGAAAAAGGGGAAAGAATTTGAATCGGCAAAATTGCCGTTCACGGGATGTGTACCCGGTCCGGCCGCCTGCAAGGCACTGTTATGGCCCGGGCTGCATCCAGGGCAGGCGCAAGAATACTTGCATCCCCTTTTTCCGAAGAGTCGTTAAAGGAATTTCCTGATCCTTTCCACCACGTAGCCGCGCTCGTTGGGCATCTGGGTGTAGAAGTTGATGTAGGGAAGCCCGGCCTTTTTTGCGTACATCCTGGAAATCAGGTACTTCACGTTGGAGTAGTGGCTGTGGCCGGAGCCGAGCATCACCACTGCCCTGGGAATCCCTCCCTGGGAGAGCACAAAACTGTAGGGCTTGCCCCATTCGGCACGGTAGACCTGTGTCGGGCGGGTCTTGTAGAGCTTGAACTCATCTGCCGCAGGGCCGGCGATGTCGGTCACGGGCACTTCTTCGCGTATGCCATAGCCTATGCATTCGGACTGGATTATTTCCCGGAAATATGCCTTCCATTCCGCTGCCGACCTTTCCACTGTCTGGGCGGGAGCATATTGGGGTGCGGTTGCCGGCCTGGCTGGGGCGGGAGCGGGGGCGTTGGCTGTGCCGGGCGCCTGGTTCTGCACGAAACTGGTG
>JAEEGJ010004197.1_pt1 | contig 49973 bp, 39 predicted proteins | sample 8958761 | NCBI WGS metagenome assembly JAEEGJ01 (sample SAMN16246546, study PRJNA631951) | gut metagenome | biome: gut microbiome; feature: rumen; material: RS-attached | host: Bos | place: Iran: Karaj | collected 2018-10
ATAAATTAAAAGCGTATGTCTATTAACCGCAATCATCAATTCTACAAATTAGTGTTTGAAGGTATTCTTCTAACAATGTTTTTTTCGTTGTATTCTTGTTCGAATGAAGATAATGAGATAGTGGATGTAATTCCTCCATCTTCTTACGACAGTCTAAAACCTATAGGCTTTGGTGAGAATACTACTGGTGGCAATAATCACAACATAACAGTGGTGACTACCGCCGAACAATTGGCAGAAGCTGTGAGTGGCGCCAATCCGGCTACTATTTATGTGCAAGGCGATATCACCCTAGACAATATGCTTGCAGTGGGTTCAAATAAGTCGATTATCGGTCTCTACGGGGCCACCATTAGTAATCTTAATTGTAACGAAAATGCCGGTATATTTTTGCTGAAAGGCAGCAATAATGTCATTATCCGCAACCTGACTCTACTCGGTCCTGGCGCCTACGACATTGATGCCAACTATAGTGATAACATCAGTTTGGTTGGTGCTAAGAATGTGTGGGTGGACCACTGTGACATCCAGGATGGTATTGATGGCAATTTCGACATTGTCGAAGGATCTGACAGCATCTGTGTCAGTTGGACCCGCTTCCGTTACCTTATAGCACCGAAAGGAGGTGGCAGTGGCGGCAGCGATGATCACCGTAACTGCAATCTGATAGGTAACAGCAACAATACAGCCGACTTAGATGCAGGTCATCTCAACTGTACGTTCATCTGCTGTTGGTGGGGAGATGGCTGTTCTGAGCGTTGTCCGCGTGTCCGCTTTGGAAAAGTGCATGTGGCCAACTGCCTTTATGATGGTAATGACTTTAGCTATTGTGTAGGTTACGGTGTCTATTCTAATATCTTTGTAGAGAAGTGCGCCTTCGTGTCTGAGGCGGCAAAGAGTAATGCTATTAAAGACTGGCATGGCGACAAGGATTTCAATATCAAGTTAGTGGACTGTCTGGGCGTAGATGACATTGAGTTGTCACAAGGCAACCGTGAGCAGTTCGTGCCTAGCTATGACTATAGGACTTTTGACTCTGATTTGGTGGAATCTGTTCTTAAGAATAGTGAAAACGGCGCAGGTGCCTCCCTCAAGATTACACTCTAATATTGAAAAAAAGCAGATTAACAATCTGCTTTTTTTTGAGCCTCTTGTCGGATTCGAACCAACGACCCCGAGATTACAAATCACGTGCTCTGGCCAACTGAGCTAAAGAGGCGGGTGGGTAAGCGATCTGCATCGCGCCGCTACGACCTAATACCCTTGCTGCGTTCCCACCCTGGGGGATTCAAAGGGAGCTGGCCGTACAGGACTTACCCGTATAATTTTAAAGAACTAATTGCTCGAAAGCGGGTGCAAAGGTACAATAAAAAAGTGAGAAATGTATAGCAAAATGTGAAAACTTTCTAGATTTTAACTATTTTTTGAGACAAACACCCTTTTATATGCAGGAAAATGCGTAATTTTGCACCCTAGAAGATAAATTGTTAAAATGACAGCACCAGAATATATACAATTAAAGGCATATGCGCGTCAGGATGGTTTCTTCTTGGCATTACTGTGGATTACCAGCTTTATATTCTATATAATAGGGCTTAGTAATTCACTTTTGGCTATGGCATCATTGATAATGGCCATAGTTAGTCCTTTCTTTGTTGCAAGTAGATTGCGTAATTTTCGTGATGTTGGCAGAGAAGGTTTTATTTCATTTGGTCGTAGCTATGCTTATACCATATTTGTATTCTTCTATGGTGCGGTTTTATTAGCTGTTGTTCAGTATTTGTATTTTGCTTATTTTGATAATGGATATCTTGTTAACTCATTTGCGAAGATGATGTCGACAGATGAGGGTAAGTTGATGCTTGAACAATATGGGATGAGTAAGGTCGTTGATGAAAGTTTGGCAGAAATGGCTGCTACCCGTCCAATTGACTATGCTTTGAATATTTTGACTATTAATATATCGTTGGGATTTATTTTGGGTGTTCCCATCGGTTTGATTATGCAAAGAAAAAACAAATAATATTATGGATATATCAGTAGTAATACCTCTGTATAATGAGGACGAGTCGATACCTGAGCTCTATGCTTGGATAGAACGTGTTATGAAGGCTAATAACTTCAGTTATGAGGTTATTTTTATCAATGATGGTTCTACCGATCGTTCGTGGGAGATTATCTCTGAGTTGAATAAAAAACAGCCGGATGTGGTAAAGGGTATTAAGTTCCGCAGAAATTATGGAAAGAGTCCTGCACTGTATTGTGGTTTTGAACAAGCTCAGGGCGACGTGGTTATTACCATGGATGCAGATTTGCAGGATTCACCAGATGAAATTCCTGAGTTATATCGCATGATTAAGGAAGATGGTTACGATTTAGTAAGCGGATATAAGCAGAAGCGTTACGATCCTATTTCAAAGACAATTCCTACAAAACTGTTTAATGCTACTGCTCGAAAAATCAGTGGTATTAAGAATTTGCATGATTTTAACTGTGGACTGAAGGCTTATCGCAAAGCAGTGGTTAAGAATATCGAAGTGTATGGCGAGATGCATCGCTACATACCATATCTTGCTAAGAATGCTGGTTTCAATAAGATTGGTGAGAAGGTGGTACAGCATCAGGCTCGTAAGTATGGCTCGTCAAAGTTTATGGGACTGAACCGTTTTGTAAATGGTTATCTTGATCTGCTCACACTTTGGTTCTTGAGTACATTCGGCAAGAAACCTATGCACGTATTTGGTTTCCTAGGTACAGTGATGTTTTTCATCGGTTTTATTGCTGCAGTCTGGATTGGCGCCGATAAACTGTGGTGTCTAGCCAATCATATTCCACAGCGACTTGTAACAGATTCACCTTTCTTCTATATCGCTCTGACTATGATGATACTTGGAACTCAACTATTCCTGACGGGATTCCTTGGCGACTTGATTAGTCGTTCTTCAAGCGGGCGTAATGATTATCAGATTGAAGAGACAATATGATTAAGCGTATCCCATATCTGTTGCTGGTAGTATTGATGACGGCTTGTTCGTCTATCGACTGTCCTGTAGATGCTACTGTTACAACACAGTATCAGATAAAGAACAGCGATGGAACAGAGCATACGCTTAGCGATACGATGACCATTACATCAGTGCGCTCAGACGGCAAGGACACTATATTATATAATAAAGGTATCGGCATAAGCAAGTTTACGCTCCCTGTAAGCTATACCCATCCAGAGGATGTGCTGGTGTTCCAGTTTGACAATAATAATAATCTGCATATCACCGATACGTTGTGGATAAAGAAATATGACTATCCTCATTTTGAATCTGTTGACTGCAATACGACTTATTTCCACACCATTACAGATGTGAAGTATACTTGTAACTACATCGACTCAATAGTGATTAATAATTCTTCGGTAACTTATGACTCTCAAACGGTTCATTTCTACCTCTATCCTAAGAGCAACGATTAGTCTTGTAGTGCTTTCTGCGGCACTTCCATCACAGGCTCAGAAGTTTTTCTCATTTCAGAAAGACTCTGTACCTATGTTCCGTGGATTTGCTGTGTCGTTCGACCTTGTTGGTGCAGGATTGATGGCATTTAGTGATAACGGACAGTATGAAGGCGCATTGCGAATAAATCTGCACGACGAGTGGTTTCCTATTATTGAGGCAGGTTTGGGAAAAGCTAATCACAATGACGAAGTGACAAAGATTCACTATAGTACATCTGCTCCTTATTTTAAAATAGGAATCGACAAGAATCTGCTAAAGGATAAACATGGTGCAAACAGACTATATGGTGGATTACGCTATGCTTTTACCTCCTATAAGGTTGATATTTCTCGTCCAGATTTTCCTGATCCTGTTTGGCTGTGGGATACAGGCTATGGTATTAAGGATGCTCAGTGCAACTTCCATTGGATAGAAGCTGTTGTAGGTGTTGATGCCAAAATATTCGGTCCGTTACATTTGGGGTGGAGTATCAGGTACAAACGTCGCATTGCCCACAAAGAGGGCGAATTCGAGAAGACATGGTATGTGCCTGGATTCGGTATATATGGTGATACCAGATTGGGTGGAACATTTAATGTTATCATAGACATCTAGACTAATGCAGAAACCTGAAAATAAGAAGCTCCTGTGGCAATTACCTTTTTTGGTACTGCTGATTGTTGGTACAATATTTATTATACGTCAACAGCGTAATATTCCATATCAGAAAAGTAGTGATAAGGTGTTTGGTACATTCTATCATGCAACTTATCAGTGTGATTCAGACCTTACGTATAGTATTAATCAGGAACTAGCTAAGGTGGATCAATCTTTGTCGCCATTCAATCCAAACTCGATCATCACTGCGGTTAATCAGAATAAGGATGTAAAGCTAAACGATATGTTTCTGGATGTATTTAATCTGGCTATGAAGATATCTGACGAGACCGATGGCGCTTTTGATATTACAGTTGCTCCCTTAGTCAATGCCTGGGGATTTGGATTCAAAAACGGTATAGAACCAAGCAAGCAGCAAGTTGATAGTTTGATGCAGATAATTGGTTATAAAAAGGTATCTTTAAAGAGAGGTAAGATTAGTAAGACTGACGACAGAATCATGTTGGATTGTTCTGCGATTGCTAAGGGGTATGGAGCTGACGCTGTAGCAAGACTGTTGCGCAGCAAGGGGATAACCAATTTTATGATAGAGATAGGTGGCGAAATTGTTACAAGTGGTGTTAATTCAGAACAAAAGCCTTGGAGAGTTGGTATTTCAAAACCTGTGGAAGATCCGATGGGGGCAGATCAGGGGGTTCAGAGTATCGTTGCAATAACAGATAAAGCTATGGCTACTAGCGGAAACTATCGTAACTTCTACTATAAGGATGGCAAACGATATGCTCATACAATAGATCCTAAGACAGGCTATCCTGTTCAGCATAGCATTCTTTCGGCAACGGTATTTGCTAAGAGTTGTGCTATTGCCGATGCTTATGCAACATCGTTTATGGTGATGGGATTAGAAAAAGCAAAGCAAATACTCGAACAGCATCCAGAACTTATGGCCTACCTTATCTATAGTGATAGCGATGGCAAGAATGCCGTTTGGTATTCCCCCTCATTGAAAAATAAAATACAGAACTAATGTATGGCTGCTCTTCAGTTGCTTGATAAGTTGTTGCAATTTCCATTGTTTCTGGGAATGAGCCGTGATGATTTGGAGATAATAGCAGGTCATACCAGATTTGGTTTTTTGAAACTAGAGGCAGGCAAAACTGTTGTTAAGTCGGGCGATAATTGTAACCAACTTCATTTTCTGATAAATGGCAACCTTAGAGTACGAACATATTCTGATGATTATGGCTACTCGGTCGAGGAACAGATGCAGGCGCCAAATATTCTTCAACTAGAATCTGTGTTTGGCTATTACCAGCGTTATACCCACGATTTTATTGCACAGACAGATGTGAACTTCATCACTATCGATAAGGAAGAGGTGATGCGACTGACAGAGGATTTTCTTGTGTTTCGTTTGAACATAATGAACCACTTTGCCACTATGACACAGAAAAAGATGCGACAAGTGTGGAGTCGTCCTCCCCAATCGCTCGAGGAGCGTGTCATTCGATTCTTGGTGCAACATACCACCTATCCGGCAGGTCATAAGGTGTTTAATATTCTAATGACCAGATTGGCTGATGAAGTTAATGATAGTAGACTCAATGTGTCGCGTGTTTTGAACGAGATGCAACATAAGGGAGTGATTTCGCTTGGAAGAGGAAAAATAGAGATTCCGCAACTTGAAAGACTTCTTTATACCACATAAAATAGCTAATCAGACTGTTTTCATTTTTTTTAATGTATAGTTTTTGTGAAGTATCAATTTTTTGTAGTAACTTTGCTCCCCAAAAGATGTTAGTATGAAGATGAACGAGAATATTGAGAGAACGAATCCGTTTTTCGAACCTTATAACACACCTCACAACACAGCCCCCTTTGATCGTATCCGTATGGAGGATTTTGAAGAGGCTATGCTTGAGGGAATACGTCGTGACGATGAGCAGATAGAGAAAATTATCAACAATCCAGCAAAACCTACATTTGACAACACCATTATCAGTGTAGATGACGAGAAGGATAAGGATGGTTATTATGATATGTTGGGACGTGTATCAACAGTATTCTTTAACTTGCTCTCTGCTGAGACTAATGACGATATGGATGCTTTAGCTCAGAAGATGAGTCCGATTCTTACTAAACATGCTAACGATATCCGCCTGAATGAGCGCTTGTTTGAACGCGTAAAGTATGTACATCAGCATCACAGAAAATTAACTCCTGAGGAGAAGATGTTGCTTGATAACTGCTACGATGGATTTGTGCGTAGTGGTGCGTTGCTTGATGCTAACGGTAAGGAACGTCTGCGCCAACTTACAGAAGAGGCTTCGATGCTTAGTTTGCAGTTCTCACAGAATCTACTTAAGGAGAACAAGGCTTTTACTCTCCATATCACAGACGAGAGTCAGCTTGATGGTCTTCCAGAAACAGCTCGTGAGGCTGCTGCACTTGCTGCAAAGGAACATAACAAAGAAGGGTGGGTGTTTACTCTCGACTTCCCTTCGTATTCTCCATTCATGACCTACTCGACCCAGCGTGAACTCCGACGTCAGTTGTATATGGCCAAGAATACTGAGTGTATCCACGATAACTCAGAAAACAATATAGAGATATGTAAGCGTCTGATAAACTTGCGCCGCGAGTTAGCCCAACTGTTAGGGCATAAAACCTATGCCGACTATGTGCTTAAACATCGTATGGCAGGTAATGTACGTAATGTGTATAAGTTGCTCAACAATCTTATCACAGCTTACAAACCTACAGCCATCAAGGAGATAGAAGCTATCGAGAAGATGGCACGTAAGATGGAGGGTAAAGAGTTTAAGTTGCAGCCTTGGGATTTCTCTTTCTATTCTCATAAGTTGCAGCTTGCCAAGTATAATATCGATGCCGAGATGCTTCGTCCTTATTTTGAACTATCAAAGGTTATCGATGGTGTGTTTGGCTTGGCTAATCGACTTTATGGCATCACCTTCAAGGAAAATAAGGACATCCCAGTGTATCATCCCGATGTAAAGGCTTATGAAGTTTACGATAAGGACGGATCATACCTTGCAGTGTTCTATGCTGATTTCCATCCACGTAAGGGTAAGCAGGGTGGTGCTTGGATGACGGAGTATCAAGGTCAATGGAAAGAACGTATCGACCAGAAGAAACCTTTTGGCGATGATAATATGCGTAATGTTCGTCCGCACGTAAGCGTTGTTATGAACCTTACCAAACCTACAGAGGAAAAGCCGGCCCTGCTTACTCTTGGCGAGGTTGAAACATTCCTCCACGAGTTTGGTCACTCGCTTCACGGTATGTTTGCCAACACCCGTTTCGAGAGTCTCAGCGGTACTAATGTATGGTGGGATTTTGTTGAGTTGCCATCGCAGTTTATGGAGAATTTTTCTATCGAGAAAGAATTCCTGCGTACCTTTGCATTCCATTATCAGACTGGCGAGCCATTGCCAGATGAACTAATTGATCGTATCGTTAAGAGTCGCAACTTCAATGTTGCCTATGCTTGTTTGCGCCAGGTTAGTTTCGGCTTGTTGGATATGGCCTACTATACTAAGAAAGATGAGTTTACTGACGATATCATTTCGTTCGAGAAGAAGGCTTGGGAGAAAGCAATGGTTCTGCCCCAATTGCCAGATACTTGTATGACAGTACAATTCTCGCACATTATGGCAGGCGGATATGCTGCAGGCTACTATAGTTATAAGTGGGCTGAAGTACTGGATGCAGATGCCTTTAGTGTGTTTAAGAAGCATGGTATATTCGATAAGAAGACTGCCGATAGTTTCCGAGAGAATATTCTTTCTAAGGGTGGTACAGAAAATCCGATGACATTATATAAACGGTTCAAGGGTGGTGAACCCACCATTGACGCATTACTTAAAAGAAATGGAATCAAACGACAAGCAAAGTAAACTGGATGCACGCTATTTGCGTATGGCGCGTATATGGGCAGAGAACTCATATTGCCAGCGTCGTCAGGTAGGCGCTCTGGTGGTCAAGGATAAAATGATCATCAGTGATGGTTATAATGGTACCCCCAGTGGATTCGAGAATGTGTGCGAGGACGATGGTAATGTAACCAAACCTTATGTGCTTCATGCCGAAGCCAATGCTATAACCAAGTTAGCCCGCAGTAACAATAATAGCGAAGGAGCAACCATCTATATTACCGCCTCGCCTTGTATTGAGTGTGCTAAACTTATTATTCAGGCTGGTATCAAACGTATTGTTTATGGTGAAAAGTATCGCCTGACAGACGGAATCGAACTCCTTGAACGTGCTGGTATAGAAGTTATCTACTTAGGATTAGAAAATATAGAAAAATGATAAAAAACAATACAAATCGATTAATGCCCCTTCTGATGGCCGTATGTGTGGTTGTTGGAATAGTGATTGGTACATTTTACGCCAACCATTTCTCGGGCAATCGTCTTAATATTATCAATTCTAGCGGTAATAAGCTGAATAATCTGCTACATATCATTGATGATCAGTATGTAGATACAGTAAACATCAACGATCTGGTAGAGAAGGCTATGCCACAGATTCTGGCTGAGCTCGACCCACATTCTGTTTATATCAGTGCTCGTGATGGTGAGATTGCCAACGATGATCTGCGTGGTTCTTTCTTTGGTATCGGTATCGAGTTTACTATTCGTCAGGATACTATCCGTGTGCAGAATGTTATTGGCAATGGTCCTGCTGAGCGTGCAGGAGTGATTGCAGGCGACAAGATCGTAGAGGTAGATGATTCTGTATTTGTTGGCAAAAAGGTAACTAACGAGGAAGCTATGCATCGTCTTAAAGGACCAAAGGATACTAAGGTGAAACTTGGTATTATCCGTTATGGCGAGAATAAGATTCACCACATTACTATCACTCGTGGCGAGATACCTACCAAGAGCGTGACTGCATGTTATATGCTCGACGAAGAGTGTGGATATATCAAGATTCGTAACTTTGGTGAGAATACATATCCAGAATTGCTAATTGCTTTGGCAAAACTCGCGCAGCAGGGCTTCAGCAATCTGGTTATTGATCTTCGTGGTAATACTGGTGGATATCTCGAGTCAGCTGTTCAGATAGCCAACGAGTTCTTGTCGCGTGGCCAGCTTATTGTCTATACTCAGGGACGTGCATTCCCACGTCAGGACTATCGTGCTGATGGACGAGGTTCATATCAGCGTTTGCCTTTGGTTGTATTGGTCGACGAGAGTTCTGCATCTGCTTCAGAGATTCTTGCTGGTGCTATTCAGGATAACGATCGTGGTACCATCATTGGTCGTCGTTCGTTTGGTAAGGGATTGGTTCAAAAACCAATGGAGTTCAGCGATCATTCTATGATTCGCCTTACTATCGCCCGTTATTATACACCTTCAGGCCGTTGCATCCAGAAACCATACAACAATGGCAATCACTATGATGACGATTGGCTCACACGTTATCAGCATGGTGAGTTCTTCTCAAAGGATAGTATAAAGAATACAGGTCCAGAGTACCACACCAATAATGGCCGTATAGTCTTTGGCGGTGGTGGTATTACCCCTGATATCTTCATCCCAGAGGATACCCTTGGTGTTACCTCTTATTATAAAGAGGCTGCCATGTCTGGACTCATTCTTCAGTTCGCATTTACCTATACCGATCAGAATCGTTCAAAACTTAGTACTATAGCTAATGTAAAAGATATGGAGACATATCTTAAGCGTCAGAATATTCTTGAGCAATTTGTGGTTTATGCAGATAAGAATGGACTTAAGCGTCGTAATCTGATGATACAAAAGTCACAGAAATTGTTGGAGCGTTTTGTGATAAGTCGTATCATTTACAATATCCATAGCGAGCAGTCGTGGACAGAGTATCTTAATCAAGATGATCCTGTTATTATTGAGACACTACGATTGTTCCATAATGAGGGCGCATTCCCACAGAAGCCTGTAGCAGGTGGTAAGGGAAAACAGGTGGCAAAAGCCTCTGATTGTCGTGAGTTGCGTATGCTAAACATGCACATTGCTCATGCATAAAATCGAACTTCGTTCTCTGATGCGTCAACGCAAGCGACAGTTCACTCAGCAGCAGCTGTGTGAACTGTCGTTGCCTATTATAGATCACCTAAGATATATGCTTAGTGATGCTGATACTATTGTGGCATATTACTCATTGGACGATGAGGTTGATACGCATGATCTTATTGATGAACTGTTGGCAGATGGTAAAAACATATATTTGCCTAAGGTCGTTAGTGAAAATGAAATATTGCTTTGTCGCTATACTGGCACAAATAGTCTTAGTAAAGGAGCTTTTGGAATAATGGAACCAATGGGTGAACCTATGCCAACTGATACACATATTGACGCAGTGCTGGTTCCTGGTATGGCTTTCGATGCTAAAGGCCATCGATTGGGTAGGGGTAAGGGGTATTACGACCGCTTCCTATCATCATTAACTAGCCCACTCCCACAGTTGATAGGAGTTTGCTTTGATTTTCAGAAAGTAGATTTTGTACCTACAGAGCCATTTGATGTTTCTGTAGATGTGGTTGTTTAATTAAACTTTATATCAGCTATCACCTGACTGCCTACGTGGGCATTAAGCTTTCTTACTAGTTCTACACGCATCATTGATAAATCCGCTCTCAATGCAGGATTTGTCAGGTGCACATATAGTGTCTGGTTCCTGATATATAAGTTGTCAGTATAATTAGCCACAATGTTACCTGCTACCTCAGGCCATGAGTCAATCAGTCGTTTCTGTAGCAGAGGTGTTTCAAGTCCTTGAACCCTTAGATTCTTAAGGATAAGTTCCTTGATATCGTGTACGTCGCGTTTAAACATCCTTTTTTATTTCTTCTATTTCTCCGTTGTCTACGTGGAATAATTTATAATCGAGTGTCGATCTGCTAAGAATCAGATCCAGGTGGTCGCGATTGGTGTCAGTGATGAAAATCTGTCCATATTCATCGCCTGCAACTAGCTTTACTATCTGCTCCACACGCTGTGCATCCAGTTTGTCGAATATATCGTCGAGTAGCAGCAGTGGGGTTGTCTTCGAGTTTGTACGTTTCAGAAAATCGAACTGCGCCAATTTTAGGGCGATTACAAACGTCTTGTTTTGCCCCTGACTGCCTTCGCGCTTCATTAAGTGTCCGCCCAGTGTTATTTCTAGATCATCACGATGTATGCCATGTAGTGAGTAACCTATAGCTCGATCCTTGAATCTGTCACGTTGGATAACTTCTAGCAGTGGACCTCGCTGACAGTGTGATATATAGTTCAGTCCCACCTGCTCACGATTTTCTGAGATAGTCTCATGTATACGCTGGAAAATCGGCGTGAGTTCCTCTACAAAAGCCTTTCTGCTCTGGTATATACGTTCACCTTCAGTAGCCATTTGCTCCTCAAACAGACTTATCACATCTATGTTTGGCTCTTCATCCTGTTTCAGCATTGCATTACGTTGCTGCAGTGCTTTGTTGTATCGGTTCATCGCCTCCATATAACCATGATCATACTGCGATATCACCATATCCATCAGTCGGCGTCGCTCCTCGCTACCACCTTCTATTAATAAGGTGTCGGATGGCGATACCACCACTATAGGTATCAGTCCGATATGCTCAGACAGCCGGCGGTACTCCTTCTTGTTACGTTTGAAGTGCTTTTTTACACCTTTCTTCATGCCGCAATAGATGTGTAGATCGCCCTCGTAAGTCCCCTCCAGCACAAAGAACTCAGCACCATGGCGTATTACCTGCGAGTCGATGGGATTGTTAGCCGAATGGCAGAACGATAGATAGTATATGGCATCCAGCACATTGGTTTTTCCCACCCCGTTCTGTCCTATCATACAGTTGATTTTGGGTGAGAACTCCAATGTAGCCTCTGCTATGTTCTTGTAGTTGATTACCGATAACTTTTGTAGAATCATGGCGCAAAGGTAGCTATTTTTGGGCATTGATGGCAAGGATTAACACAGATTAATAAATATTTTCCTTGAAAATATGTAAAATATGTGTCTTTTTTAGTAACTTTGCACCCGATTTTTGAAATTAAATATAAATATTATAATGGCAAATACAACAAATCAACAGCAGGCCGCTCAGACAGCTGAACAGAGCCTGAATCAGAGTGAAGCCTTCTTCATTAAGTACAAGAAGGCAGTTATTGCTACAGTAGTAGCTATCGTAATAATCATTGCTGGTGTAGTTCTCTACAAGACTTATGTCAGCGGTCCTAAGGAGATTAAGGCTAGCACAGCTATTGCCAAGGGACAGCAGCTGTTCATGGCCGATAACTACCAGCAGGCACTTAATGGCGACAGCGCCAGCTTCAAGGGCTTTGCTAAGTTGGCCGACGAGTTCAGTGGTACAGCAGCCGGTAATCTGGCTAACCTCTATGCAGGTCTTTGCTGCGCTAAGCTCAACAAGTGGGAGGATGCTGCCAAGTACATCGAGAAGTTCGATGGTGCTGACGATCAGATGATTTCACCTGCTGCTGAGGGTGCTCTGGGCAATGTTTACGCTCACCTCAATCAGCTCGATAAGGCTGTATCTCACCTTAAGAAGGCTGCTGAGACGGCTGACAACAACTCTCTGTCTCCCACGTTCCTTATTCAGGCTGGTGAGATCCTTGAGAGTCAGGGTAAGAACGACGAGGCCCTGAAGCTGTATCAGGAGGTTAAGGATAAGTATTTCAACTCAATGGCTTATCAGACTATCGATGGTTATATTGAGCGTGTTTCAGCTAAATAATAACCATGGCTACTAAAAACTTATCAGAATACGATATTACCACTGTGCCCGACGCTTCGAACATGATTTTCGGAGTAGTCGTGGCCGAGTGGAATCCTGAAATAACTGGCGCCCTGCTTGACGGATGTGTTAGCACACTCGAAAAGCATGGCGCTTTGCCTGAAAATATCCACGTTAAGACTGTACCAGGTAGTTTCGAACTGATTTATGGTGCCCATCAGATGACGCTGAACGATGGTTACGATGCAGTCATCGTACTTGGCAGTGTTATCCGTGGCGAAACTCCCCACTTCGATTACATCTGTCAGGGTGTAACCGAGGGTATAGCACGTCTTAATGCTACTAGCAATATCCCAGTCATCTACGGACTCCTTACCACCAATGACATGCAGCAGGCACTCGACCGTGCAGGTGGACGCTTAGGTAATAAGGGTGATGAGTGCGCCATAGTAGCTATCAAGATGGCTAAGTTTTAATCTAATCTATAATTATTATGAAAAAGGTATTTATTCTACTCTTAAGCTTAAGCTTAGGCTTCTCTGCTGTTAATGCACAGGAAGCTCAGAAAAGCGAGTTACATCAGCGTGCAGAAAGCGATTTGGAGAAAGGAAATGTGGCAAGTGCCCGATTCCACTTTATCCGTGCTTTCGAAGACTATGCCAAGAAGGGTGACCTTAAGTCAGGTATGGAGTGTGCTGCACGTGGCACTGCAATGTATTACAGGGAGAATTACTGGAAAGAAGCTTTCGACCTGCTTCGTCGTGCCGATCAGGAGGTAGAAGCTAGTGGCAAGAATGCCAAGGAGAAGGCTGCCCTCCATTATATCATCACCAAGGAGCGTTTAGCCATGTATATCAAGCTGCGCAAGGGCGACAGTGCCAAGGATCAGATTGATATTATGGAGAACCAGGTGACATATGCTGCTGATGAGGCGCTCAAGAATGACCTTCTCTATAATAAGGCTGTATACTATTATTCATTTGGTCAGAATGCCCAGGGTAATGCTGTATTCAAAGAGATGGCTAGCAAACTTACAGCCTCTAAGCAGTACGACAAGGTTGATGACGTTTACAAAACACTGATAGCTAATGCTCGCCGCAGTGGCAATGCCAATATGGTAGCCCAGTCGTATAGCAACTATCTGGCTTGGAAGGATTCTGTAAATACCTTGAAGCATGCCGACGAGATTGGTGCGCTGAAGCAGCAGATTGCTGATAATGAGAAGGTTATCGACGATCAGGATAGTTCGCTCACAGCACGTCAGGCCATCATCGTTGGTCTCTGCATACTGGCTGCTGCACTGGCTGCTGCATTGGTATTGGGTGGTATCGTACTTATGCGATTCATCCTGCTCACCCGCAAGCAGAAGAAGACAATAAACCTGGCTAATGAGACCAATGCTTTGAAGGCTAAGTTCATCAGCAATATCTCAGCCCAGCTTAATCCTACACTGCATAAGCTCGACGAAAAGATTCCTGAGGTTAAGGCACTGCTGCAGTTCTCTGAGCATATTTCTCAGCTTTCAGACCTTGAGAATTCTATAGATGAGGAGGTTGAACTTGAGGATGTTCAGCTCACTCCTTTCTGCGAGGAACTTATGGATGATATTCGCGAAAAAGTTAAGTCAGGAGTAACTCTGAAGGTTAATGTGCCAAATATGAGCGCAAAGATCAACAAGGAGTATGTATCTCACATACTTCTCCACTTGCTTAACAATGCAGCTATCTATACTCCTAGTGATGGTACCATATGGTTGGATTACAAGAAACGTGGTGCACATGTTCACCAGTTCCTTGTATCTGATACAGGCGCAGGTATCCCAGAGGAGAAACGCGATGATGTTTTCAAGCCATTTACTGAGGTAAAGGACTTTACTGAGGGTGATGGTCTTGGACTGCCCATCTGTAAGCAGATGGCATTGAAGATGAAGGGTGACCTCGACATCGATGCCGAGTTCACTAAGGGTACACGCTTTGTGTTGCTCTTACATTCTTAAGCTAACACTACACACCTTTTATAACTTTACAGTTGATATGTCCACCAGCCCATTGACTATTGCATAAATGGTCAATCCGGCTGGTGAATGTATTTGTAGCTTTCTGGCTATGTTGCGTCTATGAGTGATAACCGTATTGATCGATATACACAGATGGTCGGCTATCTCCTTGTTCGACATACCCTGAACCAGCGATATAATTACATCTTTCTCTCTGTCGCTTAGTGCATCAGGATTCTGTGCCTGTGCACTTCCAAATACCATTCCTGATATGTTGCGGCTCACATCGTTCTGCTTGGTTATCTGCTCTAGTCGGCGGATGGCAGGCACAAATATGTGATCTTCCACTTCAGCATGCTGTCGCAGCCATACCTCGTTTTCATAGATATCGTGCAGAGTGGCTGTCAGTTGGTTGTTGTGCAGTCCGTCCTGTGGCAGATATTTGATTATCAGCAATTTCAGTTCTCGCAGTTTTTTGTCAGTTGCACCATGGTGCTTCGAGAATGTTTCAACGTTATAGTCGTTGGCAGGATGCCCGTCAATCAGCGACTTTACATATGGGAACAGCGTTTTCTGCTCATACTGCATGTGTCGTTTTATCTCATGGGCATATTCGTCATAGAATCTAAGTATCAGTCGTCCCAGTGAGTCGTTCTCATCCAGACTCTCTGATAGCTCTCTACGTATATAAGGTAGCTGAAACTCAAGGAAATAAGCGTGGCAGGCCTCCAGATACTGCAGCAGTGTGGGCACGCTTAACTGTGTGTCGGCCTCAAACTCGCCATATCCGTTGATGGTGTAGTTCACCACCGCCAAAAATGTGTAGGTGTCTACATTGTTGTCCTCACACGTCTCGCGTACTGTCTTATCGCCGAATCCCAGATTGATTCCAAAGCTGCCAAGGCTCTGCAGCAGGTCATAGTTATCACGTATCAGCGATATCATCTTGTCATCGGCCTCATACATTTTCTGATTCTTCATTTCCTTCTTCTACCTATTAATTATTACGGGTGCAAAATTAATACTATTTTTTGATATGTGCAATAATTAGTATTAGGTATTTTTGAGTATCAAACTCCTACAAAACTAGCAAAAACGGCCTATTTCATCATTTTTAGGTATTGGTTATCCGCCAAAATGCTGTTACCTTTGCACCCAGAATTGAAAAATTGAGTTAGTAATGAATAAGTTTGTGAAGTTTTCTATGTGCTGTTTAGCGGTAGCAGGTGTGGCTACTGTTCATGCACAGGTTAATGCTGCCGACAGCGTGATGCAGCACGTCAAGGGCAACAAATTAAGCGTGGGTGGCTACGGAGAGGTAGCTTACTCACGCAATTTTTTTAGTGATCATGTTAGTAGATACAGTCAGCCAGAGGAGCATAAGAATGACCCTAGCCATGGCCGATTCGATATCCCCCATGCGGTAATATACCTTGGCTACGATTTTGGCAAAGGCTGGTCGTTTGGCACTGAGATTGAGTTCGAACATGGCGGTGCTGGCCTTGCCTATGAGAAAGAAGACGAGGAAGGCGGCGAATGGGAACAGGAGACTGAGAAGGGTGGTGAGGTAGAACTTGAGCAGTTCTGGATTCAGAAGACCTTTTCGCGTGCAGCCAATCTGCGCTTTGGCCATATTGTTGTTCCAGTAGGTCTGAACAATGCCCACCACGAGCCTCTCAACTTCTTTACTGTATATCGTCCTGAAGGCGAAAACACCATTATGCCCAGCACTTGGCATCAGACGGGTGTTTCGTTCTTTGGTCGCTATAAGTCATTCCGCTACGAGGCACAGTTGTTGGCAGGTCTTAATGCCGATAACTTTACCAATGTAAACTGGATTAAGAAGGGTGCTGCCAATCCTCTTGAGTTCGAGGTAGCTAATAAATATGGTGTAGCTCTGCGCATCGACAACTACTCTGTACCAGGCCTTCGTATTGGTCTTAGTGGCTATTATGGCGAGAGCATAGGCAACAGCTATCCTAAGAATGCAAATGGCGTTGATGCACAGTATAAAGGTCAGGTGCTGGTTGGAGCTTTCGATTTCACCTACGATGCTCACAACTGGATTATTCGTGGTCAGGCCGACTATGGCTATCTGGGCGATGCTGAACAACTTAAGTATATCTACAATCGCACCAATAAGAAGTCGCCTTATCACCACTCTGCCTTTGTCAGCAAGAATGCCTATGCAGTAGGTATTGAGGCTGGTTACGACATCTTTTCGCAGATCAGCAGCCTGCGTCGTGATGACAAAAAGTTGTATGTCTTTGGTCGCTACGAGCAGTATAATCCATACGCCAGCAATACCAAGAATACTGCCTACGACTATACAGAGGTTAAGCGTATGGCCTTTGGTGTAAACTACTATCCTATACCAGAGATTGCCATCAAGGCCGAGTATTCTAACCGTATGCTTAAGAGCGCCTATAACAACGAGCCCTCTATTAATATAGGTGTAACTTACGAGGGATTCTTCCTTTAAACATCACTGATTATCATAACCAATAAATTATAAGTATAGAAATGAAAAAGATTTATTATTCAATGGCAGTCCTGATGATGGGACTCTCTTTCACTGCATGTAGCAGCGATGATGACAACAAGAATGATGAAACAGATTTCAATGTAACCGAGACCACTCCTGTTGTAGATGCTGATAGCTATTCAGCTAATACTACAGCTGCAAACTTCAGCGTCAAGTCATTTGGCGAGTCAGCAGTAGATGGTTGTGCTGATATCGTAAGCGAGCTCGAGGCCGCCAATGCCATCATTGGTTCAGCCAAGCTTACTGAGGCTCAGGAGGCTTATCTGCGCGAGGTACTCAAGAATCTTGTTAGCAATGTAATTGTTCCTACATATACCAAGCTGGCCGATAACACAGAGGCTCTCGAGAAGACCCTTAACGGCCTCACCACAAGCACCATCACACAGGCTCAGATCGATGAGGCTTGTAAGGACTTTAAGGCTGCCCGTATGTATTGGGAGCAGAGCGAGGCTTTCCTTGGTGGTGCCGCATCTGATTTCGATGTCGATCCTACTATCGACTCATGGCCACTTAATCGTTCACTGCTGCTCAGCTACTTCAATAATAGTATGAACGATGAAATGCTCGACGATGCTACTATCCTTGGTTTCCACGCTCTCGAGTTCATTCTTTTCCGCGATGGACAGCCACGTAAGGTTGCAGAGCTCAAGGGTAACGACACCTATAAAAACTTCGAGAATATTTCTGGCGAGAAGGAGTTGGCATATGCTCAGACCATCTGTACCCTGCTCAAGCAGCGCACATTCCAGTTGCAGTGCGCATGGGATGGTGGTAAGGATGCCAGCCGTCTGTCGGTTGTAAAGGCTGCTGGTCTCGACTATCAGACTGAGAAGGGCCTCTCTTATGGCGATAACCTGATCAATGCTGGTGTAGCTGGTAGCAACAGCTCATTCCCAACACTTAAGGATGCCATTGCTCAGGTACTCTCTGACGATGAAGGTAGCTGTCTGGCTATTGCCAACGAGGTTGGTACAGCTAAGATTGCCAATCCATTCTCTGCAGGCGATGTATCGTATGTTGAGTCACCTTACAGCTACAACTCTATTACAGATTTCCGTGATAACATCCGTTCTATCCGCAACGTATGGCTTGGTTCTACAGATAAGAAGGCTAACAAGTTCAGTTTCCACACCTTCTTTGCCAGCGTTAAGAAGGATGCTGTAAACAATAGTGTTGAGAATGCCTATGTAAGTGCTATCGAGGGTATCAGCAATATGCCATCACCATTCGTTAAGTACTGCTGCACCATTTGGAACATCGCATTCGAGGATGATGAGGATTGGGAAGTTGAGGAGTAAAATAGAATAATAACCGTCCAATAAAGCGACTCATCTGGTAAAACAGATGGGGCGCTTAATTGGCTTAAAAGACAAAACAATGACAAATACTTGGAATTTTAAGAACTTGGCAATTGCAGCGCTCGTAGCAGCCCCTATGCTTTCTGCATGTTCTAGCGACGATCCTAGCGGACTTGGCGAACTGGAACAGGAAGAGCAGGCATTTGGTAAGGCTACTGGCAATTTTACTGCCGATGAGTGGTTTCCAGGCGGACAGCTTGGAACTACTGAGAAAGCCAGCTATTCAGCCCCTACACCTGTTGTAGAGCAGATGGCAGGCATGATGGAAGACTTTAATGTAGGTGAGGGCTTCTTTGAGAAACTCTATACCTTCGAGCAGGCTCCTCGTAAGGGCTTGGGACCAGCATGGGTGCGCAATGGTTGTATCACCTGCCACCCCTCTTATGGACATGGTAAGCGTCAGACAGAGTATCGTGCTAATACCGTTGGCAATGGCTATCTGCTGGTTATCTACCATCCTGAGACCAACGCCTATATCTCTGAGGTTACAGGTATGCCGCAGACTCAGGCTATGGCTCCCTTCAAGGCTCCTATCGATGAGAATCAGATTGAGATAGAGTGGAAGAGCGTTACTGCGATGGAGAGTGGCCTCTCTATGACCTTCCCTGATGGTGAGAGCTATTCGCTTATATATCCTGAGGTTCGCATTCCTCAGTCGGCTTTCAATACCAATCCTAAGCCTACTGACTATGCTGTTCGCCTTGAGTCTACCATTGGCGTTTATGGCACAGGTCTGCTCGATGCTATCGACGATGCCGATATCGAAGAGCAGTGGGCCAAGGAGGCTAAGCATGCAGAGCTTAATCCTGCAATGTGGGATAAGGAGGCTAATACCTTCAAGGCTAGTGCATATTATTCTGCTCCTTATAATGACACAGGTTCACATCATGGCTCTCATGGTCCGCTCAAGCGTTTCACCTATGCCATGACACGTGGTTCATTGCAGGATGGTGCTGGTTCAAATGCTATCTGGAATATCACCAATGTTACGCGTTCTGATCGCCATTGGTTGTACACCACTGCAGCCTGGGCTAAGGCTCAGAGCGAGGATCCTGAGGTTATCAGCTATATCCAGGAGCATGGTTCTTCGCCTACCAGCATACTTTATCCATATTATGCTGATGGTACTAGCGAGGGTATTGCCAATCGTGTATATGAGGTACTCAATACTCCATCTATAGCCTATAAGGACACTTTCGAGAAGTATCTGCTCAAAGGTGCACCTTACAATGGCGAAGACGAGATGAGCGACAAGCAGTACTACCAGTTTATGGTATGGCATCGTGGACTGGCTGTTCCTGCTGCACGTAACCTTAATGATGCCGATGTACAGCGTGGTAAGGAACTATTCTCAGAGATAGGTTGTGCCAATTGTCACCGTCCATCTTGGAAGACTGGTTCTGACAATATGTGGATAGATGCCAGCATCAAGTCTTACGCACAGTCAGTTGGTAAGAGTGCAAGCAGCATGCTGCCTAAATATGCTAATCAGACCATCTGGCCATACACTGATATGGTTCAGCACCGTCTGTTCATGGCTAATGATATCCGCACAGGATGGTGCCGTACCACACCACTCTGGGGACGTGGTTTGAGCCGCCGACTCACAGGTGCTGATGATCGTCTGCACGACTGTCGTGCACGTTCTGTAATCGAGGCTATCATGTGGCATGGCTATTCTAAGCAGAGCGATGCTTATCGTCCTACAGAGAAGTTCTATAATCTTCCAAAGGCCGATCGTGATGCTGTGGTTAAGTTTATCGAATCTATATGATGATAAAGGAAAATTCTCTTTTTCGATACTACGTTGTGCTGGCCCTGCTTTTTATGGTAGGGTCAGCATCTGTCTCGGCTTCAAGGCTCATCATGCCCCGTCAGCAGGCAGAGCATTTCTGCCAGCTTATGCTCAACGATGGTACAGGAGCCTCGCCTCTGTTCTATCATGCCCGCCACATGATACAGGCCGAAGACACCCTAAGTATAGAGCAGTTGTTTGCCAGTTTCATTCTTCAGGACGATAACTGGCAGGGCATGCGATTCTTTCCTCATCAGGAGGGTGACGATGTGGTGTGGTACAGTGCAGCCGATAAGTTGCCATCCACTATCAATGCTGAGCATCGTAAGTACATATACGAAGTCTTTCCTCGTCTGATAGCGCAGGTTGAGGCTGGCGATTGGAATACTGTTGATGCCTACATCGATAAGATGCTGCAGTATCAGTGTCAGTTTGGTGGTTCTAAAGCTACATCACCAGTCTCTTCTGCACAGCTTACTATTATTGCGGCAATTTTTTTAGTCATTCTGCTAGTTTCTCGATTTTTATTGCTATCTTTGCACCCCAAAAGAAGACAATTATGAATCAGAAACTTACCCACATAGACTTTGAGCATGCTGGTGCCGATGTGTTCTGTTTTGATAGTGGAACCGATGTGCGCGAATACCATGCCATGATACAGATAACCGACCGCCGACTGCCATTTGCTGCGCAGCTTGAGGCTGTTATCAGTGCTTACGATGATTTGCTTAACCGTCTGCCTGATACCCAGGCTGTGTTCAAGCGCTATTTCCTGAGCGATGCTGCTAACCAGGCTGATGATGTAGTTGTGGCCGATGTTACAGATTGCGCCAAGAGTATCATCCAGCAGGCACCTCTTAACGGTACTAAGGTGGCTTTGTGGGTATGGCTTATGACTGGTGTGCAGACAGGTATGACCAAGTCTGGTCTCTATGAGGTGCGTCATGGCGATTTCCGCCATATGTTCAATGCTTCGGCTCATAACCTGGCAGCCAACTCTGAGTACCAGATGCGACTGCTCTTCAATGAGTATGTCATGCAGTTGGCCGAGGAGGGATGCACACTAGCTGACAACTGCATACGTACATGGCTGTTTGTAAATGATATCGACTTGAACTATGGTGGAGTGGTGCGTGCACGCAATCAGGTGTTCTTCACTCAGGGCCTCACTCAGAATACCCATTTCATTGCCTCTACAGGCATTGGTGGACGCCAGCAGGATCCTAACGTCCTGTCGCAGATGGACAACTATGCCATCGCTGGTGTTAAGCCTGAGCAGATACATTATCTCTATGCTCCCACACATCTCAACCGCACCAGCGATTATGGTGTGTCGTTCGAGCGTGGCACCTATGTCGACTATGCCGATCGTCGCCATGTATTCATATCTGGCACAGCCTCTATCAACAACAAGGGCGAGGTGATGTATGCCAAGGATGTTGAGCAGCAGACACGCCGCATGTGGGAGAATGTTGAGGCTCTGCTGGCTGAGGCTGATTGTACATACGATGATGTTTGCGAGATGATAGTTTACCTGCGCGATATTGCCGACTACGATTTGGTTTGCGCATTATACCAGGAGCGTTTCCCTGGCAAACCTGTTGTCATAGTCCATGCACCAGTATGCCGCCCAGGCTGGTTGGTTGAGATGGAGTGTACAGCTGTAAAAGCTATCGACAAACCTGAACTACCAAAGTTCTAGATAAAAAGAATCCCCTAGCAATTCGCTAGGGGATTTATTTTTCTGTTTACTTACTGAAACTGCTGAAGTAATTCATGCAGACTTTCTTCCACTCTTTTGCGTTTTCCAGTTGATGCTGCAGTCGTGCGTCAACCTCTTGCCAGCGCTGTTCGTCGATGTATGGCTTGGCCTCGTTCCATGTCTGGATAAAGTCCTCAACCTCGTGTACGCCACGTGTGTAGCGATAGTCCATCTCCTCTAGCACAGTGCGTCCGCTCTTCAGTCGATAGCTCCATGGCACGCGATGGAACCACAGCAGATAGCGCTCAGGACATGTGTTGATGTCGTCGTACATCTGGCAGTATGGCTCGCGATATTGTGCTGTAGCGTTTGATCCTGTATGTGTACGATCGAAACCTATTGAGTCGTTGTTGGCCTTGTGGTAGTACACTGGGCACCACTCTATTGGGGCGTTGGGCTGATACTCTGATGGGCCAGGACCATAGTGATGGTCGAATGTGAAGATATGGTGCAGTCCGATAGGCATCATGTAGTCTACACATGCCTCACGCGAGCGAAGCATAACGCTGAGTAGGGCTGGCAGGGGGCAGAATGTCGCCTCAAGCCATTCTGTGGCAATTTGCTCACTTGTCAGATAGGGGTTCCATGCCAGGCGGCCAAAGGCATACCAGTTGGCCTGCGAGAAGTGGTGACCGCACCAGTTCTTGTCCAGTCCGATGTTGGCCACACCTGCTATACCCACCAGTTTTTCTGGTGCTACGTAGCTGAAGAACTCGCGCCACATTGGGGCGAGGTAAACCAGATGACGGCTCTGTCCCAGATACTCCTGAGTAATCTGCAGCTCAGCCATCTGTTTGGTGTGTTTGATGTTGTCGAAGATAGGAGCGTATGGTTCGCGTGGCTGGAAATCCAGAGGACCATTCTTCGACTGCAGTATGACGTTGTCTCTGAACTTGCCATCCAGTGGCGCAAACTCACTTACAGCCTGCTTAACACGATCCTCACCCTTGTGCGCAGCACCATATACAAAGCTGCGCCACATTATGATACCACCATAAGGCTTAACAGCATCGGCCAGCATATTGGCACCATCAGCATGCGTGCGCTTATAGTCGAACGGACCTGGCTGTCCCTCGCTGTTGGCCTTTACCAAGAATCCTCCAAAGTCAGGTATCTGCTCATATATCTCCTTGGCCTTAGCCTTCCACCATGCCTTAACCTGTGGGTTCAGCGGGTCGGCAGTCTTCAGCACCTTTCCCTTGTTGAAACCCTTGGCTGGGATTGACATTGGCGATGCAAAGTTTACTGATAGATACACCTTGATGCCATATGGGCGCAGTATGTCGGCTATCTCGCTCACCTTACTAATATATATATCAGATAGCATCATTGGCGATGCATTTACATTGTTCAGCACAGTACCATTGATGCCTACAGAGGCATTGGCACGACCGTATTCCTCAATCAGTTCTTTGTCGATGGGTTTAGGGCGCCATAGCTTACTGTTTCGACGAGTCTGTGGGTCTTCGAGTGCCCAGAATATGCTCTTGCCAGCATAGCCGCGCTCAATGCTTGCATCCAGATTGTCCCAGTGGTTCAGTATGCGCAACTTGTAAAATGGTTTGCTACCAGTACGCTCGCCACGCAGATAGGCGTAAGCACCATACAGCAATCCTATTTCTCCTTTGGCATAAATCTTGTCGCCTTCGATACGATATTCATCATCCTCCATCTTTGAGTCGAGCAGCAACTCTACATTGTTCTTGCTGTAGTATACCAGTTCTTCAGCAGCCTTGCATCTTGGACCTTTTACCACGGCATTGCCGTTCTGCTCGTATCTCAGCCACAGCTTGTGGCCATCCTCAGCCTTTGCTATTCCTGCAAAGACAAACATCAAAATCAGTAATGATAGTTTCTTCATATAATCTTAGAATTTTCTGCAAAGATACGAAAAAATATCAATTTTCAATGGTCAATTATCAATTATTTAGTATCTTTGCGCAAAATAACGAAATAAAAGATACAAAATGAAAAAGGTTAAACTACTGATTACTGTTTTATTTGCCGTTTTTCCATTGCTCATGCATGCAGGTGATTTCACCGTTGGCAACAAGACTTTCTTGCTTAATGGTGAGCCATTTGTGGTAAAGGCGGCCGAGGTGCACTACCCTCGAATTCCACAGGCATATTGGGATCATCGCATCAAGATGTGCAAGGCTCTGGGCATGAACACCCTGTGCATCTACGTGTTCTGGAACATCCATGAACAGCGTGAGGGCCAGTTCGATTTTACAGGCAACAACGATGTGGCTGAGTTCTGCCGACTGGCACAGAAGAATGGTATGTACGTGATAGTACGCCCTGGTCCATACGTGTGTGCAGAGTGGGAGATGGGCGGACTGCCTTGGTGGTTGCTCAAGAAGAAGGACATACGCCTGCGCGAGCAGGATCCATACTTTATGGAGCGAGTAAAGATATTCGAGCAGAAGGTGGGCGAGCAGCTTGCACCACTCACCATCCAGAATGGTGGTCCTATCATCATGGTTCAGGTCGAGAACGAGTATGGATCGTATGGTGAGGACAAGCCTTATATCAGTGCCATTCGCGATTGCTTGCGTGGCATATATGGCGACAAGCTTACTCTGTTCCAGTGCGATTGGAGTTCTAACTTCGAAAAGAACGGACTCGACGACTTGGTGTGGACCATGAACTTTGGTACAGGCGCAAATATCGACCATGAGTTTGCACGTCTGAAGGAACTTCGCCCTGATGCCCCACTGATGTGCTCTGAGTTCTGGAGCGGATGGTTTGACAAGTGGGGAGCCAACCACGAGACACGTCCTGCTAAGGATATGGTGGACGGTATGGACGAGATGCTGTCGAAGAACATCAGCTTCTCGCTCTATATGACCCATGGTGGCACATCGTTTGGCCACTGGGCAGGTGCCAACTCACCTGGCTTTGCACCTGATGTTACCAGCTATGATTATGATGCCCCTATAAATGAGTATGGTGGCACTACCGATAAGTACTTCCAACTGCGCAAGATGATGCAGAAGTACAGCAAGACCAAGTTGCCTGCCATCCCCAAGATGCCAGCACAGTTTATAGCCATCCCACCATTCCAGCTTACAGAGCATGCCGACATGCTGATGGGAGTAGACAGCGTGGTGATGGATAGTCCGCTGCGCACTATGGAAGAACTGAATCAGGGCTGGGGCTCGATAGTATATGTAACCACCTTGCCTGAAATCGATATCCCCAGTGTGCTGACGCTGAACGAGGGGCACGACTTTGCACAGGTGTACATTGATAATAAGTACGTAGGTAAGATAGATCGTGTTCGCAACGAGAACAGCCTACAGTTGCCTGCTGTCAAGAAGGGACAGGAGTTGAAGATATACATTGAGGCAATGGGACGTATCAATTTTGGTCGTGCCATTAAGGACTATAAGGGCATTACAAATAGCGTAACCATCTCTACAGAGGTGGATGGGCATGAGATGATATGGAACCTGAAGCGTTGGACTATCCTGACTATCCCTGATGACTACGCCACTGCAAAGAAGGCACTCAACGCCCCCCCTGCTCCTATCACCTCTAGTATGGGCTACTATCGTGGTCACTTCAATCTTAAGAAGGTGGGCGACACATTCCTTAATATGGAACAGTTTGGTAAGGGTCAGGTATACGTTAATGGTCATGTTGTTGGCCGATTCTGGAGCATTGGTCCACAGCAGACTCTCTATGTGCCAGGCTGTTGGCTCAAGAAGGGTAAGAACGAGGTGATTGTACTCGATGTTATAGGTCCTAAGCAGCCCACCATTATGGGGCAGGCCACTCCAGAACTCGACAAACTGAACGTTGAGAAATCTCGCACTCATAATAACCCTGGCGATAAGCCAGACCTAAACTCTGCCACTCCTGCAGCTAAGGGTAGTTTCTTTGCTGGCAATGGTTGGCAGAAGGTGCGTTTCGAAACTCCAAAGACAGGTCGCTATATTGCCTTGCAGGCACTCTCTACCCACGCAGGTAAATCAGATGTAGCCGTGGCCGAAATCTATGCAATTGGTCTCAATGGTAGCAGAATGAGTCGTGAGCAGTGGACTGTCAAGTACTCTGATAGCGAGGATATCCGTCGTGGCAACTTCACTGTCGATAAGACCTTCGACCTGCAGGAGTCAACCTATTGGCGAACTGCCAAGAATGCTGAGCTGCCACACCTGATGGTAATCGACCTTGGTAGCGAGCAGACCGTTACAGGTATCGACTATCTGCCCAGAGCCGAACAAGGTGCCCCTGGTAGTATCAAGGATTATCAAGTGTTTGTATATTAAAATAGAAATCCCCACCGTTTCTGGTGGGGATTCTTTATTTAGTAGATTACCAATCCTCCGTTTGGCTGGATGGTTACCTTTACGTTTCCTTTCTTGTCCTTTTTCAGCTGTTGCTGAGTGGGCTGAATCTTCTTGTCGTCTATCAGCAACTTCGAAAGATCATTACCGTAGTCGTTCAGATTGATTGTCAGTGTGAGTGGTGTCTTCTGAGCATTCAGTCCTGCGATGTACCACTTGCCACTAGTAGCCTTACGTGCCATCACCACATAGCGGCCAGGATATCCGTCGATAAAGCGAGTCTCCTGCCAAGTGGTAGGCAACTGGCGCAGGTAGTCCATCTCAAACTGTGGCAGTTCCTGCAGGTTGTTTGGCTGCATGGCCACGCACTGCACTGATGTCTGCATGGTGATACCAGTGGCAAGTTCAAAGATATCAGTGGTCTTGCGTGTGTGACGACTCTTGTTGTCGGTCGACATCCACTTGTTCATAATGATGCCTCCCCAGTCCATCGATGCTGTAGCATTTCTACAGAATGGGTGGAGTGTCAGGTCGAAGCCCTCGCTGATGGTAGCACCCTCGCCAAAGAACAGGTTCTCTGATGCCAGCACAGCCTCTGAAGCCACGAAGTTAGGATACATGCGCTCCCAGCCGCGAGGCACTGTGCAACCATGGAATACCACCTGCAGTCCATGACGGTTGGCGTCTGAGAGTATATCCTCATACAGCTGTATAGTCTCCTGCTTGTCGCCACCAAAGAAGTCTACTTTTATACCCTTCACGCCAATGCTCTCCAGCCACGACATCTCGCGTTCGCGTGCCACTGCAGTATTCATGCAGTTGCGTGGTGTCTGTGGGGCGTCGTTCCAGAAACCATTCGAGTTATACCACATCAGCAGGTGTACACCTTTGCTCTGTGCATATATTGAGAGTTCTGCTATACGATCACGACCGATCTGAGTATCCCACCAGTTGTCTACCAGACAGTACTCGAATCCCATGGCCGATGCCAGGTCGATGAAACGTACCTGATCGTCGTAGTTTATCGATTTGTCCTGACCTATCAGCCAACTCCATGTGTAGCGGCCTGGCTTATAGCTGGTCGAAGCCTTGAACTGTGGCTCTACCACATCATAACTGATGGTAGTCTCGAGAATAGGCTTAAGTGTATTGCCCACTGTGATGGTGCGCCAAGGGGTGGCACCAGGCAGGGGTATGGCTGCATGGTCTATACCAAAGCCATTGTTTTCGCCCTTGTCAGGATAGGTTACAGTATAGCCGATACCAGCCTGATAATCAGATAGATGACTACCGCAGTAGCCGCCTGTCACACCAGTCTCGCTCACCAGCATCCATCCGTTAGGCAGATGGAATAGGGCAGGGAATATGTAGCCATGACCATACTGCGATGGCTTGTTCATGGGCGCATCGTTAGAGTATCCCTCCTCGTACGATGGCTTGGTCTGTTCCCAACCACTCTCAGGGCCAATCTGTGGCGAAATGAATGTGGTAGTGCCCTCAGGCAGATTAAAGCTGCTGAGTTCAGACAGTATGCGCACGCGCTTGTACTCGCGACCACTCAGATTTTTGCGCGACATCAGATAGCGATATGCTATGTCGTTGTTGCTCACCTGAAACTCCATCTTAAACTTCAGACCTTCCTTGCTCTCAACCTTGAATTTCAGTGCGTTGGCCTGATATGTGGCTGTCGAAGCCTTAGTGCCACGCATCTGGTAGGTAGCGTTGACTGTCTCTTGGGCAGTCTCCACTATCTTCAGGTCGCGTGTAATATCGCCAAAACTGGTCTTCAGTCCCAGTGCCGATGGTTCCAACACCTGCTGACCATCCAGTTTTACTGAATAGTACAGTCGTCCGCCTGCATCACTCACAGTCACCACCAGATTCCCATCTGGCGATGAAACGCTAACGTCATCAGCCCAGCAAAGGACTGATGACGCCATGCATATTGACAAGAATAATTTTCTCATTCTTTATCTCTAAATTCTAACTTCTTAATTCTAAATTAGAGCAATTGATCGCTCTCGATATCCTTGAAGTACTTGTAGGTAGAAACCTTCAGTTCGTCGGCAGCCTCCTCATCACTTACGATGATTCCGTGCTCGTGCATCTGCAGTGCAGAGATAGTCCACATGTGGTTTACTGCACCCTCGATAGCAGCCTGCATAGCGCGAGCCTTGCCATGACCGTTAACCAGAATCATTACCTCGCGTGCGTCCATTACAGTACCTACGCCTACTGTCAGTGCGTGTGCTGGCACGTTCTCAGGCTTACCACCAAAGAAACGGCTGTTAGCAATACGAGTGTCAGTGGTCAGAGTCTTCATACGTGTGCGACTGCGCAGTGATGAACCTGGCTCGTTGAATGCGATGTGTCCGTCAGGACCGATACCGCCGATGAACAGGTCGATACCACCTGCCTCCTTAATCATCTCCTCGTAGTGCTTGCACTCAGCCTGCAGGTCGGCAGCATTACCATTCAGGATATGTATATTCTCCTTTGGGCAGTCGATGTGGTCAAACAGGTTGCGAGCCATGAAAGCGTGGTAGCTCTCAGGATGAGTCTCTGGCAGACCTACATACTCGTCCATATTAAATGTGATGACATTCTTAAATGAAACCTTACCAGCGCGGTTAGCCTCTACCAGTGCATTGTACATGCCTACTGGCGATGAACCTGTAGGCAGACCCAGTACAAACTTCTTGTCTGGTGTTGGGTTGAACGCGTTGATTCTCTCGATAACGTGGTTTGCTGCCCACTGTGACATTTTCTGGTAGTCACTCTGAATAATTACTCTCATAATACTATTTGTTTTAAGTTTGGTTCTTAATTCCGTGCAAAAATACAACGAATTTTTATTTTTGGCCGCAGATTAACACGGATTAACACAGATTTTTTCATCGCGCCGATTATTTTCTATAATTTTGTGCCCAATATGAAGGAATTTGTAATATCAGAAGCTAAAGCCGAGACTGCTGTGCTGGTGGGACTCATCACCAAAGAGCAGGACGAGGCTAAGACAAAAGAATATCTCGACGAGTTGGAGTTTCTTGCCGACACAGCAGGAGCTGTCACCGTTAAGCGATTCACCCAGAAGGTGGGTGGACCCAGTCAGACTACATACGTGGGTAGCGGTAAGCTACTTGAGATTAAAGAATATATCAAGCAGTGTCAGGACGCCTATGATGACTGGCTCGATGCACAGGATGCATCGCTGTTTGCCGATGGACTGCTCGACGAGTCGAATGCCCCACAGCCAGTGGGTATGGTCATCTTCGATGATGAGCTCAGCGCCAAGCAGATGCGTAACATCGAGAAGGAACTTCAGGTTAAGATTCTCGACCGCACATCTCTTATCCTCGACATCTTTGCCATGCGTGCTCAGACTGCTGAGGCTAAGGCACAGGTAGAGTTGGCACAGCACCGGTATATGCTGCCACGACTGCAGCGTCTGTGGACTCACCTTGAGCGTCAGGGTGGTGGATCAGGCTCTGGTGGTGGTAAGGGTTCTGTAGGTCTTCGTGGTCCTGGTGAAACCCAGTTAGAGATGGACCGCCGTATCATCCTGCAGCGCATCACACTCCTCAAGCAGCGTCTGGCTGAGATCGACAAGCAGAAGACCACCCAGCGTAAGAATCGTGGCCGACTGATACGTGTGGCCCTCGTAGGATACACAAACGTGGGCAAGAGCACCATGATGAACCTGCTGGCCAAGAGCGAGGTGTTTGCCGAGAATAAGCTGTTTGCTACGCTCGACACCACAGTGCGCAAGATGACTATCGACAATCTGCCATTCCTGTTGGCCGATACAGTAGGATTCATCCGCAAGTTGCCCTCTGATCTGGTTGAGAGCTTCAAGAGCACCCTCGACGAGGTGCGCGAGGCCGATCTGTTGGTGCATGTAGTAGATATATCACACCCTGACTTCGAGGAGCAGATACGTGTAGTAGAGGAGACTCTGAAGGAACTGGGATGCGCCGATAAACCATCAATGCTGGTATTCAACAAGATCGACGCCTATACATGGGTGGAGAAGGAGGAAGACGACCTTACGCCAGCCACCAAGGAGAATATGACACTGATGGACCTGGAGAAGAGTTGGATGGCTCGCACAGGCGAGAACCAGCACTATCTGGAGTGTCTGTTCATATCGGCCAAGCAGAAGGAGAATATCGACGAGTTGCGCGACACTATGTACAAGCGTGTACGCGAGCTCCATGTACAGAAATATCCGTATAACGATTTTTTATATCAAGATTATGAGTAATTACAGACAACTAACCCAAAACGAGATCGACGTTTTGGAAAACAACGTGTGCTGGGCTGAAGACTGGCAGCGTGTATTAGTCGACGAAAACTTTAAACCGTACAACTTCCATCGTGTGATATTCTATGGCGACATCCGCCTGGGATCATTCGACAAGATGGTAGAGGTTAGTAAGGGCTTCCTTAAGCACTCTGGTATCAACGATGCCACACTGCGCAACGTTACAGTGGGCAACGACTGCTTGATTGAGAAGATAGGTAACTATATCAATAACTACACCATCGGCAACGACTGCTACATATCTAATATATGTACGCTCGAGACTACCGACGACGCCACCTATGGCGAGGGCTCTGTCATCTCTGTGCTCAACGAGATGGGCGATGGCAATGTAACCATTTTCCGCGAGTTGAACAGCCAGTTGGCCTCGTTTATGGTTAAGCACAATACCGATAAGAACCTACGCCAGACACTGCAGCAGATGATCGAGGACGAGCTGCGTGTATCGCGTCCTGATCGCGGCTATATCGGCAACAACGTAAAGATTATCAATGCCAAGGATATCACCAACACCATCATCAAGGGCGACTGCGAAATCAGTGGTGCAGCCCGCCTCTCTGAGTGTACAGTGATGTCATCTATGGATGCCCCTGTATTCATCGGCACAGGTGTTATCTGCGAGAACTCTATCATCTGCGACGGTTGCTCTATCAACAACTCTGTGAAGATGCAGGATTGCTTTGTGGGCGAGGCCTGTCAGATTACCAATGGATTTACGGCTGAGGCCAGCCTGTTCTTTGCCAACTCGTTTATGGCCAATGGTGAGGCTTGCGCTGCATTCTGCGGACCGTTCTCAGCATCCCACCACAAGAGTTCGCTGCTGATTGGTGGCGAGTTCTCGTTCTACAATGCCGGTTCAAACACCAACTTCTCTAACCACGCTTACAAGATGGGCCCAATGCACTATGGAACCCTGGAGCGAGGCACTAAGACCGCCTCTGGTGCATACGTGCTGATGCCTGCTACGATAGGTGCATTCTCTGTCTGCTTTGGTAAGCTGATGCACCATCCTGACACACGCAACCTGCCATTCAGCTATCTTCTGGCCTATGGCGACGACTGCTATCTGGTGCCAGGACGCAACATCACCACCGTTGGTCTGTATCGTGATATCAAGAAGTGGCCTAAGCGCGACAAGCGCTCTAAGCAGTCACGTAAGTCAATCATCAACTTCGACTGGCTGTCACCATTTACCGTTGGCGAAATCGTCGAGGGTATCAAGATACTTAAAGCCCTGCGCGAAGCTTCAGGCGACAATGTTACTACATACAATTTCCACGAGTATGTAATCAACGCCACATCGCTGCGCAAAGGACTCAAGTACTACGATATCGCTCTGCGCATCTATATGGGTGCTGTGCTCAAGCGTGCACAGAAGGATGGTTCTATCGATCGCCCTGTAAGCACAGTAGGCAAGGGCCGCTGGATTGACATGAGCGGACTGCTGCTGCCTGAGAGCGAGGAGCAGCGACTGGTTGACGACATCAAGAGTGGCGCTATCGACAATATCCAGCAGGTGCTCGACCGCTTCTCTGAGATCAACAACAACTACAGCGACTACCGTTGGGCTTGGAGTTATCAGATGATTCTCGACTACTACAACCTGACCGAACTCGACGAAGCAGCCTGCGAGCGCATACGTGAGGACTACGTAAAGGCCCGTCGCGCATGGATAGCCGAGATTCGCAAGGACGCCGAGAAGGAGTTCCAGATGGGCGACGTAGAGCGTGAAGTATACGAAGACTTCCTCTCAAAACTCGACCACGAGATCGACTACGAGAACTAATAGAAGTGCGTTTTACTAAATGATGCACTGCTGCACTGGTGCACTGTTGGCGTAAAAACATACGTATGTTACGGCAACGGTGCACTTGTCCGTAATACACGATGCTGTTTGCCGTAATACCCCTACACGCGATGTTAGTTAGTGCGTCAGTGCAGCAGTGCACCAGTGCGTCATTTGAATTTTCAGTATGGTGCACTATCGCTTAAAGCATTGTTTAAATATTATATATTATTATATATATTATAATATATATAATAATATATAATATTAATACGCAACTCATTCTCCCCCGCCGCATCATCGAAATAGAAAATGATGCACTGCTGCACTGGTGCACTAGGCACGCTGCCCTAAATTTTTTTGAATAAAAACATGATGATTATTTGCATGGCACGCAAAAAATGACTATCTTTGCAGCTGATTTCGATATATAACATAAAAAAGTATGAAACTTAAATTAATTACAGCTATTATGGCCTTGGGGCTTAGCATGAGTGCCCAGGCTAAGGACTACAAGTATTCAACCGTGCCTGGAGATATGATGCAGACCCGTATCTATACACTGGACAACGGGTTGAAGGTTTATTTATCGGTTAACGCTGAGAAACCACGTATACAGACTTACATAGCCGTGCGTACGGGTTCGAAGAACGACCCTGCAGAAACTACTGGACTGGCTCACTATCTGGAGCACCTGATGTTTAAGGGCACCAAGCAGTTTGGTACCAACAACGCTGCAGCCGAGAAACCTCTGCTCGACGAGATTGAGCAGCGCTACGAGGCTTATCGCAAGCTGACTGACCCTGCACAGCGTAAGCAGGCTTACCACGAGATTGACTCTGTATCGCAGTTGGCTGCAAAGTATTTCATCCCCAATGAGTACGACAAGCTGATGGCTGCCATCGGTGCTCAGGGTACTAACGCATTCACAAGCAACGACGTGACATGCTATGTAGAGGATATCCCATCGAACGAGATCGACAACTGGGCTAAAATCCAGGCCGACCGTTTCCAGAATATGGTTATCCGTGGTTTCCACACCGAGTTGGAGGCTGTGTATGAGGAGTACAACATCTATCTGACCGATGACGGTGACAAGATATGGAATGCTATCGGCAAGAAGCTTACTCCAACTCACCCTTATGGTACACAGACCACTATCGGTACTCAGGAGCACCTGAAGAACCCATCGATAACTAACATCAAGAACTACTTTAAAAAGTGGTACGTGCCCAACAATGTGGCTATCTGTATGGCAGGTGACTTTGATCCTGACAAGACAATAGCTATCATCGATAAGTACTTCGGCGGATGGAAACCTGGTGCTGATGTGCGTCAGCCTGTATTCCCTGCACAGCGCCGTCTTACTGCTCCTAGCGATACTACCATTATCGGTCAGCAGGCTGAGCAGGTGTGGGTGGCTTGGTTGGCCAATAAGGCCGCTGACCTGCAGTGCGACACACTGGACGTGATAGGTGATATGCTGAACAACGGCAAAGCTGGTCTCTTTGACCTGAACCTGAACCAGACTATGAAGGTGCAGGGTGCTGGTGGAGGACTGCAGGACCAGCAGGACTACTCTACATTCGTACTGATGGGACAGCCAAAGCCAAACCAGTCGTTGAAGGAGGTTCGCGAACTGATGCTGGCTGAGATTGAGAACCTGAAGAAGGGTAACTTCTCTGACGATCTGCTGCCATCGGTAGTGAACAATAAGAAGCTGAGCTACCAGCGTGCGATGGAGAACAACCGCTGGCGTACCAATAAGTTTATGAATGCCTTTATCAATGGCGTGGAGTGGGAACGTGAGGTAGGTTACCTGGACCGCATATCGAAGATGACTAAGCAGCAGATTGTGGACTTTGCCAACCGATTCTTCACCAACGGCTATGCTACTATCTTCAAGGTTCAGGGTGTAGACTCTCTGCAGAAGAAGATAGACAAGCCTGCCATCACTCCTATACAGGCCAACCGCGACCAGAAGAGCGATTATGTAAAGGCTATCCAGGAGACAGAGGTAGAGCCTATCCAGCCTGTATTCGTAGACTACAGCAAGGATCTCACTATCACAGAGACAAAGAAAAAGCTGCCTCTGTATTATAAGAAGAACGTAGAAAACGGTCTGTTCAACCTTGTGTTCCGCTATGATTTCGGTCATGAGGACGACAACCGCTATGACATAGCTTGCGACTATCTGGACTATGTGGGTACAGATAAGCTCTCGGCCATGGAGATTAAGCAGGAGTTCTATAATCTGGCTTGTAACTACAACGTGAACGTGAATGGCGACAACCTGAACATCACACTCTCTGGTCTGAACGAGAACATGCCAGCAGCACTGAAGCTGATGGAGGAGGTGCTGCACAATGCTAAGGCCGACAAGGAGTCGTATGCACAGTATGTGGACCTGACACTGAAGTCGCGCGACGACCGCAAGAAGGATCAGCGCACATGTTTTGACTATCTGTATTCTTACTGCGTTTACGGTCCTCACAACTTGCGTCGTGACGACATGACCGAGAAGCAGTTGCGCGAGGCTGACCCACAGGAGCTGCTTAACCTGCTGGGCGACCTGAGCAATAAGGAGCACAAGGTGCTGTACTACGGACCTATGAGCGAGAAGGAGCTCTCTAACCTGCTTTCAAAGCTGCACAAGACTCCTAAGAAGCTGATGCCTGTAACACAGGGCGTGCCATTTGTAGAGCAGAAGGCTACAGAGAACCAGGTGGTGATAGCACCATTCGATGCTAAGAACATCTACATGCGTATGTATCACAACGAGGGCCGCACATGGAATCCTGATGAGGCTGCTGTACAGGAGGTATTCAATGAGTACTATGGTGGCGGTATGAACGGTATCGTGTTCCAGGAGATGCGTGAGGCACGTGGACTGGCTTACAATGCATACGCAAACTACTATAGTCCAAGTGCAAAGGATCGTAAGGAGTACTATATGACTCATATCATCACTCAGAACGATAAGATGGTTGACTGTATCTCGCACTTCCACGATATCCTGAACGAGATGCCTGTAAGCGAGACTGCATTCCAGATAGCAAAGGAGGCTGTGACAAAGCGCCTGGCAAGTACACGTGTAACTAAGAGTGGTGTAATCAACTCGTATCTAGCTGCTCAGAAGTTGGGCCTGAACAAGAGCACTATCGAACTTGTATACAAGAATCTGGATAAGGTTCAGCTGAAGGATATCGTGAACTTCGAGAAGCAGAACATGGCCAACAAGTCCTACCGCTATATCATCCTGGGTGATGAGAAGGAGCTGGATATGAAGTTCCTGGAGAAGCTTGGTCCTGTAAAGAGACTGAGCATCGAAGAGGTGTTTGGATACTAAGAGAATGTAAAAATTGAAAAATGTAAGAATTAAAATACCTAGTAATAACAAACAAATACGTTTATGGCTAAGACAGTTGAATTTAAGTATGCGCCCATGTTCCAGGTGGGCGAGGACAAGACGGAGTATCGTCTGTTGTCGAAGGAAGGCGTAACTACCGCCGAGTTTGAAGGTAAGCAGATAGTCAAGGTTACCAAGGAAGCACTTACACTGTTGGCCCAGCAGGCTTTCCACGATGTGGAGTTCATGCTGCGCCGCGAGCACAATGAGCAGGTAGCTAAGATCCTCACAGACCCTGAGGCATCTGAGAATGATAAGTATGTAGCACTGCAGTTCCTGCGCAATGCCGAGGTGGCTTGCAAGGGTATCCTACCTTTCTGTCAGGACACTGGTACTGCCATCATCCATGGTGAGAAGGGACAGCAGATTTGGACTGGTTTCGAGGACGAAGAGGCTCTGAGCCTGGGTGTGTTCAACACCTTTACTCAGGACAACCTGCGCTACTCGCAGAATGCTCCTCTGAACATGTACGACGAGGTGAACACACGTTGCAACCTGCCTGCACAGATTGATATCGAGGCTACTGAGGGTGCTGAGTATAAGTTTGTGATGGTGGCTAAGGGTGGTGGCTCGGCCAACAAGACCTACTTCTACCCAATGACCAAGGCTACTATCCAGAACGAGGGTACACTCATCCCATTCCTGGTAGAGAAGATGAAGAGCCTGGGTACAGCTGCATGTCCTCCATACCACATCGCATTCGTAATCGGTGGTACATCGGCCGAGAAGAACCTGCTGACTGTTAAGCTGGCCAGCATCAAGTTCTATGATGGTCTGCCCACAACTGGTGATGAGACTGGTCGCGCATTCCGTGATATCGACCTGGAGCAGAAGCTGATTAAGGAGGCTCAGAAGATTGGTCTGGGTGCACAGTTTGGTGGTAAGTATCTGGCTCACGACATCCGCGTGATCCGTCTGCCACGTCATGGTGCAAGCTGTCCTATCGGTATGGGTGTAAGCTGCTCGGCCGACCGTAACATCAAGGCTAAGATCAATGCCGATGGTATCTGGCTGGAGAAGATGGATAGCAACCCAACAGAGCTTATCCCTGAGGAGCTGCGCAAGCCAGGCGAGGGCGGCAAGGGTATCGAGATTGACCTGAACGAGGGTATCGATGCTGTACGTAAGGAGCTGAGCAAGTATCCTGTAAGCACTCGTGTAAACCTGAAGGGTACCATCATCGTGGCTCGTGATATCGCTCACGCTAAGCTTAAGGCTCGTCTGGATGCTGGCGAGGGTATGCCTGACTACTTCAAGAAGTACCCAGTGCTGTATGCTGGACCAGCTAAGACTCCAGAAGGATATCCTTGTGGATCGATGGGACCAACCACAGCCAACCGTATGGACCCATACGTAGACGAGTTCCAGGCTAACGGTGCATCGCTCGTAATGATTGCCAAGGGTAACCGCTCAGACGTTGTGACTGAGGCTTGTAAGAAGCATGGTGGTTTCTATCTTGGAACTATCGGAGGTGTAGCTGCTGTTCTCTCAAAGAGCTCTATCAAGAGCATTGAGTGTGTAGAGTATCCAGAGCTGGGTATGGAGGCTGTATGGAAGATTGAGGTTGAGGACTTCCCTGCATTCATCCTGGTTGACGACAAGGGTAATGACTTCTTCAAGACCCTGAAGCCTTGGACACCTTGCGCAAAATAACACTATTCGCTTTTGTGCTGCTGGTGGCAGTTGCCGCCAGCGCACAACGGCGATTGCCTTGTGTACGTAATATCCCCACAGACAAGGCCAAGACTCGTGGTTCGTTGGGCTATCCTAATCAGAATTGGGATCCCAACAAGACCTATCGCCAAGCTGTGGTGCTGATATCCTTTGCCGATACGGATTTCTCGATGGATGATCCTGCGGCTTATTACAATCACTTGTTTAATGAGAGTGGCTTTAACGAAGGCATAGGCCAAGGCTCTGTGGCTGATTATTATCGTGATCAGTCAGGTGGACTCTTCAACCTGCAGTTTGATATCTATGGCCCCATAAAGGTTAGTACCAGTGCAAAAGGATCTTATAGAAACTATGGCTTTAATGCTATGGAAGAGGCTTTGGCGGCATTGGATACCTTGACCACGCAAGACTTCTCTGTTTACGATTGGAATGGAGATGGTGTGGTTGAACAGATGCTGTTTGTGGCAGCTGGTCTTTGCGGAAACCAGGCTTCGGGTTACATTTGGCCTAACACAGATTATACTACTCTTAATGCCCCAGGAAAAAAGGAAATGGTGAATACCTGTATAACTTGTGAACTGTGGAGAGACAAGACACTATGTGGTATTGGTACCATTTGCCACGAGTTTGCCCATTGCTTAGGGTTGCCTGATATCTACCCTGCTAGTGGCTCAAGCTATTTTTCGGTGGTGGATGAGTGGGACCTGATGGATGGGGGAAACTACACCAACAAGGGGTGGTGCCCGCCTAACTTATCGACCTTGGAGAAAATGCTCTTGGGGTGGGGGACACCTACCGAACTGACTGAGCCCACTACTATCACAGAAATGAAGCCTGTAAGTGAAGGAGGGGAGACCTTCATCATTCGCAACTCAGGACACTATGATGAGTTCTATATCCTTGAGAATCGCAGACGTACTAATTGGGATAAGGGACTCCCTGGAGAGGGCTTGACCATATTCCATGTAGATTACGATAGGGAATTGTGGAGTAGTAATGATGTGAATACATCAGATAGTCACTTGCGTTATGACCTGTTCCATGCTGATGGTAAGGACTACAAGACATGGGACCCTGCTAACGATGGTAAGGATCCTAATAAGTATGTAGACCCTGAGAAATGGATGTATAACAAGTATCTGAGTACATCTGTTTATCCTTATACAGATCCTGAAACGCAGTTGATAAATGATGTGCTGAATGATGAGAGTTCGCCTGCATCTACTATCTTTAACAAGAATGCTGAGGAAAACCTGTTTATGTCGAAGGCTATTACCAATATCCGCATTGCTGATGATGGTACCATCTCGTTCGACTTTATGGGTGGGGGCTCTATTATTGATGTGATGGATAGCGACAGTAGTTGGTACGACCTGCATGGCCGACGACTGGAAGGCAAGCCTACGCGAAAAGGCATTTATATCAATAACAGAAAAAAGGTTGCTCTATAACGTGAGCAACCTTTTCTCTCGAAATTCTAAACTCTTAAATCTTAATTCCTAAAGATAAGTCCTTCGCCATATTCATCGATGATGATTGGTTTCTGGCGATCTACCTCGTCGGATAGAATCTTCTTCGACAGATCGTTGAGCACGAACTGCTGGATGGCTCGCTTAACAGGACGTGCACCATAGTCAGGATCGAAGCCCTGCTCGGCCAGATAGCTGATGGCCTGTGGAGTGCACTCAAGTGTTATGCCCTGTGGCGCAAGCATGTCGGTTACCTTCTTCATCTGCAGACGAACCACGTCGGCTATCTGATCCTTGGTGAGTGGCGTAAAGGTGATAATCTCATCGATACGGTTCAAGAATTCAGGACGCATGGTGGCGCGAAGCTGCTCATGAGTAGCATTCGACGTCATGATGATGATGGTGTTCTTGAAGTTGGCCGTACGTCCCTTGTTGTCAGTCAGTCGACCGTCGTCCAATACCTGCAGCAGTATGTTGAACACATCAGGATGAGCCTTCTCAATCTCGTCGAACAGTACCACTGAATATGGCTTGCGGCGAACTGCCTCAGTGAGTTGGCCGCCCTCATCGTAGCCTACATATCCTGGAGGCGCACCTATCAGACGGCTCACACTATACTTCTCCTGATACTCGCTCATATCGATACGTGTCATCATCGTCTCGTCGTTGAACAGGTATTCGGCCAGTGTCTTGGCAAGTTCTGTCTTACCTACACCAGTGGTGCCAAGGAAGATGAACGAGGCGATAGGACGCTTAGGATCCTGCAATCCTGCGCGACTGCGACGTACAGCATCGCTGACAGCTGTGATGGCCTCGTCCTGACCAATCACACGCTTGTGGAGTTCCTCCTCCAGATGCAACAGTTTTTCGCGCTCGCTCTGCATCATACGTGTAACAGGGATGCCTGTCCAGCGGCTTACTACTTCTGCGATATCATCGGCAGTAACCTCCTCGCGTACCAGTGAGTTATCGCCCTGTGCATTGGCCAACTGGCTCTGGATATTTGCTATATCATCCTCGAGTGCCTTCAGTTTTGAGTAGCGTATCTCGGCCACCTTGCCATAGTCGCCCTCGCGCTCTGCACGCTCTGCTTCCAGCTTCAGACTCTCAATGTCCTGCTTGTCCTGCTGAATCTTGTTGATGAGTTGGCGTTCGCCTTCCCACTTGGCACGGAACTGTGTCTCCTGCTCCTTGAGTTCAGCGATGTCCTTATCCAGCTGGGCTATCTTCTGTGTATCACCCTCGCGCTTGATTGCCTCGCGCTCAATCTCCAGCTGGGCCAGGCGACGAGTAATCTCATCAAGCTCTTCTGGCACAGAATCGCGCTCCATACGCAGTTTGGCTGCTGCTTCGTCCATCAGGTCGATGGCCTTATCTGGCAGGAATCGCTCAGAGATATATCGCTCTGACAGTTGTACTGCTGCGATACAAGCATCGTCCTGGATACGTACCTTGTGGTGATTTTCGTAGCGCTCCTTCAGTCCTCGCAGGATAGAGATTGCGCTGAGTTCATCAGGCTCATCTACCATCACAGTCTGGAATCTGCGCTCAAGGGCCTTGTCCTTTTCGAAGTACTTCTGATATTCATTCAGCGTGGTTGCACCAATGGCTCTGAGTTCACCACGTGCGAGTGCTGGTTTCAGAATGTTGGCTGCATCCATAGCTCCCTCGCCACCGCCTGCACCTACCAGTGTGTGTATCTCGTCGATAAACAGGATGATGCGGCCATCAGCCTTAGTCACCTCATTGATTACGCTTTTGAGTCGCTCCTCAAACTCACCCTTGTATTTGGCACCAGCCACCAGTGCACCCATATCGAGCGAGTAGAGCTGCTTGTCCTTAAGGTTCTCAGGCACATCGCCTCGAACTATACGACCAGCCAAACCCTCAACGATGGCTGTCTTACCAGTACCTGGTTCACCTATTAATATAGGGTTGTTCTTGGTGCGTCGAGAGAGTATCTGCAGTACACGACGAATCTCATCGTCGCGGCCTATCACTGGGTCGAGTTTGCCTTGGCGGGCAAGGTCTACCAGATTCTTGGCGTATTTCTCCAGACTCTGATAGTTGTCGTCGGCACTCTGCGACTGTACCTTCTGGCCCTGGCGCAATGCCTGGATGGCTGATAGCATCTCCTTCTCAGTGCATCCTGCATCCTTCATTATGCGCGATGCAGTAGAGTTAACGCTGAGCAGGGCTAGCAGGATAGGTTCTACACTCACAAACTCGTCGCCCATCTTCTGTGCAGTCTCTTGCGCGCGCACGAGTACATTATTACTATCACCAGAGAGATATGGCTGACCTGCGCCCTGAACTTTGGGCAGATGCTGTATCTCCTGATCAATGAGCATCTCAATCTGCTGGCCGTTAACACCAAGCTTCTGGAAGATGAAGTTGGTTACGTCCTTAGCCTTTGCGATTACTCCTTTCAGGATGTGAGCAGGTTCTATGGCCTGCTGACCGTTCATCTGTGCAGTGTTAACTGCCTCCTGAACAGCCTCCTGTGCTTTGATTGTAAACTTGTCTAATGTCATATTTAGCTCCTTTCTTTATTTTTTGATAACAAGAACATAAGAACATATTTTTTTGTTGCTCCATTGTGGGCGCAGCTATTTTTGTTCCTATGTTCTTATTATCTAAAAGCGTGCCGATGATTAATTTCTGACAAAATGGCATTGATTTATGTCTATTTGTCATATCTGATAGTCAAAATCCATATAAATGGGGATTGCACAAAAGTGAAAAAGTGTGTACCTTTGCAGCGCATTTCGGAAAATGCGCTGCGAGTGAAGGCTTGCACCTTTTATATACATAAGTTAATGAATTAATGAATAAGAAGATTGTTTTCGTGCTCTTAGCACTGGGTGGCCAGCTGGCCGCAGTTGCCACCCCTCTCAAGAGCCTCGACACTGAGGCCTTAAGCGATTCAAGTAAAGTAGTCGACCTCGACGAGGTAGTTGTTATCTCTCAGCCTAAGGAGCAGGTACGCCTGCGTCTGCAGCCTGTGAGCAGCAACGTGTTTGGTAGCGAGCAGCTTCAGCAGCTCAATGTACATGATCTGTCGCAGCTGTCGCAGTATGTACCATCGTTTGTGATGCCATCGTATGGTTCACGCCTCACATCGTCGATGTATATCCGTGGTATCGGTTCGCGTATCAACAACCCTGCAGTAGGTGTGTATTACGACAACATCCCACTGATGTCGAAGTCGGCATTCAATAACCATTTCTATATGCTGGATCGTGTAGACGTGCTGCGTGGTCCCCAGGGTTCGCTCTATGGTATGAACACTGAGGGTGGACTGGTGCGTATCTACTCTAAGAATCCTATGAACTATCAGGGCACTGATATCAAGTTGGGTATCGGCACTGGTCTGTATAGCAATGTAGAGGTGGCTCACTACCATCGTCCATCAGAGAAGCTGGCTTTCAGCGTGGCTGGATTCTACAGCGGACTGAAGGGCTTTATCGACAATCAGAACTTCGATAAGAAGAACGATCTGACCAACGAGGCTGGTGGTAAGCTCCGCTTGATTTGGCAGCCTGATACTTACACAAAGCTCGATTGGACAGCTGATTATCAGTATGTAAATCAGAATGGTTTCGGCTATGGTGAGCTGGATATCAATACTAATAAGGTACAGGATCCTGCTACCACCATCATGAATGGTTATAAGCGCAATATGTTCACTACTGGTCTCACTATGAGCACTGGTGTGGGTGGTGACTTGGAGTCGGCTCCAATGATCTTCACATCTACCACTAGCTATCAGTATCTGAGCGATCTGATGCTGATGGACCAGGACTATATGACTGGCGATTATCTGCAGTTGAGTCAGGCCCAGAAGATGCAGGCTCTCACACAGGAGTTCGTACTCCGTTCTCAGCATAATGCCCGTTGGCAGCATGCTACAGGCTTGTTTGGCTCGTATCAGTATCTGCGCACTGATGCACCAGTACTCTTTGGCGACGGTATCACAGGTCCTATCGGCAATGCTATTGCCAACGCAATGAAGAACTCTATGCTTAAGGCTATGATTGGTCGCTTTATGGGGCAGGGAATGAGTGCTGCTGCTGCTCAGGCTGCTGCACAGGCTGCTGTCGACAAGATGGGCGTAAATATGAGTGCTGAGATGGCTGTGCCAGGAGTTTATCATACTCCTCAGTTGACATATGCCGCCTTCCACGAGTCGAATATTCTGCTTAATGACCGTTTGAAGCTGACACTTGGTTTGCGATTAAATGCTGACATGGTGAAGATTGAATACGATGCGCTGGCATATATGAACATGACTGGTGGTACCGCTAATGCTACAGCTACCTATCATCTCACATCGCACGTTCAGGACAGTCGTTCTAAGACCTACGCACAGTTGCTGCCAAAGATCGGTCTTACTTATAGCTTCGACGAGAATATTGGTAACATCTACGCACTGGTATCAAAGGGCTATCGCGCTGGTGGATACAACTTCCAGATGTTCAGCGATGTGCTGCAGGCTGACCTGAATGCTCATCAGCAGGACGCTATGCGTGGCGACTACGATGTAGAGCACACTGCTGCCGATTACGACGCTATCAACGAGACTATCGCATATAAGCCAGAGGAGAGTTGGAACTATGAGATTGGTACACACCTCAACCTGTTTGGTGGTAGCACTCACTTCGACCTGGCTCTCTACTACATGCAGATTCGCAACCAGCAGCTGTCGATCATGGAGCCTAACAGCAACTATGGCCGCATAATGGTCAACGCTGGTAAGAGTCACTCATGCGGACTCGAGGCTACTCTGCGTGGTAAGGCTATCGATAATGCACTTGATTGGGCTGTAACCTATGCATTCACAAATGCTAAGTTTGATGAGTACCAGCATACCGTAGGTGGTTCTACATCTCCAAATACGGATACATTCGCTGGCGATTACGATGGCAACTATGTACCTTTCGTACCTCAGCACACTCTTAGCGCTATGGTTGACTGGCACATCGGCAAGTTCACCATTGGTGCCAACATGAATGGCCAGGGTAAGACTTGGTGGGACGAGGCTAACACCTACGCCCAGAAGTTCTATGCCGTAGCTGGTGCTCATGCTGACTACGATTTCGGCCCAGTAATGGTATCACTCTGGGGCCGCAACTTGACCAACACTAACTACAATACATTTGCCGTCGCATCGAGTGCAGTAGGTGGAACCCACTACTTCGCTCAGAAGGCAACACCACTCCAGGTTGGACTTGATGTTAATATCCACTTTTAACATCTAGCCCACCTGGGGCACAAAAAAATCCCTCGCCAAATGGCGGGGGATATTTTTTTTAATCTGTAAGTCTCGAAATTACTTACGCAGACCAAGAGCCTTGATGATAGCACGATAACGATTGATATCGTTAGTGTACAGGTACTTAAGCAACTTACGACGCTTACCTACCAGCATGGTCAGTGAGCGAGCTGTGTTGTGGTCCTTGTGATTCTTCTTCAGGTGCTCTGTCAGGTGAGAGATACGATAGCTGAAGAGTGCAATCTGAGCCTCGGCTGAACCAGTGTCAGTTGTGCTCTTACCGTACTTGCCAAAGATCTCTTCCTTCTTTGCTTTGTCTAAATACATAATTTTAAGATGTGATTAAATAATGTGCATAAACATCTTTCGGACGCGATTCTTGCCAATCACAGACTAGTTTACGTCGTCAGATGCATCGGATTTTCCGAAATGCGGCTGCAAAATTACAACTTTTTTTTGATTTAGCAAATTTTTCGCCAAAAAATGTGTACCTTTGCAGCCAAAATTTAAGTATTTAGGTATGCAGGATATCAGAAACATTGCAATTATCGCACATGTTGACCACGGAAAGACTACACTCGTGGACAAGATGATGCTGGCTGGACACCTGTTTCGTGAGGGACAGAATCTCAGCAATCAAGTATTGGATGCCAACGACTTGGAGCGCGAGCGTGGTATCACCATTCTTTCTAAAAACGTAAGTATCAATTGGAAAGGAGTTAAAATCAATATCATCGACACCCCAGGACACTCTGACTTTGGTGGTGAGGTTGAGCGTGTGCTCAATATGGCCGATGGCTGTCTGCTGTTGGTAGATGCATTCGAGGGTCCTATGCCTCAGACACGTTTCGTGCTGCAGAAGGCTCTCGAAATCGGACTTAAGCCTATCGTAGTAGTTAATAAGGTGGATAAGCCTAACTGTCGCCCTGAAGAGGTCTACGAGATGGTGTTCGACCTGATGTTCTCGCTCAATGCTACTGAGGATCAGCTCGACTTCCCCGTTGTATATGGCTCGGCCAAGAACGGTTGGATGGGTGAGGACTACAAGACTCCTACTGACAATATCACCTATCTTCTGGATAAGATCATCGAGGTTATCCCTGCTCCTAAACAGATGGAGGGTACACCACAGATGCTCATCACATCGCTCGACTACTCTAGCTATCAGGGTCGTATCGCTGTGGGTCGTGTGCATCGTGGCACTCTTAAGGATGGCATGCAGGTTACTATCGCTCATCGCGATGGTTCGATGGAGAAGACTAAGATTAAGGAGCTGCACACATTCGAGGGTATGGGACATGTACATACCGACCAGGTGGAGTGTGGCGATATCTGTGCTGTTATCGGACTTGAGAAGTTCGAGATCGGCGATACTATCTGCGACCTGGAGAATCCAGAGCCACTGCCCCCAATCGCTATCGATGAGCCTACTATGTCGATGCTCTTCATGATCAACGACTCGCCATTCTTTGGTAAGGAGGGTAAGTTTGTTACCTCGCGCCACATCAACGACCGACTGGAGAAGGAGCTCGAGAAGAACCTGGCCCTGCGTGTAAAGCCTTTCGAGGACTCTACTGATAAGTGGATCGTCTCTGGTCGTGGTGTGCTGCACCTCTCAGTGCTGGTAGAGACCATGCGTCGTGAGGGCTATGAGCTGCAGGTAGGTCAGCCACAGGTTATCTATAAGGAGATCGATGGTGTGAAGCACGAGCCTGTAGAAGAACTCACCATCAATGTGCCTGAGGAGTTCTCGTCTAAGATGATCGATATGGTAACCCGTCGTAAGGGCGAGATGACATCGATGGAGAGCCAGGGCGAGCGTGTAAACATCGAGTTTGATATCCCATCGCGTGGTATCATCGGATTGCGTACCAATGTGCTTACAGCCAGTCAGGGCGAGGCTATCATGGCCCACCGATTCAAGGAGTATCAGCCATACAAGGGCGAGATTGAGCGTCGTGTAAACGGTTCGATGATCTCGATGGATACTGGCAACGCCTTTGCTTATGCTATCGACAAGCTGCAGGATCGTGGTAAGTTCTTTATCGATCCAGGCGAGGATGTATACATGGGTCAGGTAGTGGGCGAGCATGTACACGACAACGACCTGGTGGTTAACGTGTGCAAGGCCAAGCAGCTTACCAACGTGCGTGCATCGGGTACCGACGATAAGGCTCGTATCATTCCAAAGACTGTGATGAGTCTTGAGGAGTGTCTGGAGTACATCAAGGGCGATGAGCTGGTTGAGGTTACACCTAAGTCGATGCGTATGCGCAAGACTATTCTGGATCACGACCAGCGTAAGAAAGCAAATAAGATTTAATAGATATGAAAAATGGGAGTCACTTAGATGACTCCCATTTATTTTTCCTAGCACGTTTGCGTGCGATAGGTCTAAGATGCTGCAGACGATACTCGCGTGGAGTAGTGTTCTGGAATCTGAAAAACGATGCGTAGAACGACTGACGATTGGCAAATCCCACCATCTCACCTATCTTCTCTATGGAAGTATCGCGATAGCGCTCGTTGGCCAGCAGAGCCATAGCCTCGTTTATGCGTAGCGTGTTTACATACCCGTTGTAGTTGATGTGAAACCTCTCGGCCATCACTGCCGTAATATAACGTGAATTTGTTCCAGTGTCGTAAGCCAGTTGACTAGCAGAATAGTTCCTGTCGCGATATTTCTTGTCTACCACGATTATCTGCATTATCTTCTCACAAATTTCGTCTTTCCTGTCTTCACCCAGCGCATCTCCATAGTCGGCTGGCATCTTTTTTACCTCACTAATACCATATTTTCCCATAAGCGGCTGCGAAGGTACAAAAAATCTGCGACATATCGCCCCCAGGGCCTGGCGCTTAACAGTTATTTAACATTACCACGCTGAGGCTGGGGCGTCGGGGGCTACGGCGGCGCCTAGGACTATCAGACCGGCAGCTGCAGTCAGGGCTAGGGCTTCGCCAAGGACGGCTCCACCTGTCTTACCACTGCGGAAGGCGAAACAGGGGTGGGGGAATAGGCGAGGATTAACCAACTTGCCATGCTTGTCTACCCACATGTTCGACTCTACCTTGATAGATTCTACATAGTCGGACACCTTAACTCTTGGTTCGGCATCGCCATCTTCTGTAAAACGATATTCTATGTCGGCAGCCAGAGCCAATGGCGTGGTGTGGCGTGTGTAGCGACGCTTGTCGCCCTTGCGGAACTTCTTGTTGGTGTCGAGAAATCGACCTTTGCTGGTGTTGCCCCAACTCTTTGGTTCGCCCACATAAATCATCTGTGGGTTGAGCAATAGTGGCAACTGCTCCCACGCATAGATGGTGTTGGCGCCATTAGGGGCTATGGTCAACAGACGGTCTTCGGGCTCGAAAGAATCCATGCGAGGTTGGCTGAGCGATTTAGATGCTCCATTTACCCAGACAAACGAGCGTGCCAGGTCGATATACATCACCTTATCGGTAAGGTTTTCGACCTCGAGTACGGCTGTACCATTTAGGGTGAGGGCTATCTCCATGCGGATATTCTGGTCGCGATATATCTGGGTGCCTCCGCTGCCCATCATGCAGTAGACGCCTACCTGACTGGCTGAGGCGCTGAGCACTCCAAAAAAGACTAATAATGATGTAAGTGTACGTTTGATCATTGCTCTTTGCATTTAAAAATTCTACTGCAAAGGTAGCGTATCTTGTACACATAAAAAAGGGGAATATCCTATCTGTTGATAGGAAATTCCCTATTGTATCATTGCCTTGGCCTCTTGGGTTAGGAAGGGGCTGATCTTGGCGAAGGGTACTTCGAAAGTGATGATGCCACTGGAGTAGGGGGCTATCTCGTATTGGGTGTAGAGGAATACTACGCCTGTGTCGGAGAGATAGGGGGCATTAAGCGGCAGAGGGATATTGTCGAGGTCATCGACATCTTCGGCAAAGAGATACTCCAGCACTTCTTCGTCTGATATTGTTTTATCAGGGCTGCCTGCAAAGAAGCTCTTTATGCCTTCTTTGATTAGTTGGGCAAGCTCTGGCGAATCGGTGTCCTCGAGCAGTTTTATCTGCTTGCCGTCGCTCTTGCGGAATGTGAAGCCTACCTCGGTGGTGTAGCCATGCATGCCGCCACCATACTCGAATGTGTGGTAGTGATAGGTTACATAGCGTTTAGTCTCGTGGAGTTTGATGATGCTATGGGTGCGCTCTAAGGCACCAAGACGCTCGTCGGGCGGCATCTCGTCGAAGGTGCTATGCCAGTCTATCGACAGCGATTCGAACAGCGACTCGCCATAGTCCTTTATTGACTTGGCGTCAGAGAAATTGCAGTCGACCAAACTGCCGATAAACTTCTGCAGACTATCCACCACGGCCTTATCGCCCTTTACTGGCCAGTGAACAAAGAGTTCTACGTTGGCTGTAGTGTCGGCTTTTGCGAATCTAATGGTATCGATCTTGATGTTTTTGCCCTTTGCAGCAAAAGCACAATGGCCGCCTGCTATAAGCAGAACGGCCATTGATATGGTCATAAAAAGACGTTTCATCTTTTTACATATTTGCGTCTGTATTACTCGCCCTTTATAGCAGCTACGCCTGGGAGAACCTTACCCTCGATAGCCTCGAGCAGAGCACCACCACCAGTTGAGATGTAAGATACCTGATCGGCCAGACCGAACTTGTTGACACAAGCTACAGAGTCGCCACCACCAATCAGTGAGAATGCACCGTTCTTGGTAGCCTCAGCGATAGCATCGCCGATGGCACGTGAACCAGCGGTGAAAGCGTCGCACTCGAATACACCAGCAGGACCGTTCCACAGGATGGTCTTAGCACCCTTGATAGCCTCGGCAAATGCCTTCTGGCTCTCAGGACCAGCGTCAACACCCTCGAAACCAGCAGGTACGTTGTTAGCAGGGCATGTGATGATCTGAGCACCCTCCTTAACACTCATAGTGCCAAAGTCGAGACCGTTAGTAGCTGTGCAGTCAGAACCCAGAACGAGCTCTACACCGTTCTTCTTAGCCAGCTCCTCAACACCCAGAGCTACATCCAGCTTGTCGAGCTCAACGATTGAATCACCAATCTCACCATTGTGAGCCTTAGCGAAGGTGTATGTCATACCACCGCAAAGGATGAGCTTATCAACCTTACCCAGCAGGTTCTCGATGATACCAATCTTAGAAGATACCTTAGAACCACCCATGATGGCAACGAAAGGACGCTTGATGTTAGACAGTACGTTGTCAACAGCCTGAACCTCCTTCTCCATCAGCAGACCCAGCATCTTGTTGTCAGCGTCGAAGTAATCAGCGATAACAGCAGTAGAAGCGTGCTTGCGGTGAGCTGTACCGAAGGCGTCCATTACGTAGCAGTCAGCGTAGCTAGCCAGAGTCTTAGCAAACTCCTTCTGGCTGGCCTTCATAGCCTTCTTAGCCT
>JAEEGJ010004198.1_pt1 | contig 49972 bp, 35 predicted proteins | sample 8958761 | NCBI WGS metagenome assembly JAEEGJ01 (sample SAMN16246546, study PRJNA631951) | gut metagenome | biome: gut microbiome; feature: rumen; material: RS-attached | host: Bos | place: Iran: Karaj | collected 2018-10
AAGCACGCCATGTTCGCAACACTCATCAGAGAGAATTAACTGATAAAAACACTTTTGCACCCGCTAACCCCTCCGCGGAATACAAAACTCCTCCCTTTGGGAGGTCGGGAGGGGCCGATATGATCAATTACAGTATTGCAATTCTGGGCACGAAGCCCGGCACGAAGAAGGAGAACATCCAGGGCGCTGCCCTGGGCTGACATCTTTCTGCCCCTTTGGGGACGTCCCAAGCCCCTGCCACTTACATCTTGCTCTAAATGCAGATGGTTGGGAGGGGGCAAGAGATGATGAATTATTTTTACCGGACAGCAATGACAGGCTATTCCAAATCCGGTCGAACAAACCTAATCCGGCCGAGCAGGAGATAGGGCGAAGGGCTGTGACAAAATGACAAACGTGACATGTCATTTCGAGACACTTTCACCTCTATTTGTCCCAGGCGCGGAGGTCTGTCATGGCTTCGAGGTGGTCTTCTTGGCTGTCGGGCAGGGAGGAGAAGAAGTCGAGGCCTGTCAGGCGCTCTATCTCGTCCACGCTGCGGACGGCATCTTCCATGGGTTGGGGAGCGTTGTCGTTGGTATAGAAGAAACCTATTGCCTTCTCACTACCCTTTTTCAGCGAGAGCACGACTTTGTAGAAGGCTCGGGGGACTGCCATTCTGTGTTTCTTTCCAAAGCGTTTGGGGTTGTCGGAGAAGATGGGGCCGCAGACGATTTGCACTGCTCCCTCCTGCCTTGCCCATGTGCGGCAGGCGCGCTCCAGATGCTCCCACCAGACCTTGTTCAACTCGGCGTTCTGAGGGCAGATATTGGTCATGTAGTGGCAGTCCTGCATGGCTTGCTGACTCCATTTCATGTCGCCTGCCGGACACATGTGCCCTCGCCCGTAAGCGCCTCCGTTGTAGTCCCAAGAGGCAACCTGATATTGCTCGGGCACCGACGCGTCTTCCTTGAAGTCAACGCCTCCACGCGACACCTTGCCGCGAGTCTCTTCTGCCGTCAGTTCCCATGCCACCCAGCGCGGACACATCGTCTTGGTGTCGTAAAGAAGAGTGAAGCCTTCGTGCTCGATAAGCTGCCCCTCACCGTCTTTCCACAGGGGAAGTGAGAAAGCTGTTTCCTCCTTGTTTGTCGGGACAGCCACGTCTTCGCTTTTGATGGGCGACGAAACAGGAATGTACTTCTGTGCCACTATGATGAGCAAGAGCACGACTATGGGAAGCAGACGTTTGATATACTTATCCATTGAGTTCTTTCATTAGATTATACTGACCTTTCTTTTGCGTCATCTTGCCGAAGTTGATGGCATGATGCGGACAGGCATGATAGCAAGCCAGACAGCCTGCACAATGGGACTGCCATTGGGGGAAAGCCTCAACTATCAGGATGTTTCCCACAGGACACATCTTCTGGCATCTTCCGCATGAGACACACTTTGAGGCATCCACACGGAAATACTTGTCCGTCACCAAGTAGCGATTGAACAAGGGGCGCAGCACGTATGTCTTTGTCCAGGGGAAAGGGCCGCGCTTGAGAATGCGCACTTGATTTCTCTCTTTTATGCAACGGGCTATCTCCGGTACCGCCTCTTTCTCCTTCTCGAACTTCTCCTTGCACTCCTCCTTGCTGTCCACATCGAAGCCGGGCAAGCAGACATAAACGTCGGGCATCAGCACGGAGAAAGCTGCGTCGAGCTTCCTGCCAAGAGCCTTCTCCAACACCCTGTCCGTATAGCCCATATCGTCGCCACAAGTCATGACGGCATAGATGTAAGCCCCCTCAAACGAGCCTTTATAACGGCGGACAAATCTCTCCACGACATTCGGAATGCCCCAAGCATAAACGGGAAAGACGAGGCCTATCACCTCGTCATTGGTCGGTGCAGGCAAAGTCATTGGACAAAGCCTCTCGCCAAGTGCATCGGCAAGGTGTCGGGCAACATAAAGGCTGTTACCAGTTCCAGAGAAATAGTATATCATCTCTTATTGAACATTGGACATTGAACATTGAACATTGGACATTGAACATTGACCCTAAGGGGCCTATTCTTCCAAAGTCTTCAAGGCACGATAGATCAGGATGTCCGATTGCTCGGTTATCTTGAAGTTGCGCAAGTCGCCTCGGGCAATGTGGAGGGGCTCTATGCCGAGCTCGCCGGCAAGGGTGAAGATGGATTGCGACTCCTTGATGCCTTGCTCGTCGGCCTGTTTCAACATCTGTCGAAGGACCTCGAGCGGGAATGTGTGGGGCGTCTGTGCACGCATCAGACCTTCTCGGGGCATGAAGCCGTCGGAGGTGTTGCCATCAGCTGTTTTGAGATATGCCTCGTAACTCGGCAGAGCAGTAATGGCATTGCCGTGCGTCAGGCATACGGCTATGTTGCGGCTGATGACGTCCTGCGTAACGAGTGGCCGCACGGCATCATGAACGAGCACGATGGCGTTGGGCTCTTTCACCGTATCGAGCAGATGCTGGATGCCGTTGCGGGCAGAAGCGTAACTGCTCTCGCCTGCACTAATGATGCCGCTCAATTTATCTATCTTGCCACGTTTGGCCTCGCTGCGCACAAAGTCTCCCCATTCCGGCATACAGACGACACATATCTCATGGATAAGCGCGTGTTGCTGGAAGCCTTTCAGGGTATGCAGCAAGACCGTTTCGCCGTCTATCTCCATAAACTGCTTGGGGACTGAGGCATGCATCCTTTCGCCTGTTCCGCCTGCGAGAATGAGGGCTATGTTGTGGCTCTGTTTCATATTGCGCACAGCTTTTGGTGTAGTTTGTGGCAGAAGGACTCGTGCCGATGGATTGTGTAGAGACGCAAAGCCTCGAGGATAGTCATCTCGAAGACGAAATAGATCCAAGGAAGTCCGATGAGCATTGAGAGGAAAAGCACGCCGACACGCGTGTCAAAAGTCAGTATGTTGCACAGCGGCATCAGGGGCAGGCTCTTCTGTCGGAACTCCTGTCGGACGGGGTCGTCCATCGGCAGCTTCTCTATCAAAGGGCGCAGCAATTGGAACTCTGTGGTCTGTCGTTCCTGAGTCCTCATGTAGCGGACATAGAAGAAGAGATAGAACTTCTCGAACCACTCCCGCTTGTTCCACCCGATACGCTCGAAGCGCCTTTGCAACGCCACACTCGAGTCCAGTTCGCTCCCCTCTTTCCCCAGCGTCACCCAAAGGTGGACGTTGCGATAATAGTCTGCTATGCCGCATTGACGGGCGTGGCAATAGAAGCCTGCCCAAAGGATGATGAGGAAAATCCAGATGCCCCAGACGGGATAGAGCCTTATGGCTATTCCTATATAGATGCAGATGAACCAGAACTCGCCGCCAAAGCCATCGAGCACTCGGCCCACAAGCGTCTTCTGTCCTGTCATGCGAGCCAATTGTCCGTCGGCACAGTCGTACCAGTTCGCCCAAATGAGGAGCAGCATGCCGATGAGGTTGTGCCGGAGGTCGTCGAAAGCAAAGAAGTAGGCCGAAGACGCTCCGATAACGATGCTCAGCAGGGTGACTGCGATAGGATGCACATGCAGCCAACGGAAGAACAGCGCCCACAGATAGCCAGGGGTGCGAGTGACATAGAGTTCGAAGTTGCCCTCTATGTCTCGCGACTTCATTGTGGAAAGGACTCGTTCCCTTAAACTCATTCGAATTTCATTTGACCAAAGAACTCGGGACGATGGAAGTCGGGGCTCTTCGTCTTGATGGGGTTCCAACTGATGAAGTGAGGCACGGGCAGATTGTCGCCGCACTTATAGACGTTGCCCTTTGCCATCATGCCTCCGAAGCCCTCGAACTTGTGCTTGAAGAACGTGCTGATGGGCACTCGAAGGGCGACTTCCCATTTTGTCGGCTCATCGCGGACTTCGAAAGGCTCTGTGCCAAGAGAAGCCCAACGCTCGATTTTCTGCATCACCTCTGCAGGAGCGGGAATGCGTTCGTTGCGCCCTTTCCCCACAGCCACTATCAACTTTCCCGTGCAGTTGCACTCGATGTTGTAATACAGGCCGTCTGCTTCATCGGGCATCACAAAGAACTCCACACAAGCATCTTTCCAAATGTGTTCGTGGTCTGCCTTAGCCACAGCCCTGACGCTTTGTTCCTCCACACGATAGTGCAGCAGGAGGGCATCGCCGGTATGGGCGGCAGCAAACTCCACCTTGGGTTTGTAGGGATAGCTTTCGGGCCAATTGACGTTGGTGACTGGCGTATAGTTGATGCCTGCAGCAAGCATGGCGGCAGGTATGTCGGCAGCTGTCGTAACTGCTTGGATGAGCTTTGGAATGATTAAAGTCTGCATAATTTACTCTCCTTTCTTATTTTCCTCCTCCTCAGAAGTAGGCTCTTCTGTAGTCTCTTCTTTCTCGGATTCCTTGTTCTTCTTCGAAGCTTTCTGACGCTGAGCGCGGACAGAGTACTTGCGCTTGGGCTTTGCATCTTCTTCCACATCGCCCTCTTCGGAGTCTGTTGTCTCCTGTTCGCCCTCTGCCGTCTCCTCAGTTTCCATTTCCTGAGCCTTAGCCTTTGCTTTGGCCTCCGACTCCTTAGCCCGCTGCTCGGCTTCCTTTGCCTTCTTCTCGGCGTCCTTCACAGCAGCCTTCACGGCAGCTTCCTTCTCCTTCTCTTCCTTCTCGGCGGCCTTCTCGGCAGCAGCTGCTTGCTTTTCTATCTCGGCGGCAGTCTTCCTTGGGTTCGATTTGCCCTTCGGAGAGGCAGCACCATCCTTGCCGTTAGTGGCGGAGTCTTTTCCTGTTGAAGTGGCATTCTTGCCGGAAGTGGCGGAGTCTTTTCCTGTTGTAGTGGCATTCTTGCCGTCTGCAGGTTTCTCCTGAGTCACAGGGGACTTGCCTTTGGGCTTCTCTGCGCCCTTAGCGTCTTTTCCATTATCCGGAGCCTTAGCATCCTTTCCCTTGTCGGCATTTGCCTCTTCCTTGGAGGGTTTGGCCGGAGCCTTTCCTGCCTCATCCTTGGTGTCGCCGGATTCCTGCTTGGCTTCAGCCTCCTGCTGCTTAGCGGCCTCTGCCTGCTCTTTCTCCTGAGCCTTGAGCTCCTCCTTCTTCTCCTTAGCACGCTTCGACTGCTTCTTCTTCGATGCCTTCAGCTGTTCCTTTTCCTGTTGCTTGGCTTCCTTCTCAGCAGCCTTCTTCTCTGCAATTGCAGCTTTCTCAGCAGCCTTCGCCTGAGCAGCTTTCTCCTTGATTTCCCGCTCCTTAGCTGCTTTTGCCTCTTTCGCTGCTTTAATCTTGGCCTCTACGTCGCCCTGAAGCTCTTCGGGGATGTAGGGCTTCACCTGATAGTACTTCCCGTTGCGCTTTGCTTCCTTCAGTTTTACCTTATCCCGCTGCGCCTGAGTGCGCGACTTCTCAAGGTCGCGATTGAGCGTTCGGAGCGTCTTCTCCTGATTCTTGAGCTGGGTTCGCGTCTCTTTCAACTGCTCCTTTGTCTCAGTAATACGGTCCTTCAAGTACTTTTGAATGGTGTCGGGATTGGTGTAGAGCGCCTGAGCCGACGCCGAACTGCTGCCCACGAAAAGAACTAAAGCCTGCACGAAAACGCAAGCCAGTATGGATTTTGCGATGTGTTTCATGTCCATAATACGGTTAATTTAGTGCAAAGGTACAACAAAAATGTGAAAAGTGACGACTGAAAGCGTAGAATTTAACGGGAAGTGCAAAGTTTTTAACAAAACTTTAGGGCTTGAGAGGCAGTCCTTCGATGAATGTGTGCAAACCGAGATTTCCCCAAAAGACACAACTGCAAGCGGTTTTTGTAAAGATTTTTCTCATGAAGACACGCTCTCACAGCGTTTTTTGAAGCCTGTGGCACTTCCCTACCCCAAACACGAGAAATGCGCTTAAATCAAATGCCACCTGACAATCAGCAGGTTACAAAGCCGTATTTTCAGGCACAAAGAAAAGAAAGTACCATCAAGGCATGCCTAGTTGCCAAACTAAGCACAGTTAAGTATAAAATTAGGCGTGGAAAGATAGTGAACTTCGCGTGGAGCAATTGCAATCCTCGCGTGCGGCGATGGGAATCCTCGCGTGCGGCGTTGGCAAACTTCGCGTGCGGCGTTGGGAATCGTCCCTTGTTGCGCCTCCATTCACCGCACGCCGGGACACTCTTTTTGTAAAGGATTTTTCCACACAGCGCCCCACATAATGGGCATCGGAAAAGTACATGATAAGTTCCCCCTCATCCTAACGCATACTGCTTAGCCCGCGAAGCGAGTTTTCTTTTACTTATATATTATAGAATATGTGTCGCTTCAAATCCTGATGACAAGTCCCTCGTTAGCAAGGACGGTATTTGGGAAGACGCTTTGTGCCTCTCGGAGGAGAGCGTTTTCGTCTTTGATGCTGGCACTGAAGTGACCGATGCAGAGCTGCCCCACCTTGGCATCTCGGGCAAGAGTGGCTGCCTGAATGGCTGTGGTGTGACACGTCTGCTCTGCTCTCAAAGCGCGTTCATGGAAATAAGTGGCCTCGTGATAAAGCAAATCTACGCCATCTATAATCTCTTTCAACTCAGGAAGATAGATGGTGTCGCCGCAATAAGCAAATGAACGAGGCGGTTTGGCGGGTGTGGTCAGCCTTTCGTGGGGGATGACGGTGCCGTCCTCTGTGGTCCACGACGCTCCGGCCTTGATGTTGTTTATCTGGCTGACAGGAATGTTGTAAGCCTCTATCATCTCCCTGCGGATGTGCGGCAGGTTGGGTTTCTCGCGGAAAAGGTAGCCGGAAGTGGGAATCCTATGCTGCAGGGGGATGCTGTGGACGGTGATGCTTCGGTCTTCGTAGATAAGGTCGTGCCTGCTCGTATCGACAGGATGGAAGAGGACCTTGTACTGGATGTCGCCGTAGTAGGTGCGCTGCAGGAAGTCGAGGAGCTCTCCCACTTGCTGCGGCCCGTGGATGTGAAGCTCGGCAGTACGGCCCAGGAGGTCCATCGTGCCTATCAGTCCGGGCAGTCCGAAGACATGGTCGCCATGATTGTGGCTGATGAAGATATGGCCGATGCTCATCATCGAGAGCCCCATCTTCTGCATCTGTGCCTGCACCCCTTCGCCACAGTCTATCATGAAGAACTTGCCCCTCACGTTCAGTATCTGCGAGGTTGGCTGGTGGCGCGTGGTGGGCTTTGCTGAGCCGCAACCCAATATGTTTAGTTCGAAGTTCATAAAATAAAAAGGGCAAGGAGCGAAGGTGCATGGAGCAAGAGAATACATCTGGCAGCTTTCTGTCGCTGCAAACTAACCTCTTGCCCTTTGCTCCTTGCCCCTTGCCTCTATTTACAGGAGTTTATTCCTCAGTCTTTGCTTCAGCCTCAGCTACGGGCTCTGCCTTGGGCTCCTCGGCAACAGGTTCTGCTGCGGGCTCTGCCTTGGGCTCTTCAGCCACGGGCTTTGCCTTGGGCTCAGCCTTCTTGGCCTTCGGCTTTTCCTCCGACTGCATCTTAGCCTTCAGTTCGGCCAGAGCGTCGAGGTCGCCAAGCGTTGTGCTAGCAGCCTGATTCTGTACCAATGGAGCTTCTTCCTTCGGAGCAGCCTTGCGAGTGGTCTTCTTGGCCTCACGAGCCTCGCGAGCCTCTGCACGCTGCACGTCTTCGAAGATGCGGCTGTGAGAGAGGATGATGCGCTTGCTGTCCTTGTTGAACTCAATCACCTTGAACTGCAGCTTCTCGCCCTTCTGAGCCTGAGTGCCGTCTTCCTTGACGAGGTGCTTGGGAGTGGCAAAGCCTTCCACGCCATACTCGAGCTGGATGACTGCACCCTTGTCGAGCATCTCGACGATGGTGCCTTCGTGAACGCTGTCCTGTGTGAAGACGGTCTCGAATACATCCCAAGGATTCTCCTCGAGCTGCTTGTGACCGAGAGACAGACGGCGGTTGGCCTTGTCAATCTCGAGGACGCAAACCTCAATCTCTGCACCAATCTGCGTGAACTCGCTGGGGTGCTTGATCTTCTTGGTCCAGCTGAGGTCGCTGATGTGAATCAGGCCGTCAACACCTTCCTCAATCTCAACGAAGATACCGAAGTTGGTGAAGTTGCGAACCTTAGCAGTGTGCTTGCTGCCAACGGGATACTTCTCTTCGATGTTCTCCCAGGGATCTTCCTTGAGCTGCTTGATGCCGAGCGACATCTTGCGCTCCTCGCGGTCGAGAGTGAGGATGACTGCCTCCACCTCGTCGCCCACCTTCATGAAGTCCTGAGCGCTGCGCAGGTGCTGGCTCCAAGACATCTCGCTGACGTGGATAAGACCTTCCACACCAGGAGCAATCTCGATGAATGCACCATAGTCGGCCATAACGACAACCTTGCCCTTCACGTGGTCGCCCACCTTGAGGTTGGGATCAAGAGCGTCCCAAGGATGAGGAGTGAGCTGCTTCAGGCCGAGAGCAATGCGCTTCTTCTCGTCGTCGAAGTCGAGGATAACGACATTGATCTTCTGGTCGAGCTCTACGATTTCCTTCGGATCGCTTACGCGGCCCCAGCTGAGGTCTGTGATGTGGATGAGACCGTCCACGCCACCAAGGTCGATGAAGACACCGTAGTTGGTGATGTTCTTGACGATACCCTCGAGCACCTGACCCTTCTCGAGCCTGCCGATGATTTCCTTCTTCTGAGCCTCGAGCTCTGCCTCGATGAGAGCCTTGTGGCTGACAACGACGTTGCGGTAGTCCTGATTGATCTTCACAACCTTGAACTCCATCGTCTTGCCTACGAAGATGTCGTAGTCGCGAATGGGCTTGACATCAATCTGGCTGCCGGGCAGGAATGCCTCGATGCCGAAGACATCAACGATCATACCGCCCTTAGTGCGGCACTTCACATAGCCCTTGATGATTTCCTGATTGTTGAGAGCCTCGTTGACACGATCCCAAGAACGGGAAGCACGAGCCTTCTTGTGAGAGAGGATGAGCTGACCCTTCTTGTCTTCCTGGTTCTCGATGTAAACCTCTACAGTGTCGCCCACCTTCAGGTCGGGGTTGTAGCGGAATTCACTCATAGGTATGATACCATCGCTCTTGAAACCGATGTTAACCACCACCTCGCGCTTGTTCATAGAGATGACGGTACCGTCGACTACATCGTGGTCACTTACCTTGTTCAGAGAGCCCTCATAGGCCTCTGTTTGAGCCTCGCGGCTCACGTTTGCGTTGCTGTCGCCCTGTTCGTATGCCTCCCAATCGAAGTCGGCCAGAGGAGCAACATTTTTCAAATCTGCCATACAGATTAATTAAAAGTTAGTAAATAAGTTAATTATCGCTTGCTCTTGTTTACACAAAAGCGCGGCAAAGGTACAACATTTTCCCGAAACCACCAAACAAAGGAGCACAAAAATGTTCCACACCCCATCGAATCATCTCCAGCTTATGGTATAAAACATCGATGAAAGGGAGTTTCGGGGAGACACATTGCCCCCCAAAAAATATTTTCACAGGATATCCGTACGATGTCAACATTCTTAGGAAAAGAGTCAACCATATCAGGAAAAGACACTCACTCCGGCATCACCTGTCTCTCTATTCTCTACTTCACATACTTCTTGAAGAAGTTCCAAATCTCGTCGCCTGTCTTGATGTCTTCGGTATGCGTGGAATGCTTGCCACCTACAACCTCGTAGAGCCAGACGTCGCAACCTGTTGTGCTCTCGGTAAAGCGATGCTTGATGATGTAGTGTCCGTTTTCCTTGTTCAAACCCTCCACTCGCTCTGTCTCTTCTTTCGTGCAACGGTTCTTTGCCACCCAATAACCTACGGCAAGCGGAACAGGCATATATGCTCCCCAACCGCCTCTGTTGTCAAGGTCGCCCGTCCATTCGGAAGTGCGGTCCTCCGTCCCGTGAATCTCGAAAAGAGGAATCGGCTTGCATGCTTCCAAGTCCCGATACATCCACACCATCGTCAAACCCGCAACAGGAGCGACTGCCCTGAAGGCTTTCTGCTTGGAATAGGCCATCAGATAGCACATCTCGCCGCCATTCGACATTCCCGTCAGGAAGGTATTCTCTTGGCTCAGATGATAGCGCTTCTGCACATAAGCGGCCATCTTGCTGAGCGACTTGACATCATCCACTTTCCAACCCTCCTGAAAAGGATAGCCCACATTCCAACTCGGCTTTCCCTTCGGGTCTCTCAAGCCTTGAGGAATGCATACGGCAAAGCCCTCTCGCGAAGCAGTCTCAACCATCGGATTGTTTCGATATATGCGACCACCATACCCATGCAGATAGAACACCAGCGGAGCATCAGGCTTTATTCCTTCGGGAAGAAAGACGTCGAACCGACGCATGAATCCATCCACCTTCAGAGAGTCTTCCACAAACTGCTGCGCACAGACAGCAGTCAATTGGGCCAAAAGAAAGAAGAGACAGAAAATCCTTTTCTTCATCTCTTATTGTCTTATATCCAAGGTCACTTCTGGTGTTGCGGACGAAGCAGGTCGTTGACGGTCTTCACGGGGTTGAAGGTTGTGAGAGGCACCTCCACCATGATTGTACTCCAGTCGCTCATTGCACCATTCCAAAGACCTGGCAGCTCCAATGCTTTCAATTCCTTACCATCTTTGCTCTTGTAGGAAATGAAGCCTGTAGCAGGGTCAACGAAGTCGGGCAGGTTGAACTTCTCTCCCTTATAGTCTCGAACAGCGCAGACGAGGTCAACGGGATTGAAATGGGTGCCTTTCGCGAACATCTCCACATACTCGGGATTGTTCTGGTCTATCTGACTGCTTTCGAGGATCTGCAGAGAGATGCTGCCATCAGGATTGTATGCAAGGAACGGGCCGCCACCAGGCTCACCAACATTCTTCACGACGCCGCAAACGCGAATAGGTCGGTTCAGCTTGTCGCGGAGGAAGAGATGCAGGTCGGTGTCCTCCAAATCCTTCAAGCCAGGCATATCGCATCCAAGTGTATGACGGACAAAGCGAATCATCTCAGCACGTTCTGCCTGACCGTATTTACCATCATCCAGAAGGCGCAAGTAGGCAAACGTTTGCTTTTGTGCCTGAACCAAGATTCCAGCCAAGACCTGCTTCCAGAAGACGGTATCGGCCTTCAGCCTGTCGGGCACCACATTGTCGATGTTCTTGATGAAGACAATGTCACTCTGCAAGTCGTTGAGGTTCTCGATGAGAGCTCCGTGTCCGCCCGGACGGAAGAGCAGTTTGCCATCAGCGGTTCGGAAGGGCGTATTGTCCATATTGACAGCTATCGTGTCCGTGCTCGGCTTCTGCTCGCTCAGGCTCACCTTGTAGGTAATCTTGTGTTCGGCCTGAGCTTCAGGCAGAGCACGCTCGATGAGTTCCTCAAAGAGCTTGCGATGCTCGCTGCTAACCGTGAAGTGCACTTCTGCCTCTCCCCTGCTGCTTGCATAGAGAGCGGCCTCCGTCAGATGCTCCTCGACAGGTGTCTTGGCACAATCGTCGTAGCAATGGAACTGCAACAGTCCCTTCGGCAGCTGGCCATAATTGAGGCCTTCTTCGCCAAGCATATTCTCAACGACAGCCTTATAATCGCCCTCCTCGATGAGTGCATCCACGCCTTTGCCTTCGTTCAGGAAGCAAGCGTCGTTCAGGGCATCGAAGAAAGCGAAGCTGTGAATGTGGGCGAAGAACACCTTCTCGAAGTCGGAAGTGGGCACATCGTAGTCGGCATTGAGGAACTCGAACATATTCTTGAACATACGGCTTGCAGCGCCGCTTGCAGGCACGAACTTGGTAACAGCATGTCCCTCCTTCTTGTATTCATTCCATGCCTCTATGTAGGCCTCTGCTTCATCTTCCGTGGGAGCGATGATGCCTTTGCCTACAGCAGCTGCCCCTTGCAACTTCAGGAAGTCGAAGCCTTTGCGGAAACTCTCTAACTGCGCTTCTATCTGCGCTTGGCTGATGCCTTTCTGCTGAATCTGCAGAATGTCTTCTTTGCTGAACATAGCTTATGTATTAGTCGTCAACATCAATATCGTAAATCTCGCCATCACTGTCGAACTCAAGCTCCATCTGGTTGTCGAACTTGACTTTGTATCTGACTCGCAGATTCTTATGTTCCTTCTTCACATAGAGCACCTTTGCATCGCCCATCTTCTCCTTGATATAGGTCTGAGCGGCCTCGGGAAGCTCCTCGACGGTAAGAATCTTCTTGCGGTTCATCTCACAACTTGTCACTGCAAACACGACGGCTATCAAAGCCAGCAATTGATACACTTTTTTCATCTTATTGACTTTTTAATGTTATAATATGCCCCCAAAGATATGAAGAAAAAAGCAAACAGGAAAGCATTTCCTTATTTTTTTTGCTCTTTTCGCTTTTCTCCTAAAGAAAGAGGACGGAGGAGCCGCCTGCCGAGTGTTCTGTTTTCCCCTCCCCTTACTTCTGCTTCAGTTTTTCCCGGAGGAAGCGGGCGGTATAGCTTTCTTTGCACCTGGCGACTTCCTCGGGCGTACCTGCAGCAAGGAGGGAACCGCCGGCATCGCCGCCTTCGGGACCGAGGTCGATGACGTGGTCTGCGCACTTGATGACCTCCATGTTGTGCTCAATGATGATGATGGTGTGGCCTCTCGAAATGAGGGCGTCGAAGGCCTCGAGCAACTTGCGGATGTCATGGAAATGCAGGCCCGTGGTGGGTTCGTCGAAGATGAAGATTGTATGGGGGCTCACTCCCTGCTCCTTGCTCCTCGCTCCCAGATAATAGGCGAGCTTGACGCGCTGGTTCTCACCTCCCGAAAGGGTGGACGACGACTGCCCGAGCTTGATGTAGCCCAAGCCGACGTCCTGCAGGGGCTTGAGCAGAGAGATGATGCGCTTCTCCTTGTGCTCCGAGAAGAACTCGATGGCTTGATTTATTGTCATATCGAGCACATCGCAGACATTCTTCCCATAGAAGCGGACATCGAGTATCTCGGGCTTGAACCTCTGTCCGTGGCAACTCTCGCAAGGCAGCACGAGGTCGGCCATGAACTGCATCTCGATGGTGACTGTGCCCTCGCCTTTGCACTCCTCGCAACGCCCTCCGTCGGTATTGAAGCTGAAGTAGGCCGGCGTGAAGCCCATCTGCTGGGAGAGCGGCTGGGCAGCGAAGAGTTTGCGAATCTCGTCCCACGCCTTGACGTAGGTGACGGGATTTGAGCGCGTACTCTTGCCGATAGGGTTCTGGTCGACGAACTCGATGGCCTTCACCATCTTCATGTCGCCCTCCAGCGAGAGGAACTCGCCCGGACGGTCGGCCACCTCATCGAGCTGACGTTTCATCGCATTATAGAAGATGTCGCGAACGAGGCTGCTCTTTCCGCTACCGCTAACGCCTGTGACACAAGTCATCACGCCCAAGGGGAAACGCACATCGATGCCCTTCAGGTTGTTGGCTCGGGCTCCCTTCACCTCGATGTAACTGCTCGATTTGCGACGGGAAGAGGGCAAAGGAATTACCTCCGAACCGGTCAGGAAGCGCAAAGTGTGAGAGGATTCGCCAGCAGAGCTGATGTCTTCGGTCGGACCATTAAAGATGACCTCGCCGCCCAATCTTCCTGCCTCGGGACCGATGTCGATAAGCCAGTCGGCAGAACGGATAATCTCTTCGTCGTGCTCGACCACAATGACGGTATTGCCCAGGTCGCGAAGCTGCTTCAAGACCTTGATGAGGCGCTCTGTGTCGCGGCTATGAAGGCCGATGCTGGGTTCGTCGAGGATGTAGAGACTGCCCACGAGACTGCTGCCCAGCGAGGTGGCGAGGTTGATGCGCTGGCTCTCGCCGCCGGACAGGCTGTTGGAGGTCCGGTTGAGCGTCAAGTAGCCCAAGCCCACATCCATCAGGTATTGCAGGCGGTTCTTTATCTCCGTGAGGATGCGCTTGGCTATCGTCTCTTCGTGTTCGCTGAGCTTAAGGCTTTCCACCCAAGGCAGCAACTCGCTGACCGATATGTTCACCAGTTCGGTAATGCTCTTCCCGCCCACCTTCACATAACTGGCCTCAGGGCGAAGGCGTGTGCCATGACACTTGGAGCATATCGTCTTACCACGATAGCGAGCCAGCATGACGCGATTCTGTATCTTGTACTGCCCTTGCCGCAGGAAGTCGAAGAAGGCATCGATGGAGAGCAAACCCCATTCGCGCTCCTCGGGCATTACCTGCCAGCTTTCCGGCACAAGGACTTCCTTTCCGCAGAGCGTTTCGGGCTTCATCTTCCGGTTCGAGGGAACGCCGTGCCAGAGCCAGTCCTTCTCGTCCTGCGTCAGCTCGAAGTAGGGCTTGAAGATGGGGAAGCCGCGCTCCGAGTTCATGCGGATGAACCACTCCTTCCACTCGCTCATCTTCTCGCCGCGCCAGCACACAACCGCGCCTTCGTAAACGCTCATTGCCGTGTTGGGAATGACCATCTGCTCGTCGATGCCTATGACTTGGCCGAAGCCCTCGCACTCGGGACATGCGCCGACTGGGGAGTTGAAGGCGAAGAGCTTGTCGGTCGGCTCCTCGAAGGTGATGCCGTCTGCCTCGAAGCGCGTGCAGAAGATGTGTCTGTCGTTCTCGCTGAAAGAGGCCGGGGAGTCAGGAACAAACTGCAGGATGGCAGTCCCGTGCCCTTCATAGAAGGCCGTTTCGCAGGAATCCACGAGTCGGGCTATCGTGTCGCGGTCGCTGCCAGCCGTCAAGCGGTCGACGACAAGATAAAGTTGAGAGTTGAGAGTTGAGAGTTGAGAGTTAACCTCCTCTATTCTCACCACATCATCTCCGACGAGCACCCTGGCGAAGCCGCTCTTGCGATACATCTCAAGCTGCTGCTCGAGGGTGCGGTCTTCGGGACAGAGGATGGGGCACATCACCATCAGCTTCGTGCCCTCGGGCTGAGCAAGCATACACCCGACGGCATCTTCGGTCGTGTGGCGCTTCACCTCCTTTCCGCTTATGGGCGAGAAGGTGCGGCCGATGCGGGCAAAGAGGAGACGCAGGTACTCGTAAATCTCCGTGCTCGTTCCGACCGTGCTTCGCGGATTGCGGCTCGTCACCTTCTGCTCGATGGCGATGGCCGGGGGAAGGCCTTTGATGTAATCGCATTCCGGCTTGTTCATGCGGCCGAGGAACTGCCTGGCGTATGCGCTCAGGCTCTCCACATATCGCCTCTGCCCTTCCGCATAAAGCGTATCAAAAGCCAGACTACTCTTGCCGCTTCCACTCAAGCCCGTGATAACCACCAGCTTGCCCCGAGGAATCTCAAGACTTATGTTCTTGAGGTTATTGACTCGAGCCCCTTTTATCTGAATGCAATCTTCCATTTCCTGCAAATTATCCTGCAAAGATACGAAAAAAAGTTCATAATGCACAATTCCACAATCAGAATTATACGAGAAGAATGAAGAATTTGCTTGTCCGGCAGCACAACCCATACAAAACTGCATGCCGAATTTGTCAATATTTTTCCGACGGGACGCTCTCTGACGGCCTGTTTTTTGTTCGGTGGCACTTTGGTACCCCAAACACAAAACAAGGGCTTAAATCGAATTTCCGATGATAATCAGAACATTAAAATCGGGGGTTAGAGGTCGAACATTGCGGAATTGGCATCTCCACCTTACAAAAAGAGCCGTTTTTACACGCTTTTCGTCGATTTTCCGCGTGCGGAATCAGCCGATTCCGCGTGGGGAAATTTCAAACTTCGCACGCGGCGTTTGCCATCTCCGCACGCGGCGTTTGTAAGGATGCCATGCGGCATGCCCGAAAACCGCCCGAAAAGTGTCAAGATTTTTTCAAAGAAAACTGCAAAAACAGGCTTCACTTGGTGATTTCGCCGCAGAGGTCGCTATTCATCATCTCACGTATCTTTTCCGCAGGCAGCTTGTGGCCGAGCAGGAACATGAGCTTCGCAATAGCGCATTCCGGCGTGCTGTCGTAACCGCTTATCACGCCGGCCTCTATCAAGGGCAGGCTCGTCTCGTAAAGCCCCATGTGGACGGCACCCGCTTGGCACTGGGTGATGTTCACCATGATGAGGCCTCGCTCGTTGGCTTCGCTCAGCTCCTCCTTGAACCACTTCAGCTGAGGAGCGTTTCCTGCGCCAAACGTACGAATCACGACCGCTTTCAGGCCTGGGATGTTGAGCACGGCATGCACCAGATTGCGCTGTATGCCAGGGAAAAGCGTGAGCACCACGACGTTGGAATCCACGAGGTAGTGCGGCTTGAGAGGCCTGCTGGGGTCGGGCTTTCGGATGGCTGCCTCGTTGAACTTGATGTGTATTCCGACCGTCGCCAAGTCGGGATAGTTGAACGAGCGGAAGGCGTTGAACTGCTCCGCGTTAATCTTCGTCGTCCTGTTGCCCCGCATCAGTTTCTCCTTGAAATAGATGCAGACCTCAGGCACAACGGGGGAGCCGTCCTCATGCCTCGCAGCAGCTATCTCGATGGCGGTAATGAGATTCTCCTTTCCGTCTGTACGAAGCTTGCCAATCGGCAGTTGCGAACCAGTAAGAATGACGGGCTTGCCCAGATTCTCGAGCATGAAGCTGAGGGCAGACGCCGTGTAGGCCATCGTGTCTGTGCCGTGCAGGATGACAAAGCCGTCGTAGCTGTTATAATGGTCCGCGATAATCCTGACGATACGCGCCCAATGCTCCAGCCCCATATCGCTCGAGTCGATGGGCGGATCGAAAGTGCAGGCATGAATCCGGTAGTCGAAGCGCCGGAGCTCGGGCACCTCGTCGAGGATGAGGTCGAAGTTGAAACTCTCCAAAGCCCCCGTCGCAGGGTTCTCCCTCATGCCAATCGTGCCGCCCGTGTAAATCAGCAGCACGCTGGGCCTATGTATCGCGGATTTAGTCATGCTTTGCCATATATTAAGTACAAAGGTATAAAATAATTCTCAGTTCTTTTCCTCAATTCCCATTTTTTTTCGTAACTTTGCGGCATTATGAAGCACAAACTACTTATTTTGCTGCTCCTGGTAGCGGCAACTGCGATGGGACAGAATCCCAAGAGAGAATTCCGCGGGGCTTGGATTCAGGCCGTCAACGGACAGTTCCAGAACATTGGTCGCGACCGCATGCAAGCGATGCTCACAAGCCAGCTCGACGACCTGCAGAAGGACGGCATCAACGCCATCTTCTTCCAGGTTCGCGTGGAGGGCGATGCGCTCTATCCCAGTCAGTTGGAGCCGTGGAGCCGCTACCTTACCGGTCAGCAAGGCCTTCCTCCCAATCCTTTTTGGGACCCTCTGCAATGGATGATTGAGCAATGCCATGCACGAGGGATGGAACTGCATGCCTGGATCAACCCGTATCGCGCCAAGACGAAGGGCACGACGGCTCTGGCTTCGAATCATGAGTATGCCCGGCATCCCGAACGCTTCTTCAACTACGACGGGCTCTTCCTCTTCGACCCGGGACAGCCCGAGAACCGCGACTACATCTGCCAGGTGACGTGCGACATCGTGAGGCGTTATGATGTGGACGGCATCCATGTGGACGACTACTTCTACCCCTACCCCGTCGCAGGCGTTCCCATCCCCGACGATGCTTCCTATAACAAGTACGGAGGCGGCATGAGTCGGGGCGACTGGCGCCGTCAGAACGTCAACAAGTTCATGCAGCAGATGTGCCAGCAGATACGCCAGGTGAAGCCTTGGGTGAAGTTCGGCGTGTCGCCTTTCGGCATCTATCGCAATCAGAAAAGCGACCCGAATGGCAGCGCCACGAACGGTACGCAGAACTACGACGACCTCTATGCCGATGTGCTAGAATGGGTGCGCAAAGGTTGGGTGGACTACAACATTCCGCAGATATATTGGGAGATTGGCCACAAGCTTGCCGACTACGAGACGCTCATCCGTTGGTGGAGCGCGAATGCCGGACAGCGCCCTGTCTTTGTCGGGCAGGACGTCAATCGGACGGTAAAGGCAGCCGACCTGACGAATCCCAATCAGCATCAAATGCAGCGCAAGTACGAGTTGCAACGCTCTCTGCCTGGCATTCAAGGCAGTTGCCAATGGTATGCTGCGGCTGTCTGCGAGAATGTAGGCAACTATCAAGACATCTTGCGGCAGGTTTACCACAGCACACCTGCCCTGCAACCTCAGATGCCCTGGATTGACGGCAAAGCTCCAGGCAAGCCTCGCAAGACGGCTGTCGTTTGGACAGAGGACGGTCCGATGCTCTTCTGGACGGCTCCGAAGGCAAAGAGCGAGATGGATAAGGCTCAGCAATATGTTGTGTATCGCTTCGGTCCTGGCGAGAAAGTCGACCTGAACAATGCCTCCAAGATACTCTGCATCACTCGAAACACTATACTCGCTCTGCCGTATCAAGGGGGCGAAACGAAGTACACCTATGCCGTCACCGCTCTCGACCGCCTGCAGAACGAATCGAAAGCCGCCAAGAAAAAGGTGAAGCTGTGACAATGGTCAATGGTCAATGATTAATGGTCAATAAGTTTACGCCTGAGACTCATATCGACGCCGAGGACTTCCGGCTGAGGTTTGAGCAGAAGGATGTGTCGTTTGTAAGGGCGGAAATGGACGAGGCTGGCGTCGTCTGCTATTATCAGTCGGCAGAAGTGCTGGCGGACAGAAACGTGCAGGCTTGGATAGCGAAGACGCTTGAAGCTTTCGCACGGAAACGAGTGAAGGAGCGACTCGTGCCGCGGCTCCTCAAGATGGCTAAGGAGCGAGGAATCAGCGTGAATGCCGTCCGAGTATCTTCTGCCAAAGGCCGCTGGGGCAGTTGCAGCTCGAAAGGCAGCATCAACCTCTCCCTCTACTTGGTACTTCTGCCCCGACACTTGCAGGATTATGTCTTGCAACACGAACTGACGCATCGGCTCGAGATGAACCACAGCCCTCGTTTCTGGGCGCGGCTCGACGAGGTCTGTGACGGCAAAGCCAAAGCCTTGCGAAAAGAGATGAGAGGCTACAACACGTCGTTCCTATGAGATTATTGCTCATTTGAGTTTAGCGGACAGCAATACTATGAGATACATTCTTGCCCTTCTGATGCTCCTGTCTTGCTCTGCACCAAGGGCACAACGGATTGCCTGGTGGAATGTGGAGAATCTCTTCGACTGCCAGCACGACTCGCTCAAGGAAGACCAGGAGTTCTTGCCCGAAGGAAGCTATCATTGGACAAGAAGACGCTATTGGAAGAAGCTGGACGACCTGTCGCGCACCATTGCCGCAATAGCCGGCGACAATGCCTGGCCGATGGTTGTCGGGATGTGTGAGGTGGAGAACGACACGGTCCTTCGCGATTTGACGCGCAGAAGTCCGCTCCGCAGAGCTCGCTATTCATACATCCATGAAGAAGGGCCAGATGTGCGAGGCATAGATGTGGCGATGCTCTACGACTCGCTCCAGTTCCATCCTTTGGGGCACAAAGCCGTTCGCATTCCATCGGCCGAACAAGGTTTCCGCCCGACTCGCGACATCCTGCATGTCTGGGGACTTTGCCCCACGCTTTCCGACACATTACATATTATTATAGCACACCTGCCCAGTCGAGCCGGAAGTGGCAGAGAAGGTGATGCGCATCGCAAGCTTACCGTCGCTACACTATGCAACCTGTTGGATGAATTGGAAGGCAAAAGCGTCTTGCTTATGGGCGACTTCAATGCAGAACCAACGGACAAAATCTTTCGAGAGATTGGGAAGCGTTTGACATCACTCATGCCACAAGACCGAAAGGAACTGAGACAAGAGCAAGGCACATATTACTTCCAAAAGGTGTGGGGATTCCTGGACCATATCCTTGTAAGTCCCAGCCTTTTACCTTTTATCAGCAAAAGGGTTTCTATAGGACGCTTCCCGTTCCTCCTAACAGAGAAAGGCACGCCGTCGCGCACCTTTCAAGGCCCTATCTATAAGGGAGGCATCAGCGATCACTTACCCATTTGGGTGGACTTGCATGAAGATAAGACTCCTTGAGCACTATGTCTAAGGAGCATATTTATGTCTAAGGAGTTTAGGAGTAAAGGAGCATCTTCTAAAAAACTCCTTGACTCCTTAGAGATAGTTTCGAGTGCGATTTTTTTCTAAGGAGTTTAGGAGTATAGGAGTATCTCCTGAAAAAAACTCCTTGACTCCTTGACTCCTCAGAGATAGTTTTGGGAGAATGCGACCTTTTTTATATCTAAGGAGTTTAGGAGTATAGGAGTATCTCCTGAAAAAAAAACTCCTTGACTCCTTGACTCCTTAGAAATATTTCTGGCGAAGGAGTTGGGAGTTGAGATACATTCTTCCTTAGAGATTGGTGTAGCAGGAATTATACACCCCATGGATGACGTCCCGCAGAGACTCCTCATTAAAATTAACGACATAGCCCATTTCACAGTTCTTCAGCACGAGGTAGGTGAAGAGCTGCTTCTCGAAGAGCTTGCGATACTCGGTGACACTCTTAAGTTCGAGGATTATGCAGTCATCAACTATCAGGTCGAGACGCAGGTCGTTCTGCAGACGCTCGCCCTTGTAAAAGACAGGAACAGGCACTTGGCGCTCCACGTGAAAGCCTTGTGCCGTGAGTTCCTTGGCGACGGCCTCTTCGTAAATGCTCTCCAGAAGGCCTGGCCCCAACTGGCTGTGTACCTCGTAGAGGCACTTCAGCAGGCGGTATGTGTAGTTTCTATCCATTTACTTTTTTCTGTCTAAGGAGTTTAGGAGGAGAGGAGTTTTAGTTATTCCGAAGATACTCCGTAACTCTTTGACTCCGTAGAGATAGTTTCTTTTCCTAAGGAGTTTAGGAGTAAAGGAGTATCTTCTGAAAAACTCCTCAACTCCTTGACTCCTTAGAGATTGTTTCTTTGGCGAAGGATCTTAGGAATAAGGGAGCCTCTTCTGAAGAAAACTCCTCAACTCCTTGACTCCTTAGAATATATCTTAAATGCGGGTGGACTTGTTGAGCAAGTAGGCATCGAGAATCGTGATGGCAGCCATCGCTTCCACAACGGGGACGGCTCTCGGCAGGACGCAAGCATCGTGGCGGCCTCGGGCAGTAAGCTTCGTTGCATTGCCTTGACTGTCAACGGTATCCTGTTCCATAAGCAAGGTGGCGACGGGCTTGAAGGCAACTCGGAACCAGATGTCCTGTCCGTTAGAGATGCCGCCTTGAATGCCGCCGCTGTTGTTTGTGCGGGTAGTGACACCGCCTTTCCCGTCCGGTTCGAAGATGTCGTTCTGCTCACTTCCCCTGCCGCTTGCGCCAGCGAAACCAAGCCCGTATTCGAAGCCCTTCACAGCATTGATACTGAGCATCGCTGCCCCAAGTCTCGCCTGAAACTTGCCATAAACCGGCTCTCCAAGTCCAACAGGACAACCTTTTACAACACAAGCTATTACGCCGCCTATCGTATCGCCTTCCGCCTTCACTTTCATAATGAGTTGAAACATCTGCTCTGCCACCTTTTCATCAGGACAACGAACTGCATTCTCTTCCGTCCTCGAGAGGTCATAATCGTTGTATGAACCAGGAAGAGCGATGTCGCCAACCTGTTGCGTGTAAGCCTGAATGCTGATGCCAAGCTGACGAAGGGCAAGTTTTGCAAAGGCTCCAGCCACAACTCGACTAATCGTTTCGCGAGCCGAGCTGCGACCGCCACCGCGATGGTCGCGGATGCCGTACTTCTGCTCGTAGGTAAAGTCGGCATGCGAAGGGCGGAACACATTTCGCATGTTCTCGTAGTCCTGGCTGTGCTGATTGGTGTTGCGAACGAGGAAGCCGATGGGGCAGCCCGTCGTCCTGCCCTCGAAGATGCCGCTCAGCAACTCCACTTCGTCCTCCTCTTTGCGAGCTGTGGTGAGGTTACTCTGGCCGGGTTTGCGACGAGCCAACTCCTTCTGGACGAAAACCATATCTACTTCAATGCCAGCAGGCATGCCGTCGATGACGCCGCCAATGGCCGGTCCATGACTCTCTCCGAAAGAGGTGAGGCAGAAAAGCGTTCCTATTGAGTTCATATTATATGTGAAGAACTAAAGGTTTATTGGGTGCAAAGGTACAACATATAATTGAAAATCGGAAATTGAAGATGAAAAATTAACGATTGTCATGTGTAGTTTGTAAACAGCTGCAGTGTGGTTGGCAAATTAGACGTGTCTAAATTGCAAAGTACACATGTGTAGTTTGGAAAGTACACATGTGTTGTTTGCGAATTACTCGCGTGTCGATTTTGCTCCTGATATACAGCAAGTTAGAATTCCCCATGCGACGCTTCCAAACGCCGGCTGCGGCGATGGGCATTTCCGCCTGCGGCGATGGGCAATTCCGCACGCGGCGATGGGCATTTCCGCCTGCGGCGTTTGTAACCCCCATTAAGGGCGGGGAAAAGCACCCCAAAAACATTCGCGTGGCAGGTGCGTCTTTGTTATATTCTTCAGATGCTTACAGATAGCAGGGACATTGACATCAAACAATGTTGCCATCTGTTTCTACTTTTCACATACGCCATGTTTTGGGATTGTTCGGCTGAGGGACTTAATTCTGCTCCGCGCTTAACAGCGCGCCCTTCTTGCGCTCCAATAGGTGCTCAGACGCATGCGGAGGTGTTAAAGCATCAAGGAAGCTTTAGCTCAACATTAGTTAACGCGCACAGGGCGGATACTCCGGCCGTAGTTACGGCCGCTGCCGACCGCGCTTAAAATATCATTCGAATAGAATTTTAGGCCGGCCGCGTAGAAGTTGATGCTCGGATGAAGCGTACGCGCCCAGTAGATGGCGTACACGCCCGCGTCGTAGAGACCCGTTTCGTAGCGGAAGCCCGCCGCGGGCAGGAAAATTGAGTTGCTGTTGCTTTTGCTAGTTATCTTGAGGCCGTCCACGCCATTCAGCTGCGTCCATTCTGTCGTGGTGTTGCCGCTGTCATATAGTTCTTTTATCTGCTCGAGGCTCGGCATCTGCCAGTCATTGCCCCAGTTAGTCGTAGCGGCATCGTCCTCAGGAAGAAGTTCAGTCAGACCACCATTGCTATTATACTTCTTGAACGTACTGCCATTATCATCAGTGTCAAAGTACGTGTTCCAGTCATAGTGGTCCTTCGGCTCTGTCTCGCCCCAGGCAAAGTAATCGCCATATTCCTCGGGCTTGCTGGCGCCCACGTTGCATGTTGCCCACAATGTGCCGCTTGGCAAGCCAAGGTCGACATAGTCGTGCTCCCCGGGTTCTACAAACGAGACTTCCTTTACTTGCGAAATACTGTAAGTTACTTTGCTATTGTCGTTCAGCGTGACAACCATCTTCTGTGCCGTTGCTGTCTGCAAACCTGCTACCATCAGAAGCAAGGTTGCTAAAATGTTTCTTGCTTTCATTGTATATTGTCTTTTAAGTGTTTTGTAGGTAGTATGTAGTTTATCCGTTCTTGAGTTAGAATACTTTTCGCCTCCTACTTGCAGCCGCCGCAACCCTCGCCTTTGCTTTCACAGCCGTCGCAGCTGCCGCCGCCACAGCCTCCGCAGCCGCCACCACAACCCGTAATCTGGTTGAGGGCGTCGCGAACCTCGTCGTTTGTTGCCTCGCGGCTCTCCAGAACCTCACCTACGAAGTTCAGGCTCTTGCCTGCCAGAGGATGATTGAGGTCGACAGTTATCGCCTCTTTTCCAATCTCGACGATAGTGCCGTTGAAACGCGCTCCGTCGGGACTTGCGAGAGGCACTACGGCGCCTTCGAAGATGAAGCGCGAGTCGAGTTTGCCGTTGATTTCGAAAACCTTACGAGGAAGCGACTGCTTTCCCGAAGCCTCGTATTCGCCATAAGCATCGCTCGAGTCGAGCGTGAAATCGAACTTGTCGCCCTCCTTCAAAGGCACTATCTTAGCCTCGAACGCATCGAGCGTCATTCCCAAGGCGCTTACAAAGATAAAGGGTTCGCCTTCGGCAGTCTCTTCAATCAGTTCGGGTGTCTCGTCGGCACCTTTGGAATAGAGTTTGTATGAAACTGCAATGTACTTGTTCCGTATGTCTGTAGCCATCTTACTGTTTACCTTTTAATCATTTTCCATTTACGATTTGCTGTTCTGTGTGCAAAAGTATAAAATAATTATGAATTATGCACCATGAACCGCAAACTAAAATGCGTATTTCTTTCCGTTTAAGATATACAGGCCTCTGCCCTGCGTCTTTGACAATTGCTGACCGGACATATTGTAGAGTCCGTTTTTTGAGGGAGAGACTGCATTGGGCGCGATGGCAAAGGTGGGGTCATCCTCATCAAGCACATAAACATTGCGGGTGACAGTTGCACTCCAGTCGGCGCCATTCTTGCTGATGGCCCGAAGTGTAGCAGGCCCTGGGGCAAGCGTTGGAGCGATGTTCTCAAGGCTGTAGCGATTGGCCTCCGATGTTTCTTCTCCAGCCACATTGTCCATCCACGAGACAGGATAGCTGCCATCGGTGGTGTACATGATATAAGAGCCTTGCGAAAGCGTAAGTCTGTCGGAGAGGAGTATGGTATCACCCTCCGCCAAGTCTCTCCCGTTTAGCATAAACACAGGGGCGGGAGTGTTGGAATACCAGCCTTTCTTCTTGAGCTGAGCGATAAGGTTTGCCGTGCGCTGAGGGAAGAACTCCTCATGCATTCTCCTGTTCTCATTGGCATGATGGACATCAGCCCGATAAAGCTCACGCGTGCCGCTTGGATGCACATCCTTGCGATAGTCTCCCCAACGAGCCGACTCCGCATAAACAGCCAACGATATGACGCTTTGCAAACTGTCCCAAAGCTCTTGTGCCTTCTCAGAGCGAAGCAGACCGCCTTCATCCTCCAGATGCTTGTAGGCTCGATCTATATACCGACGCTTGAAAGCAGCATTCTTCATCATGTTCTGGAAAAGGTATGTCGGGCAATCTCGGTTGTTTATGTCAAGAACATTTTTGGAAGCGCTGAACAAAGTCTGCTCCGAATCCCAGCAGATAAAGCGGAATCCCTGCGTTGAATCATCCCTGTTGCAAACGGCAATCCAGTTATGATGATCCCAGTCGGCATTCCCGCAATAGTGGTTGATGAGCATGTAGTCGATAAAGTTGTCAACCTCGAGGAGGACCTCAGTCCCTTCGCCTGCTTTTTGCGGCAATTCCCCGATAATGACCTTATATGTGTCTGGCAAATAAGCCTTTTCCGAGAGACGCATCAGTTGGTTCCACTTGTCGAGTGTACCTTCTGCAGCCTCAAGGTAATCTTCTCGTTTTATTACATCGTATTCGATTTTCAAGCCGCCGAAATGATATTTGCAGTAAAGGTCGTCAATGCGTTCCGACAGATTATATAGCCCCCAATAAAGGCCATTGATAAAAACATTCACATAGAGTCCGTCGCTTGTATGGTAGCCCATGCGCTTCTGCATGCGTCGTGCCCACAAGTCCCTGCAGTACTGAGCTCTGTTGCGCTGCGTGGCATCAGAATGAATCCATGAATAATTATAGAATGTGCGAACGATGAGCGAATTGAAACGCGCCACATTATCTTCGCCATAGATGGGATATCTGAGGGTTTTCTCACCATACTCTTCTTTGAAAGTGAGGCGGAAAGAATGTTTTGGATTCTTCTCGGGCACACGCCCCTGACCGCCATGAATCTTCAGGGCACAAGTGGTAGAGAGGTCATGCCCGTTACCCATCAGTTCTATAGAAGCCGGACGTTCCCATCCACGCCCGTTGCTTTCCGTATCGCCTGTATAAATGTAGATTCCGCCTGTCGCCTCATCCTTTTTTTTGTTAAAGAGGTTCTCCTTGTCCGTAACGATGGAGAGCGTAGGAATGGAGTAGAAAGCATCCTTGATGTTCTTGGCATACACGCGCTCCGATGTCAGCTCGGGGTCCATCTCATAATCGGCAGGCGCTATTCCGCCACCGGAACTGAAATAGCCCCATGTTTCCGGATAACCTTCTGGCAAAGCAGGCTGCGCAAGGATATCGCCAGGAAAGATATAGGATGACGTTGCGATGTCGGAGCACCTGACACCGTCCCGGAACTCGGCTGCGCGAAAGACAGTGGTGCCGTCGACATAGAGGTTTGTCGTGAATTGCGGGCTTTCTGCTGTGGGCTCGCTACCATCCGTAGTATATCTGACGACTGCACCCGCCTCCTCACCTTTTATCTTCAGCAAGAACGGGCTTTTGCATACTCCATGCGCCTTGTTGAAGGTAGGGGTGGCCTGAACTGCGACTGCCGCCACAGACAAACACACAGCCAGAATGAATACCTTTCTATACATTATATATTATATAGAGAAAAACATAAAGGGGCAAGGAAAGTCCCTTGCCCCTTTATTCCACATATTAGAACAGAACTTTCTTGCCGTTCACAATATAAATCCTGCCCTGCTGAACCTTGCTTACACGCTGACCAGCCAGGTTGTATATAGCATCGCTACCAGTCAAATGATCATTGACAATCGTTCTGATGCCATCTGCATAGTCAGTTCCGGCAAATGGAATGGGATATGCTCCGACTTGCGTCCATTGAGCAGTTTCCTGACCTTCATTCAGCATAGCACACACTTCGCCATTCTCCAACTGCTCCTCAGTTACCTGTGAAGTGTTTTCGTTCACATCACCAAGTTGAGTCAAGAAGTAGCTGTTTGTACACTTAGCATTGCCTGGGTTGCGAGCCAGAGAATAGGGAGTACCATTAGCGTAGAGAGGCACATCAATAGTTCCTGCGGAAAGGGTATTGGAGATATAGGTTACATTTCCGCACCAGCCAACGATAGGAATACAGTTCCATGCAGTCTCGCTCTTGAGAGAGCCGCTGAACAGACAGTTGTTGATGACGCTGCCGTCGCCGCTGCCGCGACCCACGATACCACCGGTAAGGGCATCACCGCTGAAGGTGGATATTATCTCGACTGCGCTCTCGCAATTCTCGATGGTGCCGCCATATACCTCGCAGACAATACCGCCGATTCTCTTGGCCGACGTGTTGATCGTACCAGTAGTGCGCAGATACTTAACGGTACCGCTCAAGGCACGGAACAAGCCGAAGCCTTCTGCCTCGTTCACCTTATTGATGTTGACAGCGTGGCACTGGCCGTCGAATATGCCTTCGTACTTCTTGCTTGTAGTACCAATCATGGGGAACTCGTCCATCACCTTGCTCAGGTCGATGTCGGCTGTCAGCTGGGCATTGTCCTTGGTGTCGCCGCGATTAACCTTCTTGGCAAACCATACAAGCTGCTCTGCCGTGCCAATCTGCCAGAAGCCGTCGATAAGCTGTGCCATCGTGAGGTCGGGAGTGCCGCATTCTGTGCAGAAGCCATTCTCGAAGTTATGGTCTTCGATGGTGCTGCCCTCGGTGTTGCTGTACGTAACCGTTGTTCCATCCACGGGAGTCTTGCCGTCGCACTTGAGTGAGCCGTTGGCATAAACAATGCCGCGAGTGGGGAACGGAATAGGATAGCTGTCACCGGGAAGCGTCTGAGTCCACTGGATGTCCTTCTGGTCACCATTGAGCAGGAAGGCAACCTCGCCACTTGCAATCTGCTCGGCTGTTACCTCAACAGAGCCCTCATTGGGAAGACCAAAGCCATTCATGTAGTAGCAGTTCACCACAGTCGAAACGGATGGGTTGCGAGAGATGGTATATGAGGGGTTATCCGTACTCTTGTCGTTTCCGATAATGGTGCCCATGAACAGGCAGTTGCTGACGGTAGAAGAGCAGTCGCTGCCCGTGAAGCCCAAGATACCTGACAGGTTGAATGCATCGGGAGCATTGATGGTACCGGTATAGATACAATCCTTGACGACACATCCCGCAGCACTGGCACGGAAAGCTATGCCTGCGTATGCAGCATCGTCATTGAAGTCGGATTCGATATTGACCGAAGAGATGCAGTTCTGTATCGTGCCGCCGAAAATCTCGGCAACAATGCCGCCTGCCTTCTTCATGGAAGTATTGAGGGTACCTGCAACATTCAGGTTCTTGATGGTGCCGGTAAGAGCTCGGAAGAGACCTACGCCCTCCTCGGTTGCATACATGGTATAGGTAATAGTGTGGCCTTGGCCGTCGAAGGTGCCTGCATATTTGTTGTCCACTGTTGAGATCATCGGCATATCGCCATCAGAAGCATCGATGTCGTTTGTCACAACTGCATCGGCATCTGTCTCGCCGGCATTTACAAGTTCTGCAAACAGAACCAGTTCGACTGGAGTGCCTAGTTGATATACACCATCCACCTTCTTAGGCATGAACGAGAGAGCTGACAGATGGTCTTTTTGAGCTTCCTCGGCAGACGCAGCACCCTCGTAGTAGCTGATTAGCTGCTCCAGAAGCGTATTGATTTCATTCACTTCCGTTTCGTTGAAGAATGCGCTCATATCACTCATCATGTCGTTGAGTTTGTCATATTCTTGCATCAGATGGATGTAAGCTTTCTTGCAATCATATACTTCTTGGAAGAGTTCGGAGAACTGCTCAACAACGGCAAGCTTTGCCTCATTGCTTACTGCGCTTTCCGCTGCAGTTATCGCAAATCCCAGCTTCTTCTTTATCTCTTCAGAGAAGTTGGGATAGATGGTATATTCGTCGGCTTTGTACTCATATTTATTGAGTATCGTATTAGCACGTGCTGCCTGTGACTCCAGGACATTGTCGAGACCTGCACCGGCCTGGTCCAGCTCGCCATGATAGATGAGCTTCACGTTGCCGAAGCCCAGGGCGTCGTTCTCATGGCCTGTGCCGAGCACCTTGATTCCAATCGTCAGGGTGCCGTCGGTGACATTCGCGAGGATTGCATTCTGGTAGCGTCCGCTCTCGAATGCTCTGCAATAGCCTACCAGTCCACGGGGCACATAGCCGTCGTTGCCTTCGAAGTCCATTGCCTCGAAGTCGGGATATTCTCCTGTAAGGTTACAGTTGATGCCATCCACAGCATCGGCTGAGGGGAGCATATCTTCGATGAGCACCTGAAAATAGTTGGCTACTCCGTTTGCCATGAGCATGGCGGCATAGTTAGTATTTAACAGGTCGTCGGCACCCGGATAGGGACGGAACGCGCCATTGATTTGTACCTCATAGATACCATTTGCAAGGCCTGTAATGGTCTGGGACATATCCATAGTACTATTCCAGCATTCAGCCGCATGCATTGTGCTGCCTTCTGCCCCAGCATGTCCGGTTCCGAGTTGGCCTTCCCAACCGTTGAAGCCATCCACGAAGGTGGGGTTGGTTATCAGCATCGTCATGTCTGTTCCTGCAGAAGGTTCTTCCGTGATTGCAGCTTCCAGCATTGCATCTATCTTTTGGGTTTCTGCTCTAATCTCTTCTTCGGAAAGTTCGCACTCTTCCAAGATATAGAGAGCTGTTCCTCTGGGGAATGTGGCGCTGGGTTCATCATATGTGCGCAGGTATTCCTCCAGTTCCGTACGCTTCGAGCCAGAGAAATCGTCGTGTTCTACCAGATACTTGTCTGTATCCTCTACTTTTGCCTTGTAAGCAGCGTAAGCTTCTGCACAAGAGATGACGCTGGCACGCAATTCGAGGTTTTCGTTCCATTTAGCCATGAAGGCATCTATGTCAGAGCAATTCTCCAGAGCATCCAATGCGTCCTGATAGCTCTCCACAAGGCTCTTCTGTGCCAGGAGGTCTGTGCAATATCCACGTTCTGCGGCAAGAACCTTTTGAACAAAGTCTGCATAGGAGTCTGCATCGTAAGCATTACCGCAAACATCGCCAGCTTTGTAAACGCGTTCGTGAGTGGGGAACGGGACAGGGATTCTGTCGTCTTCTATGGTCTGATTCCAAATGATTTGCGACTGGTCGCCATTGAGCATGTAGCAAAGCATGCCGCTTGTGACATCTTCGGCCGTTACTTGGGTTGTATTGTTTTGATGCGAACCGAACTCGTTGACGAAATAGCAATTGTTGCAAGTCACATTGTCCGGATTGCGTGCAAAGGTGTAGGCATTGCCCTGACTGGTATCGATGTCGATAGTACCGGTGAAAGCGCAATTCGTAAGGGTTGACCGGGAGCCTGACCATCCGATGAAGGCGGCGCAGTTGTAACCCGTACCCGAAATGGTGCCGGCAAAGATACAGTTCTCAATGGTAGAACCGTCGGCACTGCCGCGACCAGCAAAACCGGCAATGGCAGCATCGCTTCCATACTCGCTTGTAATCTGAACCTCGCTCACGCAATTCAGGATCTTTCCGCCGAATATTTCGCCGACGAACGGGCCAACCTTGTTGTAAGGACTGGTCAGGTAGCCATCCATCCGCAGGTTCTGAATAGTGCCGTCGAGGTAGCGGAACAGGCCCCAACTGCTCGTTTCGGCAAAGAGGTCAACCGTCAAGGTCTTGTAGTTACCGTCGAAGATACCCTTGTAATGGTTGCTGCTTGTACCGATAACGGTAAAGTCAAGGTCGGAAATGTCGATATCATCCAGCAATTTCGCATTGGCAGTATTGTTTCCGCCGTTTACGAGACCTGCGAACCAAGCAAACTGATCGGCTGTTTCTATCTGATAGAAGCCGTCAACCAAAGGAGCCATGCTGGGATCTGCCTTACCACAGATGATACAGAAGCCGTTCTCATATTCGTGGTCGGGGATGTCCTGTGTCTTTGTATTGGAAAAGGTGAGATCCGAGCCGTCGGCGCTGTAGCCTGTGCAGTCCAGATTACCTGCGGCATAGACCTGCTGGCTGCTCGAGAAGGGCAGCGGAACAAGATCGGTGCCAAGCGTCTGCCACCAGCTGATTTCAGTCTGGTCGCCATTGAGCATATAGCAGAGTTCTCCAGATGCCACCTGCTCCTCTGTCACCTGAGTACTGCCCTCGTTATAGGTAACCCATTCGTTTACATAGAAGCAGTTGCTTACCGATACGACTGTTGGGCGGCGCGCAATGGTGTAGCTGACATTCTCGTTAGGATAAGCTTCGTCGCCGATGATGGTTCCGGTGAACACACAGCCTGTGACGGTAGCGTTGCAGCCATCGCCGGCCCAACCCACGATACTGGCCATGTTGCCTGCTCCCGGAGTTTCAATGGTGCCGTCGTAGATGCAATTGCGGATGACCACACCGGCTGCACTGCATCGTGCACAAATACCGGCATAGCAGGCATCTAACACGGCTGTACCAATGATGTCGACCGATGAATAGCAGTTCTCGATGGTGCCTGCGAAGCACTCGCCCACGATACCGCCAATTTTGTTTATACCGGTGGTAATGGTGCCGTCCACCTTTAGATTTTTCACTGTGCCCGACAGGCCGCCGAACAGGCCGGAGCTGGCAGCATTGAACGTTACATTGTAGGTGATGCAATGGAACTTGCCGTCGAAGGTACCGGCATACTTGTGGTCGCCGATATCACCTATCATCACGAAATCCTCGTAGTCAATATCAGCAGTCAGCACGGCATCAAGTTCCGTGTTGCCCTCGTTGACTGCCAAGGCAAAGTTTCTCAAATCCTCCGACGTGGAGATTTGAACGATGCCGTTCTCATAGACTAAGTCTTCATAGCCTTCCGCACGGGAGGCCAATCCGAAGCCGAGAAGCACCGCAAGAAGTAGCGTAACTTTCTTCATGTTGTGGAAATTAAGAGTTAATAAAATGGTAATTATTGGGAATTTGAGTATTGAGGTCGGAATTATGTCTCTTTGTAAGTTTCGCCTTACAAAGTTAGCAAAATTTCATCATTCCTCAAAGAAGGGCTGCAAAGATTTTGCAAAAAAGCACGAAATAAATCATGATATCGGTCATTTCTGCTACAAAAAGCACATCTACCATTATATAAAATGCAAAAAATTGCCTCTCGGGAACTGCCTTTTAGTTGTTACCCCACCCCTACCCCTCCCCTTAGATGGGAGGGGAGTTAGGATGCCTGCTCTCCGCCCCTCCCCTTAGATGGGAGGGGGATTAGGATGCCTGCTCTCCGCCCCTCCCCTTAGATGGGAGGGGAGTTAGGATGCCTGCTCTCCGCCCCTCCCCTTAGATGGGAGGGGAGTTAGGATGCCTGCTCTCCGCCCCTGTAAGGGGAGGAGTGGCCGAAGGCCGAGGTGGGGTGATTCCACACCCTTTGGGGCGAACCAAGCCCCTGACAATCACATTTTGCACTAAATGCCGATGGTTAGAAGGGTGCAGGTAATGATGAAATAACCTTACCGTACAGCAACAAAAATCTTTACAATATTTTGCATGATGAAGTGCGGCGTTTTGAGGTATGGCACAGGGCGTTTACCAACGCCGCACGCGAAGATTGCAAACGCCGCACGCGAAGTTGGTAATTACCGCGTGTGGAGTTGCCCATCTCCGCAGGCGAAATTTCGGCTCAAACCATGCGCTGTTTGACCGTTCTGCGTGTGGTGAATATACTTTCTTTGCTTTGCGCCTAAAAACTCTGTTTTGTAACCAGTTGATTATCAGTACAGATTTGATTTAAGCCCTTTTTCTGCGTTTTAGGTAGAAAAGTGCCACAAAACGAAAAATAAGCTTTTAGAGCGTGTCTTTCCTGGAAATATGTTTACAAAACGAGTATGGTATCTCTAAATTCTTGATGTTTGACATTTCTAATTCTTGTTTTGTTGATGATACGATAAATCGCGGCTGCAACGCTATGTGCAGCCGTTTCTCTTTGCTTCGTGAAGTGAAAATTTTTGGGAATCCATTGAAGAGCATTACTACGTTCCCATCGTCGAAGATGAAGAATACACGGAAGATGTTGCCGCCATGTTCGGCACGGAGTTCAAAAATCTCGTCGCGCAGGTATTTGACGAATTTGGCATTGACTCGCTCCTGTGTCTTCAACATATCAATGACATAGAACACTTTACGGGCTTCGGCATCGCTAAGAGTGTCAATGAAGTCTTTGAAGTAGTTTTTGTATGCAGATATGGTTCTTTCGCATCTCATGGGTTAAAAGATATGAAAAGTTTTCATATCAAGCAACTTTTAGGAAAAACATAATGTCCTTTGGAGTTAATTTGTGATTTTTGCGTACCTTTGCGGTATGAATTCCACATTACTGCAAGCCGTATGAAGCGAATACTTAGAGTCGACAACCCGAATGACTACGCGCGGTTTGTAGATGCACCTGTCTTGCATCCGCTGGTGAGCATCATCCACTACGATGAGTTGCAGCCCTTCCGTCACAGCCTGAACAACTATGGCGTCTATGGACTGTTCATTCAGCGGCAGTTTCCCTTCAATCTCTCATACGGCATGAGGAAATTGCAGGTTAGTGATGCCTCGATTATTGCCGTTGGACCAGGACAGATAGGCGGCTTGGAAGACAACGGCGAGCGCATCTCGTTGTGCGGTTGGGTGCTGCTATGGTCGCCCGAACTGATGCACGGCACAGAACTGGAACGCCAGATTGATCGCTATCAGTTCTTTTCGTATTTCTTCACCGAATCGCTTCGGATGGAACCCGACGAATGGCTCAGCATCACGCAGTTGCTTTCTCAGATGCGGGAGGAATTGGTTCATAAAGATGATTCTCCTTCCTTGAGAAGCATCCTGTTGGCGTATTTGCGTCTGATTCTTGAATACTGCAACCGAATTTACCAGCGACAACTTTCCGAAGAGGATAGGGGCGAGGCCGACCTGCTGAAACGCTTCCACAACTTACTGCAAACCTATTTCCGCGAGAACCGTCAGCTGTCGAACGGCTTGCCGACCGTCGCCTATTGTGCCTCGGAGCTGGCCTATTCGCCACGCTACTTTGGCGATATCGCCCACAAGGCGACAGGCGGCACGGCCATCGGCTACATCCATAACTATGTCATAAACCAAGCGAAAAGTCTGTTGATGCAAGGACACAACATCAGCGAGACATCACGCTTGCTGGGCTTTGATTTCCCTCATCATTTCACCCGTCTTTTCAAGCGCATAACAGGCATCACACCCAGCTGTTTTTTAGGGAAATAACCAATTTGGTTGAAAATATCATGTTTCCCACACAAAATCTACTTTCAAGATGCGGAAGTTACTATTTCAAGTTTCGCAAGTTATATAATGTAGTTTAGTGGGAAATCTTGGATGTATTCGGTTTGCTCTCGTGATGTTGTGAAAATCCACACGAGGATTTTGGCAAATTCACACGAGGATTTCAGCAAATCCACGCGAGGCGTGCGGATGGATGTTGTCAGGGCGATATTGTGCCTTTGCCATGAATGCTATGAGTATCTTGGTCATGGAGGCAAATAACTGAAGTTTTCCATCCTTGTGAGGACATCACTCCATTACGACGCTGAATGTTCCCTTCGTATTGAACTTAGGCGAAGAAGCGGTGATGTTTACCACACCCTTTTCGTCTTGCGGTTGGATAATCAGGAGGGCCTGACCGCGGAAAGTGGTGGGCTTCAGTGAGCGGAAGGAACGGACGTCGTAGGGATGCCCTGTGCCGGCTACTGCAATATGTCGGGCACCAGAGGTCTTGATATCGAGAGGTATCTCGGCTGTCGGACAGAGATTGCCATCGGCATCCACCACACGGAGATAGATATAGGCAAGATCGTTGTGCGAGGATGAAATGACAGAGTTGTCGGCAGTACGGCCGCTATTCACAGGCACAAACTGTATGGCGGCAGGAGCGCCGGATGTGCGGAAGGTGACCTCTGCACGTTTACCCTTCACAACCTCTGCTTTCAGTTCTCCTGGCTCGTATGCCACCCAGAAAGTGGCGGTGTAGGTGTCTTGACTGACATCCTGTTCTCCAATAACACGGCCATTGACAGAAAGGCGGACGCGGGACTCACGGGTATAGACATTCACACGCAGGGAATCGCTTCGGTGACCGTTAATGTCGTGAACGACACCAGTTTTCAGAGTGGCATTGTCGTACTTCTCCGGACGGATGTCAACAGGAAGGTAGCCACACACATTCGGACCATCATAGTAGGCGCGGTCGTACCAGTTCCAATGGTTCTCCTCAGCCGTCCAGCACCATCCCTGAGCATCTTCATACTCGCCGTCAGTCACCGACGGACGTACAGCCATAGCTATCGGGCGCTCGCCCCATACCACATCACGGTAGTAGGACTGAGGCTTCTTCACACCAGTGATGTCAAGGTCGCCACACCAGGCGCAGAACCACGGCCACGCCAGCAGCTGTATCCAGCGGCCGCGGTCGCTGCGCTCGAGGGCATGACTGAGGCCCGCCTCGCCGATGTAGTCGATGGCCGTCCACTCAAAGTCGCCTATGACATAGGGGAGGCGCTCGATGGTGTTCCATATTGCTGCCACGGCATTGGGGTATGATTCGGTACCGCACATGATGCGCTGGGGAAACTTCTCGTGGTCGCTCTTGTAGCGCCGTAGCTCGTAGTTGTAGCCGCCCACTTCAACCAACTCAAATGCCCTTGGCGAATCCTTATCCCATGTCATCTTCTGCTGCTGGCGGTCCCAATAGTCGTTCACGGCGAGTGTCGTAGGGCGCGTGGCATCCTTGTTCTTGATGGCACGGGTGATAGCATCGGCAATCTCCTTGCCACGCGGCACGTCGGAACGTTGGGCTATCTCATTGCCGATACTCCACATAATGACAGAGGGATGGTTGCGGTCGCGACGCACCATCAGTGCAGCATCATATTCAAAAATGGTGACGCCCGTGCCCACAGGTTTCCCGTCGATGATGACCTGTTTTTCCTTTGAGAAGTAGTTGCTATAGTCGTCGCGCCGTTTGGCTTCTTCCCACTGGTCGAAGCACTCGTCGATGACCAGCAGGCCGATACTGTCACACGCATAAAGGAATGCCTCGGAAGGCAGGTTGTGGCTGGTGCGCACGGCGTTGTAGCCCTGCGCCTTCAGCAGTTCCACTTTGCGCACTTCGGCGCGGTCGATGGCAGCAGTGCCAAGCAAACCATTGTCGTGGTGGACACAGCCGCCACGAAGTTTGGTTGGTTTTCCATTGAGCAGAAATCCCTTGTCGGCAGAAAACGAAATGGTACGGATGCCAAGTGGTATTGTCAGAGCATCGTGTTCACCGGAAGCAGTATGCAGACTGACTCGGGCGGTATAACGGATGGGAGAATCAGGTGACCACAAACGTGGAGATTTCACAGTGAGTTCGGTGGAGACAACAACCCCGTTGACGGGTTTGTCAGCTGTAGCCACCACACGACCATCTGCATCTTTTATCTCCACTTTCATCACACAATTAACCGGTGTGGTGTTCTCATTGAAGACCTTTGCTGAAACCCTGACCTTTGCACTCTTCCCTTCTACCACCGACGCATCAACGTATGTGTCCCATTCGTCCAGATGCAGTTTGTCTGTCATCTCCAGCCAGACGTGGCGGTAGATGCCGCTACCAGCATACCAGCGGCAGTTCAGCCCTTCGCTGACTGTTCTGACAGCGATGGTGACCAGCTGCTCATCTTGTGTGTTGCGATTCGACTTGTCGCTTAGAATAGCATTCAAATCCACAACAAAGGGCATGAATCCAAAGACATTCATCGCTGCCTTCTTAGCGTTCACCCATACCTCTGCCTGATTATAAACTCCGTCGAAGCGTAGGCGGAACACTTTCTGACGGATGGCATCATCTACGGAACTGCCAGGCAGGCGGAACGACTTGCGGTACCATCCCGAGCCGCCTATCGTCTGACCTGAATCGGAGTCGCCAATGCTGAGCCGCGAGAATGGCCCCACTTGCCAGTCATTCCACTCCGCAGTCTGTTGGCGATAGTCGTGAGTGTATGCCAATGGCTCCATACTGAAATCGTGGGGTACGATAACCTCGTGCCATTTGGAATCGTCGTAATTCACCGCCTCGGCATTGATGGCTGCGCCGCGATGAAAGCGCCAGCCCTCATCAAATGATTGTTTACGCTGTGCCTTGACTGCCGAAGGGACTAAGAGTGCCAGACCAATGGCAACCATTAGGCATATGTTATTCTTCATGTCAATTATATTTAATGTGAGTTCGACGAAAATAAATGTTTATAAATTTGGTGATTAGCGAGAATAGTGTACCTTTATAGTTCTCAATTACAAAGTAGAACAAACAATAATCGCTATATTCTTTCCTCCGGTCAAGCGCAGCTGAAATCAGTTTGTTAAGCGATGGGATAGAATCCTCATCTGGTGATGTGTTGACAAAGTATGGTGTAAGTATTCATTCTTCTCAAACCATTAAAGCTATCGTGTATTTACTTGCCGACGCAGAAAGAAGAGAAGATGTTGTGGAGGACATCTTCGGATGTGATTTCGCTGCCGGTGATTTCGCCGAGGTGGTGGAGGCACGCTCGGAGGTCTTCGGCAACCAGGTCTGTGGGTGTCTGTGTGGCGAAGGCTTTCTTGGAGCGGCGGAGGGCTTTGAGTGCTTGCTTGAGGGCGTTGTAGTGGCGGACGTTTGTCACGATAGCGTGTGTGTCGTCGAGGTTGGTGGGCAGGGAAACTTCCTTTACCAAGGCGTTGCGGAGAAGGTCCAGACCGTCTCCATTGGCTGCGGAAATATGGAACAAACGACTGTCCGGCTGACGGTGATAGAGGTAAGAACTGCTGGGCAGCGTCATGTCGCACTTGTTGATGACTTGCAGGACAATCTGGTCATCCCTGAAGTCGATGTCTGGGAAGGGCTGGTTGCTTTCTGTCAAGAGCAATATGATTTTGGCTTTCTCGGCAGCCTGCATGGAACGCTCTATGCCCATCCGCTCCAGCTTGTTTTGTGTGCTGCGAATGCCTGCAGTATCAATAAAGCGGAAGGTTATTCCGCCGATTTGTGTCGTGTCCTCTATAAGGTCGCGTGTCGTTCCCTGAATGCTCGAGACGATAGCCCTTTCCTCACCCACAAGGGCATTGAGGAGGGTCGATTTGCCAACATTCGGTGCACCGATGATGGCGACGGGTATGCCGTTTTTGATGGCATTGCCCACTTGGAACGAGTCTGCCAATTGGCTGATATGAAGCTCAATCTTATCCATCAGCTCTGAGAGTTTCTTCCTGTCTGCGAACTCTACATCCTGGTCGTTGAAGTCAAGTTCGAGCTCGAGCAGGGAGGTGAGGTGCAGGAGTTGTCCTTGCAGGTCTTTGAGCTCTTGGCTGAACTGCCCCCGCATCTGGCTCATTGCCATCTGATGTGTTGCCTGTGTGGAAGAGGCAATGAGGTCGGCCACGGCTTCTGCCTGACTGAGGTCGAGCTTGCCGTTCATGAAGGCTCGCATCGTATATTCACCGGGCTCTGCCTGTCGGGCGCCTGCCCAGATGAGCGACTCCAGCAGGTTCTTCACGATATAGGAACTGCCGTGACAGCTTATCTCGGTGCTGTCCTCGCCCGTATAGGAGTGGGGTGCACGGAAGACTGAGACAAGCACCTCGTCGAGTTCCTTGCCGTCCATATCCTTGATTTGTCCGAAGTGCAGGGAATAGCCTTCTGCTTTGTCAAGAGGCTTCGAGAAGATGCTTCCGGTAATGGCAACGGCATCAGGACCGCTGACGCGAACAACGGCGATGGCTCCACCTGGAGGGGTGGCAAGGGCGCAAATGGTATCTTGTTTCATCTTATTACATTTAATATGAAAGATTTAATATTGAAGATTTAATATTGAAGATTGAAAAATTGAAGATTGAAAAATGAGAGGTTAGTATTGTGAACGCATTTGGATGTTATGTATTGAGTACAGTCTGTCGTTCTTCTGGGGTGAGGCCGTAGAGGTCGAAGACGCGGGTGTCTATCTCCTGGTCTGTCTCGCTTATTTGCTCTCTTAGTGTGTTGCAGGCTGTGTTGTAGTCGTTGAAGTATGGCTCCCATTCGTCTTGCTGCGAGAGGGAGAGGCGTATCTTCTGCTTCTTCAGCTCTGCCACGAAGCCTGCAAAGTCCAGCTCATCGAAGGTTTGTAGGGCTGTTGTTATCTTCACGCCCTCCAAGTTTTCACCCAAACGACGCAGGAAACGAGAACGCTTCTCCTGCAAAACCTTATGAAGGGAGAGCATCTTATCGGCAAGGGCAACGAAGAGCTGCTGGGCATCAAGGGGTATTACCTTGATATATGTATTCTTTAGGTTAGGAGCAGAATAAAGCAAGTACCCACCAGACATTCTTAATCCATCAAACAAGCATTCGAACATGTAATTGTAAAGCTTTGAATTCAACCAACACAATACATATTCTGGAATAAAGTCCTCTTTGAATGAATGTACACAATTTGTATCAATAGATGCATATTCTCCATTCTTATCGAAGAATGCCTCGCAAGAAAGACCAATTTTTGATATGATAATCTTTGGAGATGCATAAAGAGTGTGTCGATTTGCGGATATAAAACTATTGTCTTTGGGAAGAAACGGCTTTAGATATTGTTTTCCTTGTTTTGTTAGCGTTGAAATACCCCACATCGTAATGAAGGGGTCAATCGTACCAGTATTAATGAGTTTATAGCCGACGCCTTCTTCGTTTATTAATGAGGCATAATCGTCTGCTTCTTTTGCCGTTGAAGTTGCATTTATATCTCCTACAACAGATAATGGCTGGCTTTGATTAATAACCTTTTGGGTAATTGCCAGTTTGTCATTAAGCAAGAAGCCTAATATTGTATCTTCAAGTATGTCTAACTTATTTGAAGGATACCATTTGCTTACAAGCTCTTGATTATCATCAAACTTACCACATAATACACAATCATTCCTACCATTCTGAATCATCGTAATAACAGGATAGGTTGATGCATCCTCAAAAACTTTCTTGTCTGAATAATCAATTAGTTGATAGAATGAGTATTGCTTGATTATAAATTGTCTTAATGCTGTACCATAACTTGCTGATAAATATCTATTGGGTGTAATATATGCAAGAACGCCATTAGGCTTTATCATAGATAATCCCTTCTCGAAGAAATAAATATATAGATCAACTGTTCCTTTTGCAGTAGAGTACTGCTTCTTTAGATAATTGTATTCTTGTTCAGAATAACTCTTTTTCAGTTCTATTGCATTCACATACGGCGGATTGCCAATCACGACATCAAATCCTCCTTTGGCGAAGACTTGCGGGAACGCTTTCTGCCAGTCGAATGCTTTTTCGCCGGCGATGGCTGGGTCGCTGATGAGCGAGTTGCCGCACTTGATGTTCTGGTTCAACGTGTTGAGTTTGCGACGGGGTTGGGCTGTGCGTAGCCAGAGAGCCAGTTGCGCTATCTCGACACTCTCTTCGTTGATGTCCACGCCAAAGAGGTTGTGCTCCAGAATCTCTTTGTCTATATCGGGATAGACGATTGTGGATTCGGTCACTTTGGCTTCCATTACGTCGATTTTGTGGTGCTCGTCTATCAGGAAACGAAGTGCTGCATTCAGGAAGGCACCCGAACCGCAAGCGGGGTCGAGAATCGTGATTTGCTTGAGCCATTCACGATATTGCGTCAGCTTGTCGAGCAGGCGAATCTTGGTTTGCTTTTGTCGGTGAGTGTCGGCAAAGTACTCTGCCTCGTCGATGCCCAGTTCTTGCTTCTTTTCCGTGCAGAGACGGCCTACGGTGTTCTCGACTATATATTTAGTTATGTATTGGGGCGTATAGAAGACGCCGTCCTGCTTGCGCTTGGAAACTGTAGGCGTTTCGCCATTGTTGATTTGCTGGGTGACTTCTTCGATTTCGCTGAGGGAGTTCTCGAAGATGTGGCCGAGGATGTTGACATCGACTTCACTCTCGAAGTCGTATTCCGAGAGGCGCTTGGTGTGCTCCACAAGCACAGCGTCGGAGATTGTGATGTTGTCGAGCACTTCATCGGGCTTGAACAGACCTCCGTTGTAGGCGAAGATTTCGTACTTCTTGCCTTGGAAGCCTGTGTTCATATAGCCGAAATACTTCTTGATGCGCTCGTAGAAAGGAAAGTAGTCGCCATGATCGTTCATTTCCTCCCACCAGTTGATGATTTGCATCATGGAGTTTGGGGGCAAAAGTGCGCAGTCTTCGGCAAAGAAGATGAAGAGCAGGCGGTCGAGCAGCTTTTGTGTCTTCTTGAAGAGCAGGAGCTGGTCGTAGTCGGGATTGTGAGCGACGATGTCGGCAAAGAGGTCTCGCTTGAACTGGGAGTAGTCCTTGTAGAGCGCCTTTGTTATCTGGTCTTCGCTGGAGACGGATTCCTGCTTCATCTTCAGGGCTGTTTCCTGCTTTACTTGCTCGAAAGCGAGGCAGAGGTACATTTCGCGAAACTCCTGCTCTGTGAGCGTGAAGAGGTTCCACTCAATGTGCTCCACCGTATTGTCGATGTAGAGGCGCAATTTCTCGAAGTTGGAAATGACGACCAATCGGGCATCGGGATGCTGGTTCTTGTATCCAAAGGCTTGTGTCTCCACTTTCGAGAGGTCGGGCGTCTTGTGGTCCTTCAGCTCGATGATGCCCACAACCTTTTCTTCAATCAAGATTGCGCCATCGGCTTTCTTGGAGTTCGTCTCGTTCTTCTGCTCGGTGATAAGGTTGAAGTCGGGCGAGGGATTGAGCGTGTAGCCAAGCACCTTGACGAAGAGTTCGCGCAGGAAACCTTCCTGGAACTGCTCCTCCTTCGACTGGAGGATGTTCTGCTGTATGTCGGCATTGAGGAAATAGCTTTGGAACATGCTCCACGCCTCGGCCATCCGTTCAGCAGGCAGCAGGGCGAGGTATTTCCTGAGGATGTTTTTTTGGAATAGCATAAAGGCGATGAGTTCGGTTTCTCGGGCGTAAAGTTACGAAAAAGATTTCATTCTCAAAAAATCATTTCCTACTTTTTTATTTATGTCTGTCTGTATAGGATTTAAATGCTTTGAGAAGATGTCTTGATAGTCTTCTCCAGTGGTATTATAAAAATCCTCGTGTGGATTTTGTAAAATCGACACGTCGATTTGCCCAAATGGACACGTCCTTTCTTACAAGTCCTTACGAGTTATCAGAAACCTTCACTCGTATTGGTCCCAGAAGGTCAAAGTGTGTTGAGGGCAGATTCAAGGACTTTGAGGTCGCGCTCGGTTGTTGCCCAGCTCGTTACGAAACGGCAGAGGGTGCGGTCTGCGTCGATGGGCTCCCAGGTCTCAAAGAGGACGTCCTGCATGATGTGCTTCATCTGCTTGTTTGTGAGCTCAACGAACTGCTGGTTGGTGCTGGAGTCGCGAAGAGGGATGCCTGCATCCGCAAAGATTTGACGCATTTTCATTGCCATGTCGATAGCGTGCTTGGCAATCTTCATGTAGAGGTTGTCCGTGAATAATGCATCGAACTGTACGCCAGCGAGACGGCTCTTGGCAAGCAGGGCTCCGTGCCGCTTCACGATGTTCATGAAGTGGCGTGGGGCATTACCTTGAGGGAAGACAACTGCCTCGCCACAGAGTGCCCCGACTTTTGTGCCGCCAATATAGAAGACATCACAATGGCTGGCCAGCCAAGCGAGGTCGAAGTCGCATTCCGAAGATGCCAGTCCGTAGCCCAGACGTGCTCCGTCGATGAAGAGTTTGAGGTCGTATTGACGGCAAACGGCAAGTATCTCTTCTATCTCTTTGGCGCTATAAACGCTCCCGAGTTCCGTGGGGAAGGTGATATAGACCATGCCCGGGATGACCATGTGCTCGAGTGTCGGGTCGGCATGGAAGGCTTTGAGCCAGGCTTCCAGTTCGCCTGCATCCATCTTGCCACCATGAGAGGGCAGGGTGATGACCTTGTGTCCGCTGGCTTCTACGGCTCCCGACTCGTGCACATTGATGTGGGCCGTCTGCACGGCTATCACGCCTTCGTAGGTCTGAAGCATGCCATCGATAACTGTCGCATTAGCCTGTGTACCGCCAACAAGGAAGAAGATGTCGGCATCGGGGCACTTGCAAGCAGTCCGGATCTTGTTTCGTGCTTGCTCACTCCAATCATCAAAACCATACGATTGGCTCTGCTTTCCGTTCGTCTCAAGCAGATGACAAATCACCTCAGGATGGGCACCATTGTTATAATCACTCTCGAAGGAAATCTTCATCGCTATTTCTTTTTACACCATGTATTGGCTATTATAAGGAATATCACAACGAGGGATATCAATCCTGCAATCATTCCATATTGCTGCATCTGCGAGGCAAAAGGCAGAAGAGCGACAAAAATGCTGGAAAGCAGAAGCATAATGACGGTCGCAAGTCTCAATCGCTTGATGTTTACCTTCTCTTTCTCTTCCTTGCTTGCAGTGTTGTACCCAGCAATGAGGCCATCGCCCTTACCCAAAGCAATGACTATGCTCATTATCAGAGGAATAAGGGCAAAGATAACTGATATTGTTATTTCTGCCATACCTTTATTAGATGCGGTCAAGCACAAGCTTGATGAGGTTGTCGATGCTGCCTTTGTATTCGGTGTTCATCTCCTTTGCATAACGGTTGGCAATTACCATGCAGCATGTCATGGCACGATGTCCGAGCAGGGCAGCAAGGCCGGCAAGAGCCGACGACTCCATTTCGAAGTTGCAAATCTTCAGCTCTTTTCCGTCGGAAACATAGCGGAAGGACTCTATCTTCTCGTTCTGATTCGGGTCTTGAATCTTGAGGCGAATCTGGCGTCCTTGTGGTCCGTAGAATCCGCCGCAAGCCACCGTGATGCCACGAAGCATTTCCTTGCCCGCAACTTGCTCTATGAGAGAAGGATTCGCGGTTGCCACATACGGCGCTCCTTTCTGCGGACACCAGTTCATGTGGCTGGTGAAAGCCTTCTCCAACTCGAGGTCGCAGACATCGTTTCTTCCAGCATAGTAGTTGAGCAAGCCGTCGAAGCCGATGCTCTTCACGCTGGCTATAAATGTGCCGAGCGGTGCCTCGGGCTGAAGGCCGCCACAGGTGCCGATGCGGACAAGCGTGAGTGTCCGATGTTCTGGCTTGTCCTGACGCTCCTTGAAGTCGATGTTGGCGAGGGCATCCAGCTCGTTTATCACGATGTCGAGGTTGTCGCAACCGATGCCGTGACTGAGGCAAGTGATGCGTTTCCCCTTGTAGGTGCCTGTGATTGTGTGGAACTCGCGGCTCTGTATCTCACATTCTTTCGTGTCGAAATGCGCGGCAACTGTGTCGACTCGACCTGGGTCGCCAACAAGAACCACGCGGTCTGCCAGCTGTTCGGGCTTGATGTGAAGATGGAATATGCTGCCGTCTTCGTTGATGATAAGCTCAGATGGTTCGTACTTTTTCATGGTGGGCGGTATTATTTGTTAAGTTCCAATCTGCGTATTTCCTTTTCGAGGTCCAATCCTTCGGCAGCGAGGCGTTCTACCTTGGATTCTAATAGAAGGATTTGCGACTTCGTTTGTGAGCGCTGGGCCTCAGTCATAGCGGCATACTTGTCGCGAAGGGCTTTCAGTTCTGCTGTCCTTGCCTCACATTCCTTCTGTGTTTCGAGCCAGACTTTAGCCTTTTGCTGAGCCTGTGGATTCTTGAAATCAGATGAGGTATAGTATGTCTTGCTGTCGTTTACGACGAAGGTGAACTCGCGGTTTTTCTTTTCATTCTTAGACTCTTGACGGGCTTCTGCGAGACGTTTCTTTGCGGCGTTGACAGCATTCATGTCTTTCCAAGTGTCCTTGATGGACGCGATGCGTGCCAGCGAGGCGAGTTTGGTCTTGCCAATCTGCTCTTCGTTGTAGATGCGACGGGTCTCTGTGGGAATGAACGTATAGAGGCAAACCTTGTCTTCCGGCTGGTTGCGGTCGGTGACGAACCAGCCCAACTGCTGGAACTCATCTATGACCATCATGTAGTCGTTGGCAGGCGAGTTGAAAGGCATTCCGATGTTCTCGGGGGCGAGGAACTGCTGGTTGTCGGCATCATAGCGTGTCATGAAGATATCGTAACCACCGATGCTTTCCTCACACACCGCAGCATAGTAAATCGTGATGCCGTCGGTGAGCATGAACGGGAAGTTGAAGTTCTCACCTTCCTCCTCTTGGAGTCCTTTCAGTTGGCGTTCCATCGACCATTCTCCACCGATGAGCGACTTCTCCTTCAGGCGCAGATGCCCTTTCTGGTTGGGTTCTGCATAGACGATGCGATTGCCCAACTCGTTGCAGAAGAGCGTGCAGTTGTTGTCCACGGACTTGAAGAACTCGGAGCACTTCATTATGGTGCCGCACTCCTGCGACAGCCTTATCTGCTGCAGCACCTCTTTTCTGGGCAGTACCACGCTGTCGATGAAGGTCACTTGCTCTGTGGCGTGAAGTTTGATGCGCGACTTGCGGGCCGTCTCCAGCAAAGCCTCTTCTTGGATGGTCGGAAGCTTTTTCTTTGTCAGCTCGGCAATCTGATGCTGCAGGATTTCCTCGGCAAGAGCGAAGTCATAATCAGCCATTGCCTCTTGGGGCGTGACGGTATAGACAGGCTGCTGCACCTTCTTTCCTCTGCGTTGGGCAGAAACAGAAAGGACTGCAAGCAAGGCTAAAAATATGATGAGGGGTTTCTTCATGTTCGGGCGATTATTTGAATATGAAATACACGGCGAGCACAAGGCAGATGAGTGCCGCGAGGTGGTTCCAGTGCAGGTGTTGCCCTTGGAAGAGGATGTTGGCGATGACGCAGAAGACAATCAAAGAGATGACTTCCTGTATGACTTTTAGCTGCATCAGGTTGAACGGTCCGCCGTTGTCGATGAAGCCGATACGGTTGGCAGGCACCAGGAAGCAATACTCTATGCCGGCTATCATCCACGAGAAGCCGATGACGGCAATCAGCGGCCAGTTCGACGAGATGCCTGCCTGGTTGAGCTTCAGGTGTCCGTACCATGCAAGTGTCATGAAAACATTGCTGCAAACCAGCAGTAAAATAGTATAAAGTCCACTCATTTTTGTTGTCTTTTTTATGATGTCGTGCGGGGGTTGAAAACGCCGCGTGCGGCGATGGTGATTTCCGCGTGCGGCGATGGCAATCCCCGGCTGCGGCGATTGCCAATTCCGCGTGCGGCGTTTTCAAGCCCCTCTTACGCTGTTGTCAAATACTCCTGCATAGCCGCTGCAGCACGGCGTCCGTCGCCCATTGCCAGGATGACGGTCGCGCCACCACGAACGATGTCGCCACCGGCAAAGATGGTCGGGATGTTGGTCTGCATGCCGTCGTTCACGACAATGGTATTCTTGCGGCCAAGCTCAAGACCCTGTATCGAATTGGGTACGAGAGGATTGGGACTTACGCCGACAGCTACGATGGCCTGGTCGATGGCGATGGTTTCGGTTGCTCCCGGAATGGGCACAGGCGAACGGCGTCCGCTGGCATCAGGCTCGCCAAGCTCCATCTTCTGGAGCACCACTTCACAGACATTTCCCTTCTCGTCTGCATGATACTCGAGGGGATTGTGCAGGGTGAGGAATTCTATTCCCTCTTCTTTTGCGTGCTTCACCTCTTCGAGACGCGCCGGCATCTCTTCCTCGCTTCTGCGATAGACGAGGAGTACGCGCTCGGCACCCAGGCGCTTTGCCGTGCGGCAGCTGTCCATAGCGGTGTTGCCGCCACCCACTACCATCACATTCTTCGCCTTCTTGATGGGCGTAGCGTACTCAGGATTGCTTGCATCCATGAGGTTGACGCGTGTCAGGTACTCGTTGCTCGACATGATGCCGTTCGAGTTCTCGCCAGGAATGTTCATGAAGTTGGGCAGACCTGCGCCGGAGCCTACGAAGATGCCCTTGTAGTCTTCCTTCTCAAGGTCGGCAATCGTGATGGTCTTGCCTACGACGCAGTCCTTCACGAACTTCACGCCGATCTTCTCCAGGTTCTGTATCTCGACATCGACAATCGCGTTGGGCAGACGGAACTCGGGAATGCCGTACTTCAACACGCCGCCAATCTCGTGCAGGGCTTCGAAGACAGTCACGTCGTAGCCGGCCTTTGCCATATCGCCTGCGAAACTCAGTCCCGAAGGACCAGAGCCGATGACTGCAATCTTCTTGCCGTTCTTCTCGGCCACATCGGGTAGAGACATCTTGCCAGACTGGCGCTCGTAGTCGGCAGCGAAGCGTTCCAAGTTGCCGATAGCGACGGCCGGCTCGTTCATCTTCAGGTGGATACATTGTGCCTCGCATTGCTTCTCCTGAGGGCAGACACGACCGCAAACGGCGGGCAGGGAAGAGGTCATCTTCAGCACTCGGGCTGCATCGAGGAACTCGCCACGCTCGATGTTCTTGATGAACGACGGGATATTGATGCCGACGGGACAGCCCTGCATACAGGTCGGGTTGGCGCAGTCGAGACAGCGCTTTGCCTCTGTCATGGCCTGCTCTACAGTCAAGCCCTGGTTCACCTCCTCTGTTCTCGTCGTAGCACGATAGACAGGATCGAGCTCGGGCATCTTGCAGCGCTCAATCTGCATACGTTCCTTTGCCTTCATCGACTTGCGAAGTTCTTCGCGCCATGGAGCAGAACGGTCGGTGAGCAGAGAAGCCCCCTCCCCGCTCCCCCTTTGGGGGAGTGCCTCATTGCCGCTAAGTTCATGCTGGATTTTGGTCGAAGATGTGGCACTCCCCCAAAGGGGGAGCGGGGAGGGGGCTGCCAGCCACTTCTCATAGGCTTCTGCCTCCTCTGCCTTGAACGCACCGCCGCGTTGCATCATCTCGTTGAAGTCAACCTGATGGCCATCGAACTCAGGGCCGTCCACGCAGACGAACTTTGTCTTGCCGCCAACACTTACGCGGCAAGCACCACACATACCTGTGCCGTCCACCATGATGGTGTTGAGGCTGACGTCGGTCGGGATGTCGTATTTCTTAGTCAGCAGGCAGCAGAACTTCATCATGATGGCAGGACCGATGGCGAAGCACTTGTCCACCTTCTCGCGCTGTATGACTTCTTCCATGCCGACTGTCACCACGCCTTGCTTGCCGTAAGAGCCGTCGTCGGTCATGATGATGACCTCGTCGCTTGCGGCACGCACCTCGTCCTCCAATATGATGAGCTCCTTGCTACGTCCTGCAATCACGCTGATTACTTTATTTCCAGCTGCCTTGAGAGCCTGGATGATGGGCAGCATGGGAGCCGTTCCCACGCCACCACCTGCACAGAGCACGGTGCCGTAGTTCTCGATGTGAGTGGCGCGACCAAGAGGTCCGACCACATCGGCTATATAGTCTCCCTCATTCAGGGCGCAGAGCTGACTCGTGCTGGCACCAACCGTCTGGATAACCAGCGTGATAGTTCCTTTATCTTTATCGCTGCCAGCTATGGTTAGGGGCACTCGCTCGCCCTTCTCGTCAACGCGAACGATGACGAAATGACCGGCTTTGCGTGCCTTTGCAATCAACGGAGCCTCAACGTCCAGGCGGAAAACCTTCTCGCTGAACTGAACTTTCTTAACAATCTTGAACATAGTTAGTTTATTGAAAATTGAAGATTGAATATTGAAATTACTCTATATTATCTTTCTTTGTTTTTATTATCCTGATGAGTGTCGCTACTATTCTTCCACATTCTGGGTAGATTGAATTAAACTGAGCTTCGCTTATATAGTTAGACTCAAATAGCAATTCAAGCCAATATTGTGTTTCGTTTGCTTCTTTTAATGCAATTCCTAGTTTATGGATGAAATCCTGGGAGCTTTCTGCATTGATGCTTTCGCGTGCGTTTGCTCCAATACTGGTACCACTTTTCAGTATCTGTTTAGATATGACAAATTCATGTTTCTCGTCTTGTAGATATTGATATAACTTAATTATTCGCAAGGCAAAAGCCTTGGATATAATTTGTATAGTGTTATCTTCCCTCACCTTTTCAATTTTCAATTATCAATTTTCAATATTAATAATCTCGCAACCCATATAGGGAACGAGCACTTTGGGAACGCGGATGCCCTGTTCCGTCTGGTTGTTCTCCAAGATGGATGCGACGATGCGGGGCAGGGCGAGGGCTGAGCCATTGAGTGTGTGGCAGAGTTCTGTCTTGCCTGTTGCGGTGCGACGAACGCGGCACTTCAGGCGGTTGGCTTGATAGGTGTCGAAGTTCGAGACGGAGCTGACCTCGAGCCAACGCTTCTGGGCTTCGCTGTAAACCTCGAAGTCGTAGCAAATGGCGCTGGTGAAGCTCTGGTCGCCACCGCAAAGGCGAAGGATGCGATAGGGGAGTTCAAGCTTCTGCAACAGGCCTTCCACGTGGGCAAGCATCTCCTTGTGGCTCTCTGCACTATGTTCCGGCGTGTCGATTCGTACGATTTCTATCTTGCTAAACTCATGCAGACGGTTCAATCCACGCACGTCCTTGCCATAACTACCTGCTTCACGACGGAAACATTGGGTGTAGGCGCAGTTCTTGATAGGCAGGTTCTTCTCGTCGAGAATCACATCGCGATAGATGTTCGTCACGGGCACCTCGGCTGTCGGGATGAGGTAGAGGTCATCGACTTCGCAATGATACATCTGGCCCTCCTTGTCGGGCAGCTGTCCTGTGCCATAGCCCGATGCGGCATTCACGACAGTGGGAGGCATGATTTCCTCGTAGCCGGACTTCTGCGCCTCGTCGAGGAAGAAGTCGATCAAAGCACGTTGCAGTCTTGCACCCTTGCCTCTATAGACAGGGAAACCTGCGCCCGTTATCTTCACACCAAGGTCGAAGTCGATGAGATTGTACTTCTTGGCGAGTTCCCAATGCGGAAGAGCCTCCCCCGTCCCCTCCAAAGGAGGGGTGAGTGGTTTCCAGACCTTGTTGAATTCCGCTACAGTGAGGTAGTTCTCCCCTCCTTCGGAGGGGTTGGGGGAGGCTTTCACTACAAGGTTGTCTTCGGCACATGTCCCTTCGGGTACCTCGTCGTAGGGAATGTTGGGAATCTGGCAGAGCAGACGAGTGAGTTCCTGCTCAGCAGTCTCCTTCTTGTCCTCGAGTTCCTTGCTTGTTTCCTTGAGAGCAGCCACTTTGGCCTTGACTTCTTCTGCCTCTTCTCGCTTTCCCTGCTTCATGAGCATGCCAATCTCTGCGGCAAGCTTCTTAGCGGCTGAGAGGTTCTGGTCAAGCTCAGTTTGTGCCTGACGACGGCTCTTATCGACGGCAATCACTTCTTCTATTGCCTGACGAGCACCTGTGAAGTGCTTCTTTTCCAATCCCGCGATGACGCGTTCGGTTTGTTCTGTGATGAGTTTAAGTGTAAGCATATATTGTATTTACTATTTAAC